>Ga0116202_10001979_pt1 | contig 12109 bp, 5 predicted proteins | sample LakKivw325mmetaG_FD_94479 | JGI IMG/M metagenome (GOLD analysis project Ga0116202, IMG submission 94479) | Anoxic lake water microbial communities from Lake Kivu, Rwanda to study Microbial Dark Matter (Phase II) - Lake Kivu water 325m metaG | ecosystem: Environmental > Aquatic > Freshwater >... | reverse complement strand
TCTACCATTATCGCCTGACCTGCGGAAACTGGCGGGCAGACAGGAAGGTGGTGCTTAAGTAGTGACCGGTTATCAGTTATCGGTTAAGGGCAAAAAGATAATTACGAATTATGAATTACGAATTATGGGTTACGGGTTACGAGTTACGGGTTACGAGTTATGTAGCCCATCCTTTAGAATGGCTGTTTTACATATTTTAGTATGTTTCAATCGTTATGCGCGACGGCGGTGAATTATGAATTATAAAGACCGTTACGGGTTACGAGTTATGTAGCCCATTTTTGGAGTGGCTGTTCCACAAACTTCAGTTTGTCTTTTCGTGATGCGTTAAGCGTGATGCGTGACCTAGAAAAAAAGTTTTCTGTGTTTTCCGTGTATTCCGTGGTTAAAAAAAAGCCACAGACCTTTCGACCTGTGGCTTGGTTATCTGATAAACCCACGTTTTGCACCGTCCCATCCTAAATTATCCGTTTTTCTTTCGGAGTCATCCGGCGTTCCGGCGCTGCGGGTTACATTCAGATAATGCTGACGAACTTCACGCTGATGTGTTCAGTTTTATATTGGTTCCATTTTCTTATCAGTTTCATTTCATTCTCCTTGAGCGATTGCGTCGCTCATCTTATATTATAATCAAAAGCTGTTCCAAATCAATTGATTTCGCTAATCTGCATGTAATCCAATCAGTTGCGATGATTTTATGACTTCCGGCTCAGTCTCAGATTGAGCACTATATATCATTTTGATATTTTCCCTATATCTTTTAGATGTGATTCCAGAAGTCCATTTTGCCCTGGAAAAAAGCCTGGATTTCCCCGATCAGAGTCCTGCCCCTGCGCAGGCAGGGGTCGAGGACAGGCTATGCCTGCGCAGGAATGACAAGGTGCGTAACTCGTAATTCATGATTGCTCCGGCAATGCCATTACCGGAGCCCAACAGATTGCCAATCTGTGTTACGACACAAATCCTCAGTTTAGCGTCTTTTGCATTAAATTATGTGCCATCCTGTGGACGGTTATCGCGGTTTTGCTCAAAGCAATAGAACTCTGCCCATTCTGAGCCACCTGCCTGAAGGCAGAACTACAAACTGATGTCATTCCTGCGAAAGCAGGAATCTTAATTCATAATTCGTAATTCGCAATTCTCTTTTGCCCGTAACCCGTAACTCGTAACCCGTAACCCCGTCACCGAAGAGAAAGTGTCATCCTGAGCTGAGCCCGCCCTGAGCATAGCCGAAGGGAAGGATAAGACACCGTCTGCGTGTCTGCATTTCGACTATGCTCAATGTGACACGCAATAACCCGTAACTCGTCACCCGTCACCCGTCACCACGTTCATCTATTTCTTGACAAAAATTAAGTTGTCGCTCTGATGAAGTTTATTCGAAAAAACCGGTCATAATTATGGACTACAGCTTATTAGATATATTTCAAGGGTAAATTGAATCTGGAGGTTCTTATGAAACCCTTCCTAACCGGTACCATCCTCGTTTTACTGTGCGTTTTTTTCTTATATCCTGCGATTCATCCACCAAGCCGAACAAAGTGGCAACTCCCATTCTCACTCCTGCAGGCGGTTCGTATGAACTGGAGCAGACGGTCAGCATTTCCTGCATCACGGAAGGGGCGGAGATCCGCTACACTTTGGACGGAAGCGTTCCTCCCGTCAATTCTGTGGTTTACACCGCACCTTTTATCGTATCATTGGGCACGACGGTCAAGGCTTATGCCATCAAGCCCGGAATGAAGGACAGCAATGTCATCACGCAGTTCTATTCCGGAATTGTGCCCGTTCCCGTGATCGAACCAGAATCCGGAACCTATGTGCCAGGCATCTTTATCAGGATCAGGATCAACGGTCTTTCCTCGGCTGCAAGCTGGCCGGACGGAGTCAGTGTCCGCTACACCCTGGACGGAACGGAACCGGATTCCTCCTCAACCCTATACGCAAACCCGTTTATTTTGAATGAAGCTGCGGTCCTCAAAGCCAAAGCTTACCGCTACAACTGGACTCCATCGCCGGTAGTTACCGCTGCATACAGTATTCCAGAGCTTCTGAACGTGGTCAGTACCACATCCATGGGAGGGACCGCTTATGATGTGTCGATTTCGGGGAACTATGCCTATGTGGCAGTGATGGGAACCGGACTGAAGATCTATGATATCAGCAGTCCGCACGCACCGGTGCAGGTGGGGGTTTACATCCTGCCGGGAGATATCTTTAAACTGGAATTGGTGGGTCAGCACGTTTATCTGGCCCGGGGCGGGGAGGTCAGGGTCATCAATGTCGCCAATCCAGCTTCGCCGCAACCTGTGACCAATTTTACGCTCGGCAGTTCTACGATCTTGTCCATGGCACATGCCGGGAATCTGCTTTATGCGGGCTCAGGCAGCGGCTATGTGGTTGCCACTGATATTGCCAATCCCGCCGCACCTCAGCCGATCGGCTCCTATCTGCTAAATGAAGCGGCTTATGATTTGGCGGCAAGGGATAACTATGTGTATGCCACGGACGGGAAATTCGGGATGAAGATTCTGGATTTCAGCATTGCCGCTTATCCGGAATTGGTGGGAAGCTGCCAGATCCAGGGTTTTGTCAGCGATGTATCAGTCAGGGGAAGTTATGCCTATGCGACGGGTTACAACACCGGACTGCAGATCATCAATGTCAGCGATCCAACGGCACCGGCGGTGGTCGGCTCTTACATCACGCTTGATGATTTGGAAAGCGTGCTTGCCGCCGATAACGGCTATGTCTATGTCTATGCATTCGGGACCGGTCTGCTGAAGATCAATGTCAACAGCCCTGCCGCGCCTGTCCTTGCCGGATTCTGCGACTTGTCCGGATCAATTACCCGGATCAGGTACAGCAGCAATTACCTGTTCCTGACCAACACATCCTCAGGCCTGCAGGTGGTGCAGCCGTAAGGGTCTTGTAGCACGGACATTTTTGTCCGTGAGTAAAGTGGCACGGACAATCCTGTCCGTGAAGGGAACGCCATTTTCAAATGGCAGGACCACCGTTTTTAAACGGTTTTTTTTTAAGAACCGGATTAATCCGGTGGACCGGCCGGCTGAAGCCAGCGTTCCTTGTAGCACAGCTTGACATCTGTCGTAGGGACAAGCGTCCCCGCTTGTCATAGTACAGGCGGGACGCCTGTACCTACGTCTTTTTGTAGCGTAGCTTTCCAAAGCTACGTTTATGTAGGATTGGAATCCAACACTAAATTGTCATTCCCGCGCAGGCGGGAATCTATTGGGGTGGCAAGCTCCTTCTTGCCGCTTGTCAAGCGGGAGCTTGACAACCCTTTTTGTCATTCCGGCGACTGGGGTCCTCAAAAGACTTGTCTTTTGGGGTGAAAAAGCGGGAATCTTAACCCGTGATAAAACTAATACAGACAGAAATATATAAAGGTCCCCCAAAGGAGAAACGTATGTTCAGAACACTTAGTTTATGTCTGCTGCTTCTGCTGTTGGCAGCCCTGCTGACAGCCGTTCCGCGCAATTATGTAGTGGTCGAGATCGGCACCGGCACCTGGTGTCAGTATTGTCCTGGAGCGGCCATGGGCGCCGATGACCTGGTCAATAACGGCCATCCCGTTGCCATCATCGAAAATCACTACAGCGATACCTTTGCTAATACCTATTCCAATGCGCGCAACACCTACTATGGCATCACCGGCTATCCAACCGCCTATTTCGACGGATTGAACCCAACCGTGGGAGGCAGCGCAACAACTTCCATGTACAGCAGTTATCTTCCCAAAGTGAACGCAAGACTGGCTGTCGCATCGCACTACACCATCTCCGCCACCGGTTCCATGGCCGGAAACAACATCACCATCAACGCCACGGTCGCCAAACCGGAAGCCGACAGCAACACCAATGTGGTTCTGCATTGCGCCTTCACCGAATCTCACATCGCTTATGCCTGGCAGAACCAGACTGAACTCAACTTTGTCAACCGCCTGATGTCACCCAACCAAAGCGGAACCCCCATCTCCCTGGCCACGGGAGGGCAGACCACCGTGACGCTCAACGCCACCTGGAATGCCGGCTGGGGCCTTGATCACGCAGAAGTCGTCTTCTTTTTGCAGAACACCACCAGCAAGGAGGTCCTGCAGGCGATGAAATACAATCTGATGGAACTCGTCTTCACCGATCCGCCCAATCCTGCCGTTCTGGTCTCTCCTGCCGATGGTTCCATCGTTTTGGACGATACGGGCCTGGCCTGGAGCAGCGGAGGAAACTACCCCAGCGGCTACAGACTGTATCTGGGAACCGATGGCGGAGGCAGCTCCACTCCCACCAACCTGGTTAACGGCCTGGACATGGGCCTTGCCACTTCATACCAGCCCCCTGCCCCTTTGGCTGAAGGAACCGTATATTACTGGCAGATAATACCCTACAACTCCAATGGCAATGCTGTCGCCTGCCCCGTCTGGACTTTTTCCACCAACGCTCCCGCCACAGGAGTCAAGACCATTGGCCCCGGCGGCGATTTCTCCACCCTGACCGCCGCCATCAACTATCTGAACTTCAATCTGGTCGGTCCCGGCGGAGTCACTTTCAACATCGAACCCGGAACTTATCAGGAGAATCCGCCTCCCATCACAGTTTCCGGTTCCGAGGGCAGTCCCGTTCTGTTCAGAGCCGCTCCCGGCGCCCGGATCAACCCAGTTGTCAAACCATTGGGAGGAACGGATTCCTTTGGTTTCAAACTGGACGGCGTCAGTTGGATCACCTTTGACGGCGTGGATGTCGCCAACCAGGACGGCGCCACCAACCTTGCCTATGGCTACTGGATCAACGGCTCAACCGTCCCCGCCGCCCACAACACCATCCGCAACTGCAATATCACGCTTTCCAGTTCCAATACCGCTGTCCGCGGCATCTACCTGACCGGGCAGAACTCCGATACCGTCATCCAGGCCAACACGCTCGACCAGGTCTATAACGGCATCTACCTGAACGGCGTCAGCGGGCAGGAAATGCAGAATATCTCAGTCCTGGGCAATGTCCTCACCAATGTCCGCTACTATGGGATATACAACATCTTTGGCGTGGGCACCGTGATCAGCGGCAATTCCATTTCCTATGTGACCGGCTCCGCCCTGAGAATTTACGGGATCTCTGTCAGCGGTGCAAGCAGCACGAGCCAGATAGACAATAACGTCATCTCCGGCGGTTCCAGCAGCAACAACATCTATGGCATCTATCTGATCGGCGGGACCAACCAGGTCCATAACAATACCGTCTCCAATCTCACCGGAACCTCCACCGGTCCGGTTTACGGGGTCTTTGTCTCCAACAGCACCTATGATATCCATCACAACACGATCTCCGGCCTCGCTTCCGGCGGTCACGTTTACGGCCTTTATATCCAGACAGTTACGCTTTGCGTTGCCTATTCCAATGTGATAACGGGTCTCACCAACACAGGCAGCGGAAACTATGTGACCCAGGGCATACGCCTGGCTTCGGGAACGGAATGCAATCTCTACAACAACATGATCTCCGGCCTGAACGCACCCAATGCCACCTCCGTGCCCCAGGTCTCCGGCATTGAGGTTACCGGCGGCACGACCGGCAGGATCTATCACAACAGCGTTTTCCTGTCCTCATCCGCCGTCAGCGCCTCATTTTCCAGCGCAGCGCTCCGCATAGTCCCCACCACGAACAGTTACAGCATCAAAAACAATATCTTCGTCAATCTGAGCACTCCCGGCGCGTCAGGCAGGACGGTCGCCTTCTGGAAAGCCGGAACCGGATTTGACAATATCTCCGATACCGACGCCAACATCTATTATGCGGGAACGCCCGGCGCCGCCAATCTCATCTTTTATGACGGGACGACCGGTTATCAGACCCTGACGGAATACCAGGCAGCCGCTTCCATCGATCAGAATTCCCATTCGGAAAATGCGCCCTTTATCAGTGTGAGCGCACCTTTTGACCTGCATCTGCGTGACGATGTTCCCACCTTTGCGGAAGGTTCCGCGCTGCCTTTGGCCATGGTCGGATTTGATTTTGACGGTGAGGCGCGCCATTTCCTGACTCCCGATATCGGCGCTGATGAGGGTGATTTCCTTCCGCTCGATCTTGCTACCGGCCATGTGGTTTTGACGTATCCGGCAGACAATGCCGCCAATCTGCATCCGCAGACTGTCGAGCTGGGCTGGCAACCGCCGCTGAACACACCCGCTCCGCTGTATTATGAGGTCTTTGCGTCCACTGATCCCGATAATCTGTTTGACGGTTATTTCTTTGAAACGGCGGATCCGGCCCTGGCTTTGTCAGCTCAGCCGGGAGTCGATCTGGGCTATGGCACGCGCTGGTTCTGGGGGGTCCTTCCCGTAGCGGAGGATCACACCAGTCCCGATCCCGAATCCCCCGGTTTCATGGTCTGGAGCTTTGTCACCCTGCTGGCGCCAGTATCCGGCCTCAATGTCCAGGCCTCGGGAACGGCTCTCAATTTCACCTGGACCGCTTCTCCGACCGCCGTTGCCTACAGGATCTACGGCTCGGACGATCCCTATGCCGAAACCTGGGATTTCATTGTGCAAACCGCAGATACGCAGTATTCCCTGCCGCTGGGAACCCAATCCTCCCGCTTCTACAGGATAACAGCTGTAGCGCCGTAATTTTATTGCAGCGTAGATATTCATCTGCTGTGAGCCGGTATATTCATGCCGGCTTTTTCTTTAGTGTCGTGGCACGGACAACTTCTCTCGCGCTCTTTTGCGCAATCTTGTCCGTGAATGGAACGCCATTTTCAAATGGCAGGACCACCGTTTTCAAACGGTTTTATTAAGAACCGGATTAATCCGGTGGACCGGCCGGCTGAAGCCAGCGTTCCTTGTAGCGTAGATATTCATCTGCCGTAGGGACAAGCGCCCCCGCTTGTCCGGTTGTAGGGACAGACGCCCACGTCTGTCCTGGTACAGGCGAGACGCCTGTACCTACTTTGTCATTCCTGCGGAAGCGGGAATCTATTGGGGCGGCAAGCTTCTGCTTGCCATTTGTCAAGCCGGAGCTTGACAACCCTTTCTGTCATTCCCGCTTAGGTGTCATCCTGAGCTGAGCCTGCCCTGAGCATAGCCGAAGGGAAGGATAAGACACCTGATCGCGCGTCCGGTCTTCGACTAAGCTCAGGCTGACACGTTTGGTTCGATGTGACACGTTAAGCTTGTCATTCCCGCGCAGGCGGGAATCCAGCCTGTTTTTTCACCACAATGACACTAAGGCACAAAGAAACACAAAGAATATTGCATTAGTGTTTTTCGTAACTTTCGTGTATTTCGTGTTCCCCTGATTCGTAATTCATGATTATCTTTTGCCCTTAATCGATAACCGATAACCGGTCACTGTTTTTCCTCTTAATACTTTAATGAATCTTCCTGCAACTCGTAACCCGTAACGGTCTTCATAATTCATAATTCTCATTTCCCTTCGTGCTTCTTCGTGTCTTTGTGTCTTCGTGGTTAAATTCATAATTCATAATTCGTAATTATATCAGTCTGTCCAACCTCTGATAATTCAACACCGGCGGCAGCAATCCTGCTTCCACAGCGTCTTTGACACTCCGGCAAGGGAGTTCTTCGGATTCGATCTGTTCCCGTGTGAGGGTGGCAAGGTCGATGCCGAGTGCTCTGCTCATATTCCACATCAGGAGCGTGAACACGCTGTACCAGTTCAGGCAGGGCCGGGTTTTATACTGATTCAGGGTGCTGTAGCGGAGCGTGTAATCCCTGAGGTCGTTTTTGTAGTCTTCCGAGATATTGAGTGCCTTGAGATTGACAGAGATGCTTGTAAACCGGGCATTCTGCTCAGTGCGCCTGGGGATCACATATTTGCGCGACTTCATTCTGCCCAGCTTTTCATTGTAATAATACACCAGTCCGTCACACTTGCCCGAGTATGCCAGAACCATGTTCTTAAACCATACTTTCATTGTTTCCTCCAATTTTATTAGTTATCGGTTATCGGTTATCAGTTAAGGGCTATATACAAGCGTGTCAGTCTGAGCACAGTCGAAGACTTAGACACCGATCGCGTGTCCGCATTTCGACTTAGCTCAATGTGACACTCTGAGCATGTCATTCCTGAAACCTTACACCCGTCATTCCCGCGCAGGCGGGAATCTAGCCTGTTTTAATTTCACCACAAAGACACAATGCACACGAAGATTGTCATTCCTGCGACCGGGGCCCCCGGACGACGCAGTCGGCTGGGGTGGAAAAGCAGGAATCTTATTGTAGCGTAGATATTCATCTGCTGTGAGCCGGTATATTCATGCCGGCTCTTTCTTTGCCGTAGCGACAAGCGTCCCCGCTTGTCGTGATACAGGCGGGACGCCTTTACCTACGTCGTCATTCCCGCGAAGGTGTCATCCTGAGCATAGTCGAAGGATAAGACACCTGTTCGCGCGGCTCATTTCTTTTCATCTTCGTGAATTTCTTCGTGCCCTTCGTGGTTAAAATCTATACCCTTTACGGAAAACGCACCATATCTCCCTGCCGTTCATGGGATTAGAGCCAATAAGCCCTCGCCTAAATAGGTTTACTGCATCAGATCATGTAATTTAGCCGCCGTTTCATCCGGCAGAAGCTTAATTGAATTTATAAGTACCTGGCATTGTTTAATCCTTAGTGCCTCTTAGTGTCTTTGTGGTGAAAAGTCCGTCATTCCTGCGAAAGCGGGAATCTTGCCCGCACCTGTCATTCCTGCGAAGGCGGGAATCCAGGCTCAGCGACGGTAGGCGCGGCTCTCCAATAATTCTCAATTTCCCATTCACTCATCACGCATAACGCTTAACGGTTTATTAATTCGTAATTCATAATTTACTGCCGTCAGGCAGTCCCCCTCCCCCGCCCGGGCACAGGTGCTCAGCAGCCGGACAGCAGGTGGATGCCAGGTCTGGATTATGGAACTGTTAATAGCCGGTTCTGATAAATGGCATTAGAGGAAAATAGCCAGCCGGGCAGGAAGCGCAGCTTTAAGTCGATAATCTGGTGAGCTTAATGCCCGGCATGTAGATTTTTTTAAGCATTGTATTGATGAGATAAACTGAAATGTAACTGCGGCGGAATTCTCTCTCTATCTAAACTGATAACCGGTAACAAATAACTCATAACGTCTTCTTAATTCATAGTTTATAGTTTAATTTATAATTCTGATAAGTGGACTCTTAGAATTGGTGAAATTGAGGATTGCTTTGCCTGATCACACTTTTATCAAGCAATTGGGTAATACACAGCCCTCTGTGTTATTCAATTAATCATGCTATATCTCAATCAGATCCGGATTATGTCTATTCCAATAATTCCAATATCTTTTCTTCAGATGAAAGCTGCTTAACCTCGTTAACCTGTATGCTAGCAATTCCTTTTACGGAACCGATGAAATGATTGGTATTTAGAAGGACTTTTTCGAGTTGCTTTTCTCTCTTTTTCCAGATTAACTCCATCGAATGCCGTTCCTTAAGATACCCCAATTGTAGTTCATTAAAGCCGTCAACAATTGCTCCTACTTGAAGGGCAAATTCATTACCGGTCAGGTAATCATAGAGCATTTGCATTTTATCGCCTTTGTTTGTCTGAGATGCTATGACTTCGCTAATTTTTATCAGATTCTCCCTTAATACCATGACCAGACTCTTCATCTCCACAAATGAACAAATCCATACACCTTCCCGGAGTCCTATTTTATCCATACCGTCAGGCATTGTTTCTGTTACGATAATGCATAAATCAGCTTTAACCTGAACCGCATCGGTTTTCAGTTTTTTTATCCAATCGTTAGAAAAAGATTTTGTCCGCTTGCTTTCATAGATTATCTTTCCGCACTCAATGCCAAGTTTGTTATTCACTATCTGAATGACATCAGCTCCCTTAACTCCTTTAGGTACTTCTAAAATTTCATCCATAGGAAATAAGAGTTCTAAGGCATCTTCCATTGCTAATTCCTGGATTTCACCTTGTAGCTGCTGAGAGCCTTGTTCTGCTTTGCGTTTCATTTCAGCTGCAAGATTTTTCTGATCATTTAACTGCTTCTTAAGCGCTTCAATTTGTAAACGACTACTCTCTTCTGCCTGCTCAGAAATCTTGGCTTTTTCCTTTGCCAAAAGGGCGTTATATTCTTTTGCTTTTTCCAATTCGATTTCACTGCGGAGGGTATCTTTCTCACTAATTAGTTTTAATTTTTCAGCTTTTAGTTTGTTTAAATCTTTGACCTGAATGGTTTTCTCATTCAGTTCATCTTGTAAAATTTTGAATTGCTCCCCCATCTCATCCTTAAGTTTCCTCGAGATTTCCTCTGTTACTTTTGCTTTTTCTGACTTCAATTTATCATCTACCTCAAGTTTGACTTTGTTTCTAAAATCTAATTGCTCCTGCTCAAATTTTTCTCTTTCCACAGCGAGTTTTTGCACGTCATTTGCATGTTGCTCTTCTAGGCTTGCTTGAATTTGATGATACAATACATCACTTACATTGATTTCCTTACCGCAGTTGGGACATTTAATCGTGTTCTTTTCGCTCATTGTTCTCCCCTTGTACACAATTTTGTGAAAAAATAATAAAACGCAAAATAGAATGTGAGTTATATCTGTCAAATAATAAAATAGAATAGGCACAAATCATAGTGAACTAAGCACAGCGGTTCACCCCAATAAACACCAATTAACAATTAGATTTGTGAAGTGGTAGAGGATTGAAATCAAGGTATTTATGATGTATATTCTTTACCACTTCACCAATAAACTATATCTATCCCTCTCTACTCTCTTTTCCTGTATCACCGTGCCAAAATCTCAAAATCCGGGTATTGACATAGGTTGTTAACCGGTGAGTTGGTGAATTGGTTTTTCTTGACATATAGTTGTTACTGAGATTTATATAAAATGATATATAATAATTTCTGGGAGGTTTCTCAGATGGAATCAAATTCAAATCTGTTCTTGTTCAGCAAAACCGTGGATTGGAGCATACTGAACGATGGCGTTTCAATTCCGATCAGGACTCACCCAATCATCATGGGGGCAATCGGAAATGAACTCAGGCACGGAGAAAGACAGCATATTAATTTTCGCTTGGATGGCCACATCTATAAAGTCTTGCTGACAAACACCAATTACGACAGGATAAAATATCCGGACCGGAGTGACATCATACAATTCCGTTGGAGTAAAACAGGCAGTCTGGCAAAGCATTTGCGCCGGATTTTTCAGGCCAGTTACAATGAACTGGAGCATTATCGAGCCACTATAGACAAAAGTGGAATGGATAGGCCCATCATCCATGAATCAATAACTTTCCTCTATAACTACAATGAGCAGCTTGTCGAACTGGAATACATATCAGCTGACGATTTTCTGACAGCCAAAGAGCATATCTCCAAAGTAAAAGAGGATGATTTTGAGTACCAACAAAACTATTATCAGGCAGATTCTACTTCATCCCTCGTATATAAAGATGCAGTAGTAAAAATCAGGCGAATCAACAGGTCAATCATAACCGACCTGAAAATTCTGTATGATTACCATTGCCAGATCTGCGGAACCTGTTTTACTGAATATGATGTCAGATTTATGGAGGCACACCATATCGACCCATTCGTTAAATCCATGAATAACGACTCAGACAACATAATGATAGTCTGCCCAAATCACCATAGGATTATCCATTCCGTCAATCCTGAATTCTATGATACAGGATTGTATTTCCTCTATCCAAACGGGTTAAAAGAAGTGCTCAAAATCAATAGACACATCGGAATAGAAAACACACTTTCGATAAAGTCTTAAGATTGGTTGATAAATATAACTCAATTATTGTCAAACTGGGAAGGCGTGCCAATAAAGCAAATCAACTAATAAAAGAGATGTATAGCATTCCAATATTAAGCGTTAAAGATATATCAAAGATACTTGATATTGACTTTGTCCCAGCTAATAAACTTGTGGGGGCGTTAGTTGATTCTGGTATTCTAAGAGAAACAACGGGATATTCTCGTAATAGACTTTTTGTTTTACATGAATACTTGGATCTATTTCTTGATAAGGATAAATAGAATTTCCATTATCATATTCTCACCCTTAAAAAGTAGAATAT
>Ga0116202_10001977_pt1 | contig 12112 bp, 7 predicted proteins | sample LakKivw325mmetaG_FD_94479 | JGI IMG/M metagenome (GOLD analysis project Ga0116202, IMG submission 94479) | Anoxic lake water microbial communities from Lake Kivu, Rwanda to study Microbial Dark Matter (Phase II) - Lake Kivu water 325m metaG | ecosystem: Environmental > Aquatic > Freshwater >... | reverse complement strand
GTGACCTGGGACGTGCCGATCCAGACGACCGGCCTGATCCCCGGGGAGTTCGTAGACCAGTTGGCGGCACTGCGCGCAGGACTCGACTAGGCGCACCCTCGCGAGGACCGAAGCTTCAGTTCCCGGCTCTACCGACGCGGACGGAGTACACCCTCGCGCCCTGGCCCTCGCCGTGGACCCGCAGCACTCGTAGGCGCAGGGCCCGGGTCGTGGTCGCCTCGAAGTCATGGCTGCGGCACCGCCGGTAGTTGCCCGCCACGGCGAGGATCCGGCGCCACGCGTCATCGGGCCCCCGGGCCGAGCCCTCCCGCCCCGGCTCCAGCACGCTCAGCTCATAGTCCGCGACGAGCATCTCGGCCACGCGTGCCCCGGTATGCCAGGGGTGGTCCTCCATCCTGGGGTAGAGGGTGTCGAAGGTCAGCCCCACGCGGTCGAAGGTCTGGTCCTCGTCCCATCGCAGCACGAGGTCCTGCGGCAGGCCGTCGGCGGGATCGGACATCCACAGGTTCGTCGGCCCGCGGCTGAAGCGGCGATGGAACCCGTTGACGGCGTTGGCCGCCTCGCCCAGGGCGGGCGCGGGCGTGAGGCGGAGCGTCCCCATGCAGCCCATCCCGCGCCAGGTGGGCAGGTGGTAGCTATGCTCGACCGCCTCGGCCAGCAGCCAGGGGCGCTCGGCCATGGCCCAGCTCACGGTGATGACGCGAGGCGGATCGCCGTTGACGGGCAGCCCGTCACGCACCTGCCCCGCCGGCGCCATCCACACCAGCAGGCGATCCCCATCGCTCGCGGCGTCCTTCTCCCCCACCTCCACTCCACCCAGGTCGAAGGCGAACCAGCCCTCGAAGCCCGCAGGCAGCACCGCCCCGGCCGAGTGTAGCGGCGTGAAGGCCTCGTCGCGCAGGTCGTTCCACCGAAACTGGTGGTACTCGTCCGGCACCAGCCACTTGCGCTCGCGCCGCGCCCGCGCGACGGTAAGCACCAGCTCCTGGTCGCTCCCGCTGTCGTTGCGCAGGAAGGCCTCGGCGCGATCCAGCCTCGCGGGCCAGTCCCACAGCACCACGCCGGCCGGGGCCAGCAGCGGCACAAAGGCGCCGGGCGTCTGGTCGTTGAGGCGAAGCTCACTGGAGGCCGTGGCCCGCGCGCGGCGCGCCAGGTCACCCTCGCCCCGGCTGGGGCGGCACAGAATCGTGCCGTCCCGGTCGAGCAGCTCCTCCTGCAGCTCGGCGATGTGCTGCCGGCCCAGCTCCCGCGGCGTGCAGGAGTGCTCCAGGCACAGGGCCGCCGCGATGCCCAGGGCCTGGCCGATGGCGCCCCCCGTGCCCATGATGCGCGTGCTGGCGTGGGCCAGGTGCGTCGCGCTGATCAGCCGCCCGGCGAGGAGCAGGTTGCTGACGTTCCGCGAGTAGCAGCACCGGAAGGGGATGCCGTACAGGGGCGGGATGCTGTGGGCGAAGATGTTGCTGCCCTCGCTTAAGGGCATGTGGTCATCCAGGTCGTGGCCGCCGTAGGCGATGTCGTCCTCGAAGCGGCGGCCTTCCTCCACATCGCTCTGCGTGAGCACGTAGTCGCCCAGGAACCTGCGGCTCTCGCGCTTGCCGGCCTTCGGGCTCACCCACAGCAGGTCCCAGCACAGTGCCTCCTCGCGGTGCGGCCCGTTCTTGATATGGTCCCACTCGGCCCAGAGCTGCTTGAGCAGGTCCTCGTAGATCGCCGCGTCGTCGCGGATGGTGTCCCGGTTGCCGCCCGTCTCGGTCACGTAGAGGAACATGAGCCCGGAGGGCCGCGCGAGCCATCCCCCGTGGTGATGCAGCCACGACGACATCCTGCCGTGCCACACCCTGGGCGTGTGCTCGGGCGTGCCCGGCGGAGGCACGAAGAGCACCTCATGGTCCGTGCGGTGCGCGATGGCGACCAGGCTGGTGCCCTGGACGTAGTCGGTGCGCTGGTCGGGGGCCGAGCGCTCGCCGAACTCGTCCCTGCCCTCGCTGCCCAGGTCGAAGTCGGCGCCCGCCAGCGCGCCGATCTCACCGTCGCCCGAGGCCTCGATCACCAGCCCGCTGACCTCGATCCGCACGGGGCGGAAGGCGCCCAGGTCCTCGGCGAGGACGCCCACGATCCGGTCGCCCTCCAGGAGGGGCTTGCGGGCATAGTGGCGCTTGAGGACCCGCACGCCCGCGGCCTCCAGGTAGCTCTGGACGACGGCCTCGAAGCGCCGCGAGATGCTGTAGCCCATGGAGCCCCGCCCGGTATGCGTCGGAGCATCCACCCAGCACCCTTCCTCGCGCAGCTCCTGGAGCAGCCCGGTCTCGACGCCGTAGTCGTTGTACCGCTCGGCGCCGGTGATGCCCACGCCGAGGTTGGGGCCGGAGTTGCCGCCCAACACCTCGTCCTTCTCCACCAGGACCGTCTCGCACCCGCAACGCCCGGCCTGGATGGCCGCGCAGTACCCCGACACGCCGGAGCCGATGACCAGCACCTGGCAGGTGTGGACGGCCTGGGCCTCCTCGGGAACCTGGCTCATGGCGATCGAGGACCTCCGTGGTCGGACTTCGGCTGGCGGCGCAATTCGCCCCGGGGCGGCCCCTACCCTCCGGCGGGCCGCGCGGCGGGCCGGGCAAGGCGGGCCGGCCTCGAAGGAGTCAGCCCCGGCGGGGATGAAGACCCCTGCTGTTGGGCCCCAGCCAAGGTCTGAGACTGGAGGGTGCATCATGAACCGAGCACTCGCCTGTGTTGTCGCCCTGGTGGTCATCGCCGCGGCCCTTTGGGCCGAGCCGCTGGAGGTGCGGACGGACCGCTTCGTCGCGGAGTTCTCGCGCGGCGCGCTGGTCTCGCTCAAGGACGCCGCCGGCACTACCTTCGTCGCCGGTGCCTCGGACGACCACGGCGCGGCGATACGGCGCGTGGGCCAGGACCATCGCGCCCTGAGCGACGACGGGCCCACGAGCCTGCCCGCCGCGGGGCCCGTGACCCGCACCTGCAGGGAGCTCGCGGACCTGGAGGGTGGCGCCATCACGACCAGCTACGGGCTGGACCCCACGTCGGGTGACCTCATCATCACCCAGCAGGCCCGGTCCCCGGAGAAGGCCGTCTGGGGCGTCGAGTGGAGCCTCGAGAACGTGCCTCTGGACATGGGCATCATCACCCCGTCCCGCTCGGGCGTGCGGCTGGACAGGAAAGCGCCGGGGACGTCCCACGTGCTCGACTACCCGATCGGCTGGGAGGCACAGCTCGTTATCGCCGAGGGCCGGGGCCGAGGCTTCTACGTGTGGGCCGAGGATGGGGAGGGCCGCTACAAGCGGCTGACGGTTCAGCGCCGGCGGGAGGGCTGGAGGCTGAGCTTCGCGACGGTGAACTACGCACCCTTCGACGACCAAACGACCTGCGATTCGGTGCGCTGGCACCTAAACGTCTACGAGGGCGACTGGCGGGTACCGGCGCGGCGCTATCGCGACTGGGCGGACGAGCACCTGCGGCCCACGCGCATCGAGGATCAGCGGCCCGGCTGGGTGAAGGACATCCGCTGCTGCGTGATTATGGGCATGCACATACCGACCATCGAGGCGCTGGCGGAGCGCCTGGACCCCGCCCAGACGCTGCTGTACGTCGCCTCCTGGCGCAAGGCGGGCTACGACCGCGACTACCCGGTGTACGACGAGGTGCTGCCGGGGCTCGAACCCTTCCTGAAGCGGGCGCACGAGCTGGGCTACCGCGTGATGCTGCACGTCAACTACTTCGGCTGCGACCCGCTGAACCCGCTGTACGAGCGGTTCGAGCCGCTGCAGGTGCGCAGCCCCTGGGGCAACCACGACAAGCAGTGGTGGCTGTGGGAACGGGCGGACCCCATCATCAAGTTCGCCTACATCAACCCGGCGAGCAAGCAGTGGCGGGACCTGTTCGTCCAGCGGATGGAGAAGCTGTGCGCGGACTATGCCGTGGACGCCCTGCACCTGGACCAGACGCTGTGCATCTACAACGACCACAACGGGCTGATAGACGGCCAGTCCATGCTGCAGGGGAGCATCGCGCTTCACCGGGAGCTGCGGGAGGCGCTGCCGGACGTGGCCCTCAGTGGCGAGGGGCTGAACGAGGTGACCTACCGCTACGAGGCCTTCGCCCAGCGGCACGTCTGGGGCGTGAGCCACACCGAGGGGACGTGGTCGCGGGCGCCGCTGCGGCTGGCGCACCCCATCTGCTCCTATCTCTTCCGCCCCTACACGATCATCTACGGCTACCTGGGCTGCGCGCCGCCGACCAGCGGCCAGCTCTATGCCGCCTGGAACGAGGCCTACCAGCACTGGGGCGTGATACCCACCCTCAAGCCCAGCCTGCCCGAGATCGCCAACCCGAAAGGCTTCTCGCGGCAGTTCTTCGACGAGGTGGCCTTCTGGCAGCAGCAGCGCGTGGACCCGGACGTGGACGGCCCGTGGCCCGAGGACGTCTTCTTCCCGCTGAAGACCGCAGCGGGCGAGCGGGCCGCGCGCACGGCCGACCGCGTCCTCCTGTGGGGCGACAGGGAGATCAGCCGCACCCTCTCGGACGTAATGGAGGTGAAGCTGCCCGGCGCGCTTCCCGGGTGGCGCGTGTACGACGCCGAGCGGGTCTTCGGGCTGGACCCTGAGCAGTGGTACCCCTACGTGACCGACCCGCGCGACCCGAAGGCCTTCCACGTCGAGAAGCTGCCCGAGGGCTTCACGGCGGCCGAGGTCACGCAGCGGGCCGACCTGGCCATCGTGAGGACCAAGCAGGTCGGCGTGATGGTGGCGAATCTGCTGGACCTGCTCGACGAGGCGACGACGGGCTCGCGTCCCTTCGAGGGAGAGGCCGTCGAGACCACGGGGCCGCTGGCCGCCCCGGACGGAGCCAGCTTCCACGCGATGGACGCCGGCTTCTTCGCGCACCCGCCGTGGAAGGCCCAGCGCGAGAACCCTCAGACGGGGGTCCTCGAGGCCGCCGGCACGGGCGTTACCTACGCCGTCTACAACCTGGCCCTGCCCGCGGGCGTGGGCCTGCGCTTCCTCAGCGAGGTGGCAATGCAGCCGGGCTCCGTGGGCGAGGGCAAGACCGACGGCGTGACCTACGGCGTCACGGCCCGGTCCGGGCAGCAGGAGCTGCACGCCGAGCTGCACAACGCGACCACCGACCCTCAGGCCCTGTCCCTCGATCTCACGCCCTTCGCGGGCAGAACGATCGCCCTGGAGCTGACCAGCGGGCCTGGCCCGGCCCGGTCCGCGACCTACGACTGGGGCTACTGGGGCCGGCCGCGCGTCGAGAAGAGCCTGGCCGCGGAGGGCGAGATGGTGATCGTGTCGCCCGAGCGCTGGGCCTTTGCCCTGACCGGCACGAGCCTGCAGGCGATCGAGCCCGCGGGCGATCGCTACTCCCTCCGGTGCGCCTTCCCGGGAGCCGTCTTCCTCACCAACCGGCTGCCGGCGGACGAGGCACGGCTGCCGCTGGACATCGCCTCGGCCCACTTCTTGACCACCTTCGTCAGCGACACCGGGATGATCCTGGAGAGCCCCCAGCACGCCGCGGCCCATCCCGGGAGCGCCACGGTGGGAGGCGTGGAGCGGAGCGGGGTCTTCGCTCACCCGCCCGACCACGGCAGGACGGTGATTGACCTGCCGCTCAGGCTACCCGCCCAGCCTGCGATCCTTCACTGCTATGTGGGCCTGCGCGACGGCTCGAAGTCCGAGGGCGTCATCTTCCTCGTCGAGGCCAACGGCACCGAGCTGGCGCGAGAGACGATGCTGCCCGGCGAGTGGCGCGAGGTGACCTGCGACCTGTCGCCCTGGGCCGGCAAGCCGGTGGTGTTGACGCTGACGACCGATGCCGATGGCAGCTTCTACTACGACTGGGCCTGCTGGGGAGAGCCGATGCTGAGGGCCCGATAGGGATGGGCGGCCAGGGCTGAGGACAGGTCCCGCCACGGGAGGCGCCGACCATGCTCCGTGCCGCCGAGCACAATCGCACGATCGTCCTCGAGACCTCCTGCCTCGCGGCGGAGGTCCACACGACCGGCTACGTGAGCGGCGTGGCCGGAGGGACACTCCTGGACAAGGCCACGGGCGCCCGCGACCTGGGCTTCGGCCTGGACATCGTGGACTTCCTCCTGGAGCCCCTCGCCGACGAGCCGGGCGCCGAGCACCCCTACAGCCGCGACGTGATGCTCCACGGGCACATGCCCAAGCGCTACGTCGAGCTTCCCCAGATCTGCACGGGCGCCCGCAGCGTCCAGCACGAGCTCATCCGCGGCCCGGACTTCCTGGCCGTGCGCCAGTGGTTCCGCTACACCACCGCGACCTACGGCCGCAGGCCCGGCTCCCTGTGGGAGCAGACGCTGGTCTTCCCCGAGCACACGCGCTACTTCCTCGCCTGCGACACCATCACGAGCGCCAACACGGTGGATCAGCTCACGCTGCGCCTCGACATGCCCGGCCACCTCAAGCACGACGCGGGCGACAGCTTCGAGCAGGTCTACCTGTCCTACCACGGCTTCCTTCCGGCGGCCGAGTTCCGCGACGACTTTGCGCCCGACGCGCGCTTTCTCTACCAGCGCGGCGCGCAGGCAATGCCTGAGCGCATGGTCCGGGCCTACCAGACGCGGCCCGGCGGCCGGCCGGGGCCCTGGCTGGCGAGCATCACCCTGGACCCCTCGGTCGTCTCCGAGGCGTGGTGCCACCAGCGGGGCTATGTGTGCTTCATCCAGGAGATCGGCGGGTTCCGGGTCGAGGAGGGCCGCCGGCTCGGCGCCGCCTACGTCGTGGGGTTCTTCGACGGCGTCCCTGAGATGGAGGCCGTGGCCGACCGGTACCGGGGAGCGCGGACCCTCACCGTGTCGCAGGACCGCTACGACTTCGGCGAGCTCTGACCGCGAGCCGCGCGGCCTCGGGAGGCCCGCGCCGGCACGCCCGCCGCGGCGTCACGGAGGAATCCCCTGTCCCGTGGCGGAAGGTCCGGCCGGGTTCGCGGACGGCGGGGACACGGCCCCGGCCGTCGCCGGCGACGATGAGGCCGGGGCATCCCCTGCTCCCCTATCGGCCTGTTGCCCCACAGAGGTGAGCGGATGAGACTGCCCGAGTCCTACCGCGACGTGATCGAGGGCCGGGAACGCCCGGACTCGTGGTTCGTCGCGGCGCTGCCGGCCCCCGTGCCCGCGCCGGACGCCGGCGAGGCGGAATCGCTGCTGGCGCTCAGCGACCTGGACGTGGCCTCCATCGAGCCCGCCTCGGCGCCTGAGGTCCACGAGGCCCAGTGGGAGCTGGAGGTCACCATCCGCTTCGAGGACGAGGAAGAGCCGGTGGCCTACCGTGTCTGGCTGGTGCCCTCCGAGCGAATGAGCGACCGTGTCCTGGTGGACGCCGGGCTGAGGCCGGAGGAGAGGCAGGAAGCCAGGGACAGCCAGTGGTCGCTCGGCGTCTCCACGCGGTTCGGCGAAAGGCCGCTGTGGGACTATCACCGCCAGGTGAAGGTGCTCGCGGCCGTGACGCCCGAGGCCGTGGTCGCCCGCGACGTCGGGCTGGAGCACTCCTGGGACTGGGTGCTCGAGGTCGCGGCCTCCACGGTGCCGCCCTCGCCCCACGCCCTCTACGGCATCCACGCCGTCTGGGATGAGGAGACCGGCGGCAAGACCGTCTGGATGCACACCCACGGCCTGCTCAGGTGCGGCAGCCTCGAGCTCGAGATGCTCAACGTAAGCCGCGACGGCACCGGCTCTCTGGGCCAGCTCCTCAACGTCGTGGCGCCGCTCTTCATCGAGCGTGGGGTGCCCGACCCCGGTGAGCCCTTCGAGCCCGGCCAGGGACTGGCGCTCGTGTGGCTGCCCTGGGAAGAGGCCCTCCGCAGGGCCCCCCGCCGCTGCCTCGGCGGCGGCGACGACCGCGACGAATACCATTCTCTCCCCTCCGGTGTGCTCTTCGTGCCCGCCCGGGGACTGTTCGGCAGGAGGTACAGGAACCCGTCGGTTCTCATCCCCGCCCTCGAGGACAACCCCCTCCTGTGGATCTCCACGATGGAGACCGACCGCATGAGGATGCTGGCGTGGGAGCGGCTGGACGTGTTCGTCAACCTGTTCCAGTCCTACGGGGGACAGGAGTTCGCGTTCCTGGTCAAGCTGGGCTTCGAGATGGACGGGGCCAAGAAAGAAGACGAGCGCGAGCACCTGTGGTTCGAGGTCCACGCCATCAACGGAGACCAGGTGGACGCGACGCTGGTCAACGAGCCCTACTACATCGCCCGGATGCACGAGGGCCAGCGCGGCACGCACTCCCTCGAGAACCTCACGGACTGGTGCATCCTGTGCGAGCACGGCGAGTTCAACCCGGGCACGGTCGTGAATCTGCAGCGCATCCTCGAGGACACGGCGCAGGACGACCACGCCCCCGAGGAGTAGCGCCCGGCTCGCCACAGCGCCGCAGGACGGGCCCAGCGACAAGGAGCAGATGATGCCGATGGAGACCCAAGCCGATGCCGCACTGCTGGAGAAGCTTGCCAGAGACCCCCACCGCCCACGCTACCATTTCCTCCCGCCGGCCAATTGGATGAACGACCCCAACGGCCTGCTGCAGTGGAAGGGGCAGTACCACCTCTTCTACCAGCACAACCCCTTCGGCCCGCAGTGGGGCAACATGCACTGGGGCCACGCGGTGAGCGACGACCTGGTCTACTGGCGGCATCTGCCCATCGCCCTGGCGCCCACGCCCGACGGGCCGGACAAGGACGGGGTCTTCTCCGGGTCGGCCGTGGACAACGACGGCGTGCCCACCGTCCTCTACACCGGCGTGCGGCCCGAGGTCCAGTGCCTCGCGACGAGCCGGGACGACCTGCTCTCCTGGGCCAAACACCCCGGCAATCCCGTGATCCCCGCCCCGCCGCCGGGGCTGGACGTCACAGGCTTCCGCGACCCCTGCGCCTGGCGCGAAGGCGACGGCTGGTGCATGGCCGTGGGCTCCGGCCTCAGGGACCGAGGCGGCGCGGCCCTGCTCTATGCCTCCCGGGGCCCGGGCCTCGCCGACTGGGAGTACCTGCACCCGCTCTGCGTGGGCGACAAGGCGGCCACCGGCGAGATGTGGGAGTGCCCGGACTTCTTCCCCCTCGGCGATGCGCACGTCCTGCTGGTGTCGGTCCTGGGCACGACGCTGTACTTCAGCGGCACCTACGCCGACCTCAGCTTCGCCCCGGCCGTCCCAGGCAACACGGACTTCGGCGGCCACTTCTACGCCGCCAAGACGCTGCTCGACGACCGCGGCCGCAGAATCCTCTGGGGATGGATGTGGGAGGGCCGCAGCGGCGAGGCGCAGGTCGAAACAGGATGGGCCGGGGTGCAGTCCCTGCCGCGGATCCTGGAGCTGGGATCGGACGGCCGTCTCAGGTACGAGTCCGTGCCCGAGCTGCGCAGCCTGCGCGGCGATGGCTGGAGCGAGCGGGACCTGTCGCTGCAGCCGGGCGCGCTGCTGCAGATCGGCGCCGAGGGAGACTGCCTCGAGGTCGAGGCGGAGGTGGACCCCGGCACTGCCGACCAGGTGTCCCTCGCCCTCCGGCGCTCGCCCGACGGCACCGAGCAGACGCTCGTGATCTACGACAGGTCCACGGGGCACCTGGCCGTGGACCGGCAGCGGTCCAGCCTCAGCCCGCAGACCGACCGCGACGTGCGCGGCGGGGAGCTAAGCCTCGGCCCCGGCGAGCCGCTCCGGCTCCACGTCTACCTGGACCGTTCGGTGCTGGAGGTCTTCGCCAACGGGCGCGCGTGCCTCACCAGCCGCATCTACCCGTCGCGGCCCGACAGCCTGGGAGTGGCTCTGCTGGCGACGGGCGGCGCCGCGTGCGTGACCTCGCTGGACGTCTGGCGAATAGCGCCCATCTGGTGAGGACGTGGCACCGATCCGCGTCGGGCCGCCCCAGGGCGGCCCTTACGCTTCGGCGGCGCGCGAGGCGCCCACGCCGGCGTGCCACCGCCCGCAAGTTTCTGCCTCCCTGATGCATCCTTAATCGCGAGAGGACGCATCCATGGGCGAAGACCAGTCCCTGCTTCAGCTTCTCGCGCGGTACAGGCCCGCCGTCCTGGCGCTGACCCTGGACCGCCTGGGCGACCTGGACACGGCCCGGGACCTCACCCAGGACGTGATGGAGCAAGCCGTGCGTCACATCGGGGATCTGCGCGACCCGGCTGCCCTTCCCGCCTGGCTGCGGGCCATCGCTCTCAACCGCTCCCGCCTGCACTTCCGCCGCCCCAGAGAGAGCGCCGCCGGGCTCGTCGTGCCCGAGACCCGCGCCGCCGAGAGCACCTACCGCGTCGCGGTCCGCCGGATGATGCTGCGCGACGTCCTGGCCGCCCTGCGCGAGCTGCCCGAGAACAACCGCCTGGCGCTCCTCATGCACGTGCTGCACGGCCTGCCCTACCGCCGGATCGCCGACTTCCTCGGAGTCCCGGTCAGCACGGTCGAGAGCCGGATCCACCGGGCGCGCCGGGAGCTGCGGCGCGAGGCCGAGAAGTGGCTGCTGGATGCGACCGCCGAAGACAACGAGGAGGCTTCAGGATGAGCGAAGCAGCGATCAGTCCCTACGCCCTGGTGGTCTACTTCAGCAATCTCGGCACCATGCTCGGCGCGGGGGTGCAGCTCCTGCGGTCGCTGCACGCCCTGAGCGAGGCCCTTGAGGACGAGCGCCTGCGCGAGGTCAATGCCAGGCTGGCGGAGGCCGTCGAGGCGGGCAAGACCCTCTCCCAGGCAATGTGTGACCACCCGGACGTCTTCTCGACCGTCGCCGTCTACATGGTGCGTGCAGGCGAGGTAGGTGGAGTGCTGGACGTCACGGCCGAGCGCCTGGCTCAATACCTGAGGGAGGACCTCGAGCTACGCGAGTGGCTCTTCCTTAGGGCCGAGCTGGCCCGGCTGAGAAGCGCCACCACTGGCGAAGAGGCCGAGAGGCGCGTCCACGAGGCGCTGGCCCGCGCCGAGGCCCGCCTCAGCGAAATCCTCTTCTGCCGCGCCTTTGGCCTGATGCTGGCCTCCGGCGTGCCCGTCCTGCGGGCCGTGGACTCCGCCGCCGAGGTCTACCCGCCCGACGTGGCCGAGCCCATCCGACGGGCCGCGAGGGCCCTCGCCAACGGCGAGCGCCTCACCGACAGTCTGCGTAAGCTGCGGGTCTTCAGCGTCACGACCCTCGAGCTCTTCTGGGTCGGCGAGGAGACCGGTCAGCTCGACTTCATGGCCTCCAAAGCCGCCGACCTGCTCGAGACCCAGGCCGCCTGCACGGTCCGGGAGGCGCTTGCCCCCGACTGACGCGCGAGCACGGGGCCCGGCTCCCGACCGTCACGAGGCGCTTCCCAGTGGTGCCCCTGCCGCGGCGCCAACGGCGCGCCGGCTTTCGGCAGGGCGGAGCGGCAGGTATCGGCGGCTTGCCGGCGAAGAATATCTTGACTGCCTGAGCCCGCGTGGGCTCAGAGCCTTGGGAGGTGTGGCAGCCATGGTATCCAGCAGGAGGCCTTACCTCGGGTTCACCTTGATCGAGTTGCTCGTGGTGATAGCGATCATCGCGATCCTCGCTGCGATCCTCTTTCCCGTCTTCGCCCGGGCACGCGAAAAGGCCAGGGACTCGTCCTGTCTGAGCAACCTCAAGCAGATAGGGATCGCCTTGATGATGTACATCCAGGACTACGACGAGATCTGGCCGAGCATGCGCGTGTTCCCGCCCTACACCACCGACTACGCCACCTCGCCCTGGTGGTGCATCAACCAGGTCCGGGGCGTCGCATCGCTGCTGCAGCCCTACGTCAAGAACGACGGGCTGTTCTGGTGCCTCAGCGACACCACCACCCACTCGACCGCCCCCACGACCACGCTCTCCTACGAGTACCGCTGGGTCATCGCCTGGCAGACGGCGTGGATGACGCTGGCCGAGTCCCACTTCTGCCGACCGGCCGAGCAGGTCGTCTACCACGAGCGCTTCGACTTCCACCACGGCCGCTGGGGTCTATACCAGCAGGCCCCCGCTCTGGGCCAGCCCATCTGCAACGCCATTTATGCCGACGGCCATGCCAAGGTCTGGAAGCTCCCGGCGCGCACCGGCACCTGGGTCTACGACGCTCACTGGTTCTACTACGTGAACGGTTCAGATG
>Ga0116202_10001975_pt1 | contig 12120 bp, 11 predicted proteins | sample LakKivw325mmetaG_FD_94479 | JGI IMG/M metagenome (GOLD analysis project Ga0116202, IMG submission 94479) | Anoxic lake water microbial communities from Lake Kivu, Rwanda to study Microbial Dark Matter (Phase II) - Lake Kivu water 325m metaG | ecosystem: Environmental > Aquatic > Freshwater >... | reverse complement strand
AAGCTATTGATGATTTTGTGGCGGTACATAATGAAACTGCGGCACCGTTCGAATGGAAGGCAACTGAAGTACACCCATCTATCTTAAAAGTTAATTATAGTGATTTATGCAAGTGAGCACTAGACTCAACTCAGGGCAAAGGACCGGGCTGGGACAACGTAGATAATGCACTCGACGCTGCCGCAGTAAAATATCATCACGAGTGGTACACACCCGGAACAACCGACTTTACCCCATACATTACCCGCATGGCAGAAGCTGGATGCGGGGTTGTCTTCACTGCTGGAGATGTCGGTTCCACCATGTTGTTTGCCAAACAGCGCTGGCAGGCAGGCTACACAGATATGCGAGTCGGTCACTCCGGTCCAATCCTGGACCCGGCGGTTTATATCGCGGTCTGCGGCCGTGACGCCGTCCAGGGACTTATTGGCTCCTACTACGCCCCGTGGGACTTTAAGGAGACCAAGGTAAATCCCAAGTGGATTACCATGTGCCAGGACGCCTCCAATATGGTCTCACAGGAGCAAGGCAAGCCATACGTCTACACCGGCGGCATAGGCTGGCTCCCGACCCAAGCCATGATACTGGCTCAGGCAATGGAAAAAGCGGGCACCGTAGATGATTCCGATGCGATAATGCAGGCTATACGCGGTGGCACGTTTGACACTCCAATAGGCACCTATACCATGTCGGGCACACAGACTTACGGTTCTCCCGTGGTCTTCGGAAATCCGAACGCACTATCCGAAATACAGGGCGATAAAGAGGTATATCTTTCCGAATCCCCTTGGGAACCTATCCCATAACTGTATGAAGTCACGATAAGGATAGTTGGTATGCCTCCCGCCGAAATTTGGATTGATGGTCTGATCCAGAGCTGCATTTACATGACCATGGCCTTCGGTATGGTGCTGGTGTTCAGCATACTTGGAATACTGAATTGGACACACGGCCAGTTCTACATGCTGGGTGCCTTTGTCGTCTACTATGCAGTTTCGTCGTGGGGCATACCATTTCCCATAAGTCTAATAATTTCGGGCATCGTTATAGCAGGCTTAGGTATGATGGTCGAGAAATTTGTAATCGAACGACTGACGGCACCTGGCTACGGCATGTTATATGTTACCGCCGCCACTCTCGCCTTGATTTTTTTCTTTGAAGGCGCGGCTGGCATGGCCTTTGGTCTTGACGATAAGGGACTGGCCATGGTGCTGCCGGGCGTGCTCGACCTGGGCTCATTCAGCATAAGCTATCAAAAAATCGCGGTTATCGCTTTTACGCTGGTCATCATGATCACCATGTATATTGTTCTTAATCGTACCAGGATGGGACTCGCTATCAGGGCAGCAGCGCAGGAACCGATTGCAGCCAGCCTGTACGGCATTAACGTCAAGAGGGTATCACTCATCGTAATGGGTATAGGCTGCGGCCTGGCGGCTATGGCCGGCAGTATCATGGCACCGGTCCTCTATGTTAATCCGTTCATTGGACGCGTTCCAATGATTTTTTCCCTGCTGGCTATTGTAATTGGCGGTCTTGGTAGCCTGACTGGAGCTATTGTAGGCGCCATAATTCTGGGTTTTCTGAACAGTGTAATCGCATACCATGTGTCGTATCTTTCTGAGGCTGTACTCTTCGTGCTCGTAGTTGCCATACTCTTAATTAGGCCACAAGGACTATTCGGAGCACCTATAAAATAATGCCCTATTTCGATTATAAAAATTTCATCCCTAAATCAGTAGCCTGGTTTGTGGCTGCCTTGCTCATCCTGCTTCCCTTATTCACCAGGAATTCTATAACTCTGTCGATATTTATATCGAGCGGCGTCTGGGCAATTGCCGTTATGGGCTTTACACTGATTTTGAGAACTGGGCAGTTCAGCATGGGGCAGGCTGCGTTTATGGCATTAGGGGCTTATGCGACAGCAATATTCACACTGCAATCAGGCATACCGTTCTGGCCTGGCTTTCTACTGGCTGGAATTGTATCCGGAATTATTGCACTACTCATCGGCCTGGTCGTATTAAGGGTGGGGGGCATCTATTTTTCAATCATTACGCTGGCACTGGCCGAAATAATAAGAATTATTGCCGAGCGGTGGGAAAGTGTAACCCACGGTGTACGGGGTCTCCGACCGCCTCTACCTCCCACCATCTCCCTCGGCGGTTTGGAAATAAATTTTGCCACGAGCGCCATACCTTACTACTACTTCATGATAATTCTAGTGGTCATAACAGGCATCGTCTTCTGGAGATTAGAACACAGTCGTATTGGCGGCACATTTTCCAGCATGGCTGCTAATCAGATTCTGGCAGAACATCAGGGCATTCATCTCATGAAATACAGGGTGATTGCTTTTACCGTGGCCGGTATATTTGCGGGATATGCCGGGGCCTACTATGCAAGTTTCCTCTCGATAATTACTCCCCAAATGTTCGGGCTGTGGCAGTCAATACAAATAATGATGATGAGTATAGTAGGCGGTATCAGTTCTATCGTCAGCGGTGCTCTCATCGGTGCTACCATACTGTACACTCTGAGCATCTATCTATCCCGCTTACCAATATACAATATTCAATACCTGCTATTCGGAGCCGCCGTCGTGCTGGTGCTGCTCTTTCTCCCCAAGGGTACAGGGCTGGTCGACCTCTGGGGAAAGTTCTGGCGGAAAGTGTTTCGGGAACCCGAAGAATATGAAATCCCCGAAGACTCCGAAATGGCAACCGAATAGTTATGGAAAAATGAAATATGACACTGCTTGAATTGAACGGCGTTACCAAATTCTTCGGCAAGCTGGCCGCCCTGGAAGAAATCGATTTGACGGTGGATGAAGGTGAGGTTGTTGGTATAGTTGGCCCAAACGGTTCAGGAAAGACTACGCTAATCAACGTTATTTCCGGATACTACCGGCCGACAAGCGGCACGGTTTTTTTCAATGGCGATAAAATATCCGGGCTTAGACCTGACCAGATAGCCTCACGTGGCATAGTCAGGACCTTTCAGTCAAACGTGCTATTCGAAGGTGCTACGGTACTGGAAAGCATGTTAATCGGCTCCTTCTTACAATATAAAACTACGGACTGGCAGTCTTTCCTCGAAACCAAAACTTACAAGGATGATCATGAACGAGTGGTGGGCAAAGTGATCGAACTGCTGAAACAATTTGAGATATTTAATGACATATTTTTACCGGCAGCCGGACTGTCTCACGGTTATCAGAGAATGCTGGGCATAGCCATGGCATTAATAGCTAACCCTAAAGTTCTTCTCCTTGACGAACCAACCACGGGCATGAACCACCAGGAAGCCATGTTCGTGGTAGAAAATATTAAAAAAATTGGTGAACAGGGTATCACCGTCATACTGATCGAACACAATATGAAGGTACTTTTGAATATAGCTACTCGGGTTGTTGTGCTGAACTTCGGCAACAAAATAGCTGAAGGTAAACCTCAGGAAGTGATGAGCAAGCCGGAAGTAATCGATGCTTACCTTGGTACGGAGACTATTTAGAAAATGCTGGAACTGAAGAACGTATCGGTTTTCTATAAGAAACACATCGCTGTGAGGAATTTATCTCTATCGGTTAATAAGGGAGACTTTGTGACCATTCTGGGATCTAATGGAGCTGGTAAAAGCTCAACTCTAAATGCAATTAGCGGTATCATCAAAGTCAGAAAGAAGATAGGCGAAGAGGGACAAAGCGGCGATATCTCTTTTAATGGGAAGAAGATATCGGGTATGACAGCGGCTAGAATAGCATCGTTGGGCATCATACAGATACCGGAAGGCAGACGAATTTTTCCCCAGCTAACGGTTAGAGAAAATTTGCAGGTGGGCGCATATCTTCGCAAAAATGATAGACGGATTCACAGCACTATGGAAAAAGCAATCGACTTTTTCCCGGACCTTAAGAACAAACTCCATTCCAAGGGACGGGAATTGAGCGGAGGACAACAGCAGATGCTGGCCATTGCCCGTGGGCTCATGGCCGAACCGGAAATGCTTTTGCTTGATGAGCCTTCTTTAGGTCTAAGCCCGTTGCTGCGCCAGCAGCTTGCGCAAAAGATAAAAGAGATTAACGATGATGGCACCACTATCCTGCTAGTGGAGCAGAATGCCCGACTCGGCCTTATGCTGGCGACATACGGCTACGTTTTGGAAAATGGGCAACTGACATTACAGGGCAAAACCTCCGACCTGATTAATAACACAGATGTCAGAAAAGCATATTTGGGGGTTTAAAAATAATCAACATCGAGAGGACTAGTATGAAAGACTATATATGGTTCAAGAGTTATGAGCTCGGTGTGCAGTATTCGCTGGCGCCGTTCCCCGAGATTACGGTCTTGGATATATTGGCCGATAGTTTAAAGCAGAAGCCCGATTTTCCCATGGTGAGTTTCGAGGGTAAAGAAGTTTCTTACCAAATAGTTGAAGAAAACAGTAATGCGCTGGCTAAGGCACTAATTGCCAATGGCGTTAAGAAGGGTGACAGGGTCATTTGCCTTCTGCTTAACTGCCCGCAGAGCTATATTGCGTTTTTCGCTATTTGGAAAGCCGGCGCCATAGTAGTGCCGCTCAACCCGTTTTACACGCCTTTTGAACTGGAACGTTCTATTAATGATGTCGAGGCAAAAGTCGCCATCGTGGGCTCGACTTATTATCAAACGGTGAAATCGTTCCAGCCCCGCACCACGCTGAAACTTATAATTGCTACGGACCTGGAGACCTATCTGAAGTTTCCAATCGAAAAGGAAAGTAGTTCAGTCAAACTGGTTAAAGGAGACTTATGGTGGACCGACCTCATCAAAAATTATATGACCACTTCTCGGCCAAGGCGCAAAGTTAGGCCCTCGGACACGGCCCTGATACTGTTCAGCGGTGGAACCACCGGTATACCCAAAGGGGTAATGTGCAGTCATCATTCCCTGGTCATCACGGCAATGGTGCATAGAGAATGGTATAAATCGGTCATAGTCGAATGGCAGGACAAAGCACTGATTCCTCTACCACTATTCCATTCATTCGGCGTCTACGTTAGCTTCGGTTCGTTTCTGCTTTGTCATACAACTCAGGTTCTGGTACAAAATCCCAGGGACATTAAAAAGCTGGTCGATACTATTCGTGACAATAAGGTAGCTGCGTTTTCGGTTACGCCAACTACGCTGATAGCCATATTGAACTATCCGGATCTAAAACCTGATGACTTAAGATCGGTAACACGTGTAGGTTCTGGTGCAGCGCCGCTCATGGCCGAGACCAAACATCAGTTCGAAAAACTTACCAAAGGGCCCATCGTCGAGGGATTGGGATTAACGGAGTCAGGAATCATTGGTGCCACTTTCCCAGTTAAAGGAAAATGGAAGCAGGGCTCTGTAGGCGTGCCTCCACCTGATGTAGAAATACGCATAATGGATATGGAAACCGGCACTAAAAAACTCGGATATGGAGAAATCGGTGAAATAATTATCAAGGCGCCACAGTTGATGCAAGGTTATTGGCGACGACCCGAGGAGACCGCTGAGATATTGCGCAATGGCTGGTTGTACACCGGCGATGTAGGCTATATGGACGAAGAAGGCTATATATTCCTGACATCCCGGAAAAAAGACCTGATAAAGTGCGGCGGTTTCCAGGTGTGGCCTCGCGAAATCGAGGAAATACTCATGATGCACCCTGCAGTGGCCGAGGTTTGCGTTGGTGGGATCCCCGACCCGAGACAGGTAGAAGCCGTCAAGGCCTGGGTGGTTCTTAAGGCAGGTCGCCGGGCCACCGTGGATGAACTACAGCAGTTCTGCCGTGAGAAGCTAACAGGCTACAAAATTCCCAGATTCATCGAATTTCGAAACGAACTGCCAAAGAGCATGGTAGGCAAGGTATTGCGCAGGATATTGCAGGACGAAGGTAATACTAAATAGTCGCCTACTACATATCAGGTAGATGACTGGCAGCTGCCTGCACGAGGCAGCGGTCCCCCAAATCAGCTGGACCCTCCGCCCGCGGTGCAGCCGAAACAATGTGGTCCAAAACGAATCCGTCGGCCAATAAGTGCATCGTAATCGAAATCGAATACTGTTACCGCTTTTGAATCTTCGATCTGCAGACCCAGCATCTGGTTGAAATCGCAGTCATAGATGCGCCCATCATAATCCACGCTTATCAGCGTTCGACAGGCCACCTCCTTGGCGGCTTCTGAATCGAAGTTTTCCACAAGATTGTTCATATAGTCATAATATGTTCCTGAGTGCTCAAGTTGTAGTAGGTAACGGTTAATTGGCATATTGGTCACCACAAACAGCTTGTTAAAGGTTATTCCGTATGGCATCAATCCGCGCTTGAATTCAGTCTCAAATTCAGCGTGTCGCTTTGGCGACACCGGTCCGTCGGCGTTGTGAACAAGGTTCAGTATCAGGCCGGTGCCCGGCCTGCCATAGCCTGCCTCGTTCAATAAGCGGATTCCTTCAATGCTTTTCTTAAAAACCCCAGCACCCCGAACGCTGTCGGTATAGCGCGATTCGTAGTGAGGCAGCGATGCCAGTATCTCAACCTGATTAGCTGCAAAGAACTCAGGCAGATACTTCATTTTTTCGTCGCCGCCAGGATTGCCGTCAAAAATAACTGTCAGATTATGCCGGCTTACTACGTGTTTATCGAGCCTCCTGGCCTGACTAACCAAATAATCATAATTAGGATTAAGCTCAGGAGCGCCTCCGGTAATATCCAAATTCTTTATCTGATCGTATTTTTTTAATAACGCGAGACATCGGTCGAGTACATCCCTGCTCATTTGCTCAGTTCTTCCGGGAGACGCATCTACGTGGCAGTGACGGCAAGCCTGGTTGCACCGCCGGGTAATATTTACCCACAGTGTTTCGATGGAGATGGGTGTGAGATTTAGATTATGTTTAGCCAGAGCGTCATAGAAATCATAAGGCTTGTTTTTTGTCGATAGGGTGGTCATTAATCTCCGCTCCAAAATAATTATAGGCGCAGCGCCCTGGCGAAGTCCAAAATAGCCTGATTCTTATGTCCTTCAATCTCCGTCCACCGACGCAGATCAACTGCAGTATCGATATCAATCAGGATGGGTAGTTGCCGAACTGTTAATTCTTCCTTGTCGGCAGCATCTAAAGTTTGCCGGCAGACCTGTCCTGTTCCCCAGGAAATGCGCTTAAAAAGTGATTCATTAATCTTGCGCAGGCCGATTAAATAATAGCCGCCATCATGCGAAGGCCCAATAACTACATCGTTGCTGTCAAGGCGGCTAATAGCCTCTTCAACAATACCCGCAGTCAGGTCAGGCACATCGCTGGCTACAATGACCGCTTTGCTCGTGCCGCTCTGAAAGACCTTGTAGAACGCGTTACGCAGCCGGATTCCTAGAGTTTCACCTGTCTGGACTTCAATATTAAACCCTAAATCTTTAAGGTAATCGATTGCTGCTTCCTCGACAGGCTCAGCAAAGAAAATATGTTTTTCAATATTCGGAGGTAATTCGTTAATCTGACTGATTATGGTGTCAACACAAAGATGATAAAACTGGGATGCTTTTTGCTGTCCAATTGTCTTTGCCAGACGAGTCTTTACGCTATCCTGAAAAGGGGCCCGCATGAATATAATTACTGCGCTCGACCGTTCTGCCGGTATCATATTGTATCTGGAAACGAGACTATTCCTCTTAATTATAGCATTTAAATACGTTCTAGCTTTATACGCATTGTGATTATATAATTGGATATAGATAATGCTTAAAATAGCCGTTATCATTCCCGCCTTGAACGAGGAGAAGGCCATCGGTGAAGTGCTGCTCCATATTCCTAGAAATCTCGTCACCAAGGTCGTTGTTGTGGACAATAACTCCTCCGACGGCACAGCCGAAGTTGCCAGAAGCTTCGGTGCCACGGTCATTCATGAAAGCCAAATCGGTTACGGCTTTGCCTGTCTAAAAGGAATTGAATATGTTATGTCAAGTATATCGGGGGCAGAAATCATTGTTTTTCTTGACGCTGACTATTCCGATTACCCTGAACAAATGCGCTGTCTTGTGCAACCGATAACGCAAGACGATTATGATATGGTAGTGGGGTCACGGTTCCTGGGTTCGCGGCACAGTGGCGCCATGCCCTGGCACCAGGTACTGGGAAATCGCCTTGCTGTCGCCATGATCAACTGGTTATATAGTGTCCACTATACGGACCTGGGCCCTTTCCGCGCCATAAAATTAGATAAACTTCTCAAATTGCACATGGGGGAAAAAAGATACGGATGGACAGCTGAGATGCAAGTAAAAGCTTCTAAAAGAAAACTCCGCGTTACCGAGGTACCAGTGACATATCGAACCAGAATCGGCCATTCGAAAATATCGGGAACCTTTAAAGGAACGATATGTGCCGGATTCGCTATCTTGAGCACTATAATAAAGAATAGGTTAGCTAATGACGGACATAGTCTCCAATATAATAATCGTTAGTATCCTGGCGATATACGGCCTGTCACTTTTATTTATTCTAGGGTACAGCCTGGCACAGGCTCATTTGGTCCACCTGTACATAAAATCAAAACGGCAGAACAATCGCCTTAATAATAGTTACCCGCCGTTAAACGGGCCGGCAGAATATCCATTTGTTACTGTCCAGTTACCTATCTATAACGAGTTATATGTCGTTGAACGTATTATCGATGCGGTGGCTGCTTTCGATTACCCGAAGCATAAATTTGAGATTCAGGTGCTTGATGACTCAAACGACGAAACCGCCGCTCTTGCTGAATCAAGAGTCAGGATGCTGAACTCCAAAGGATTTAACGCCGCCCATGTTAGACGTGGAACCCGAGATGGTTTTAAAGCCGGCGCACTGGCTTACGGATTACAATATGCCAGAGGAGATTTTATAGCTATCTTCGACGCTGACTTCATCCCTCCTCCGGATTTTCTCAAAAAAACTATCCCCTATTTCCGTGATGAAAAGGTCGGCATGGTCCAGACAAAGTGGGAGCACGTAAACGAGAATTATTCGTTATTGACCAGGCTTCAAGCTTTCGGCCTCGATGCACACTTCACAGTCGAACAGCGCGGTCGAAATGCCGGCGGGCACTTTATGAATTTTAACGGCACGGCCGGGATATGGAGAAGAAGCTGCATCATCGACGCCGGTAACTGGCACTCGGACACGCTTACTGAGGACCTTGACCTGAGTTACAGGGCGCAACTGAAGGGATGGAAGTTTTTGTACCTGGAAAACGTGAGCAGCCCCGCAGAACTGCCGGTCACTATGAATGCACTGAAAACACAGCAGTTCCGGTGGACAAAAGGAGCTGCCGAGTGTGTGAAAAAGAACCTGCCCCATGTACTTAATTCCAGGGACACATCCGCCGCGACGAAAATTCATGCCCTCTTTCACCTGATGAACTGTACGGTTTTTATCTGCATTTTTCTTGCAGCCGTTTTCAGCATTCCGCTACTGTTTATAAAAAGTAGCCACCCTCAGTATGCCCAGGTATTTCTGTTTGCGCTGTTCTCGCCGTTCAGCCTGTTTCTGCTAACCTATTTTTATTGGATCGCCGCCAGTCAGAGAACGGGCATATCGTTGGCTTCATTTCTGGGCAGGTTTTTTCTATTTCTACCCGTGTCTATGGGGCTTTCGCTGCATAACTCTATCGCTCTATGCGAAGGCTATGCCGGTAAAAAGATACCGTTCATTCGTACGCCAAAATTTAACATCACCAGCAACAAAGATAGCTGGCGGGCGAATAAATATCTCGTCAATGACATAAACGGCATTACAATCCTGGAAGGGCTGCTATGCCTGTACTTTTTCATAGGCATTTATCTGTCCATATATTTCCGGAATTTCGGGCTCCTCCCCTTTTATATTATGTTGACTATAGGCTTTGGGTCTATTTTCTACTACTCCGTCGCTCAAGCAGCAATAACCACCAAACCGGCTCATGGCTAAACAAGGTACTATCCGGCTGGCAGCATTCACCATTTTGTCATTGCCCTTATATGTCTGGGTCGGATACTTTACCGATAGAACCAGTTTCCCACAGCTTTTTTTGCTATTCGGCTTACTTGCCGCACTGTACGTAATTGCTCTATATAAGAAGACTTTTGAAGCTGGCATCCCGATGGTTATAGGCGCGGCCATGCTATTGCGAGTTTCCTTGCTATTCATGACGCCTAATCTGACTGATGACTATTTCAGATTCATCTGGGACGGGCTCTTATTTATCCACGGCCATAACCCTTATCTTTCAATCCCTTCCCAGTTTATTCAGATCTCACCGGCTATGCCCGGCATCACAGGCAGCCTGTATGCCGGACTCAATTCGCCAAATTACTACACGGTCTATCCGCCGGTTTGCCAGTTCATTTTTGGTTTAGCTGCTAAAATCGCGGGCGGCAACATACTCGGCAACGCCATTATCATCAGGCTCGTAGTACTGCTTGCCGAATTTGGAATACTTATTTTTCTACACAGGTTGGCCACCAAACTGTCCTGGCCATCGACCGTCGTCGCCATATACGCTTTTAATCCCCTGGTTATTCTGGAGCTCACAGGCAACCTGCATCTTGAGGCAGTGATGCTGCTGTTTCTAGTCCTATCAATATACCTACTGGTATCGGGCAAACAAATCTATGCCGGCTTAAGTTTTGGTCTGGCCATCGGTGCTAAGCTATTGCCGCTGATTTTTTTACCGCTACTAATCAAGCGCCTGGGGGTAGCCAAAAGCATTATTTTCTTTGCCATAGTAGGAGCCACAATCGCAGTACTTTTCATCCCCTTCTATAGCGCTGACCTTGTCTCTAACCTGTTCTCCGGTCTTCGATTGTACTTTCAGAGATTCGAATTTAATGCCAGCTTCTACTACCTACTGCGCTGGATAGGCTATCAATTTACCGGCTACAACCTGATTTCCATTCTGGGCATCATTCTGGCTTCGCTCACATTTCTTATCATCATCGCTATCGCCGTAACAGAAAGAAAAGTTACCTGGCTTTCGCTATTTAAAAGCATGCTAATGTGTCTCACTGCGTATTATCTGCTGGCTACCACCGTTCATCCCTGGTATATCACGTCGCTGGTGCTGATATCGCTGTTTACAGGCTACCGTTATCCTGTCGTTTGGTCCATATCCATCATGCTTAGCTACGCGGCTTACCGCACAGTGCCCTACTCCGAGAACCTGTGGTTAGTATCCCTGGAATATGTGATATTATTTAGTTATATGGGGTATGAAATGTACAGACATATTCACAAGTCTATAAATGAGACAACCAAATGACCAGGCATAGATTTAGTCGTAGCGCTCTGCCTGTTATGTTGATAATTCTATTCGGGATTCTCTGTGTAGTCGGTTGCCTGCCCGAAAGGATTCCGCCGGAATTAACCAAATACTCCGAACAGTGGCCGGCGGCGAATAGAGATTACAGCAATAGCCGAGCCACTACGAATTCCTCAATAGATTCGCAAAGTATTCAAACTTTAGATGCTAACTGGGCATTCGCGTTAACCGGCTTCAGTGAGTGGGGAGCCGCTGCCACTAATCCGCTTATATTCAACAATACGGTATATTTCCAGGATTTGAAAAGTAACGTTTTCGCCCTGGATTTAACAACTGGTAAGCAGCTCTGGGAAAAGGAGTACAACCTGGATAGCTTCGGCCCCAACGGACCGGCCGCCGGCTGGGATAAGCTGTTCGTGACCAAGGGGCATTACGAAGCCGCGGCATTAAATCTAACCGACGGCCGGGAGCTATGGTCGACAAAGATATCGGACACCTCTAATGTAGGGGTCGATATACAGTTGCTTGCTTATGACAACAAGGTGTATGTGTCTACCGTACCTGGTTCTACCAACGAAGATTTCCTTACCGGCGGAGGCTACGGTGTAATACAAGCGCTGGATCAAAAAACGGGTGCCCTAGTATGGAAATTTAGCACGGTTGATTCGCCCGACATCTGGGGAAATCCACAAGTAAACAGTGGTGGAGGGAGCTGGTACCCGCCTGCCATCGATACAAATACTGGAATCACTTATTGGGGTACCGGCAACCCCGGCCCGGTACCCGGAACCCTTGAATATCCCGCCGGTTCGAGTCGCCCGGGACCAAACCTTT
>Ga0116202_10001974_pt1 | contig 12120 bp, 8 predicted proteins | sample LakKivw325mmetaG_FD_94479 | JGI IMG/M metagenome (GOLD analysis project Ga0116202, IMG submission 94479) | Anoxic lake water microbial communities from Lake Kivu, Rwanda to study Microbial Dark Matter (Phase II) - Lake Kivu water 325m metaG | ecosystem: Environmental > Aquatic > Freshwater >... | reverse complement strand
GTATCCGCGGTTCGAGGCCGATCCCGACGAGGTCCTGACCATCGACCGCGAGGCATTGAGGGCGTGCCTTCAGGCGGCCGAGTTGACGGGGATGGACCTGTCGGGCTTCGAGGACCCGCGCTGCGGCGATCGCGTGTACGTGAAGGAGCCGGCCGGCGGCCTGCGGGAGTGGGCGGAGACGAATCGCGAGCGAGTAGTTGTCGTGGAGGCCATCGAGGAGGTTCTGGAGCACGATCTGGTGGCCTTCCTGTGCTGGGGCACGGAAGGGCAGGCTTTGAGGGCACGGGAGGTGCTGGGCCGGCCGCACGGGTTCGCTTCGCCGCGCGTGGCCCCTGCCGTGCAGTACGACAGCTACCTCTTGGAGATGACCGCCGCCGGCGCGACCAAGGGCGAGGCTGTAGCGCGGCTGGCCCGCGATCTGGGCGTGCCCCGCGAGGCGGTCATCGCCATCGGCGATTCCGACCCGGACCTCGGCATGATCGAGTTCGCCGGCCTGGGCGTGGCGGTCGCGAACGCGAAGGAGCACGTGCGCGCCGCCGCCGACTACGTCGCGCCGCCGTGTAACCAAGACGCGGTGGCAGACGTTGTGGAGCGCTTCATCCTGTCCGAGAGATGACGCCGAGGAGAGGCTTACCATGATCGGCAAGGCGATGGTGCTTGAGCGGTTCGACCAGCCGCTGGTCGAGCGTAGCTACGAGGTCAGTGCTCTTGGCCCGGGCGAGGTGCTGTGTCGGGTGACAGCGGCGGGCGTATGCGGCTCCGATGTGCACATGTGGCACGGCCACGACCCGCGGACGCCGCTGCCGATGATCCTCGGCCACGAGGGCGTCGGCACCATCGCGGCGACCGAAGGGAAGAAGGAGGACCTTTTCGGGCGCGAGCTTCATGAGGGCGACCTGGTCATGTGGGAGCGCGGGATCATGTGCGGCCAGTGCTACGCCTGCGTCATCAGCAAGCAGCCGGCGCTCTGCCCGCACCGCAAGACCTATGGCATCTCGTTGGGCTGCGCCGAGCCGCCGCACTTCAACGGCTGCTACGGGGAGTATCTCCATCTGCGGGGGCGCTGCCACATGCTGCGGATCGACCGGGACATCGACCCGGCGGTCCTCGTCGCCGCCTCCTGCTCCGGGGCGACCGCCGCTCATGCGGTGCAACTCTCGAACGTCACCCGCGGCGACACGGTCCTGATCGTCGGGCCCGGCCCGGTGGGGATCTTCTGCCTGGCCATGGCGATCGAGTCGGGCGCGGGCGCGGTGTACGTCGCCGGCACCTCGGCGGACCGGGGCCGGCTGGAGCTCTGCCTGGCGTTCGGCGCAACGGGCACGCTGGTGGTTGACGAGATGGCCGCCGAGGAGCGGGCCGCGTTCGTCCGCGAGAGGACTCACGGCCTCGGCGCAAACTCCGTCATCGACTGCACCGGCGCGCCGCGCGCAGTTGCGGACAACCTGCCGCTGGTCGCGCCCTACGGCACCTACTCGATCCCGGGCATCGCCACGCCGGTCGGGGAACTCCCGATCTCGCTCTTCGAGCATCTAGCCCGCAAGAACGTGAACCTGCAGGGCGTCTGGGTCAGCGATACGGCCCACCTGTACCAGGCCGTCCGGCTGGTCATGAGTGGCCGGTACCCGTTTGAGAAGCTGGTGACCCATCGCTTCCCGCTGGCCCAGGCAGATGAGGCCCTGAGGGTGATGGAGAGCAAGGAAGCGATCAAGGCCGTGCTGGAGCCCTGAGAGCGTGTGCGAAAAGCGGGGACAGGCACGCATTTCGCGCGTCACTTCCGTCGTAGACGAGGGTTCTCGCGGCGAAATGCGAGCCAGTCCCGCTTTTCGCACAGCCTCTGAGGCGCACGGCGCGCAAGGAGAGCAACGACTATGCCGCGCTATCTTCCGGTGCTGATGTTGGCTACTTGCCTGGCCCTCTCGATCCATGCAACGGCTGTGCCGCTGGCCGTGAACGGGCAGGCGCGGGTGACGATCGTGCAGGCCACTGAGGCCTCGACGGCCGAGCAGACGGCGGTCAAGGAGCTGGCCGGCTACCTCGGCAAGGTAACGGGTGGTCGGTTCACGATCGCCCAGGAAGGTGCTGCGCCGGCGGGCCCTGCCATCTACGTCGGCCTGACGAAGTTCGCCGCCGATCACGGGATCGAGACGGCCCAACTCGGTCCCGAGGAGTGGGTCATCCGCACCGTGGACGACGACCTCCTCCTCGTTGGCGGTCGTCCGCGCGGCACGCTGTATGCCGTGTATCGCTTCCTGGAGGACGTCGTCGGCGTACACTGGTGGAACGCCTACGCCGAGACGGTCGCCGGGAAGCCCAGCCTGGAGACCGGGAAGCTCGACGTTCGCGGGAAGCCCGTCTTGCGCTACCGCGACATCTACATGCTCTACGCGAACGACGGCGGGCGCTTCGCCGCGCGCAACCGGCTGAACCGCCAGGGCGATGCGGGGATCAGCGCGGAGTATGGCGGTGACATGGGCTACGGCCCCCCGTACCATGTGCACACGTTCTACATGTACGTGCCGCCGGACCCGTATTTCACCCAGCATCCCGAGTGGTTCTCGCTGATCGACGGCCAGCGCGTCGCCGGGCAGCACCAGCTCTGCCTGACGAACCGGGAGCTGCGCGACTTCATGGTGCAGCGGCTGAAGGGGTACATCGAGAGAGCGCGGGCTGAGGCGGAGAAGGCCGGCAAGCCTGCCCCCGTGGTGTACGACATCTCGCAGAATGACTGGGGCGGGCCCTGTCAGTGCGACCAGTGCCAGGCCATCGCCAAGGCGGAGGAGTCCGAGGCCGGTCCGCTGCTGGACTTCCTGAACTACATTGCCGACGCGATCAAGGACGAGTACCCCGACGTCTACATCGACACGTTGGCCTACACGTACACGCAGAAGGCGCCCAAGGCGGTCAGGCCGCGCGACAACATCATCATCCGTCTGTGCGACACCGGCAGCAACTTCACGCGGTCGATCACCGATGCGGAGAACGCCTCGTTCCGCGAGCACCTGACAAGCTGGGCGAAGATCGCCAGTAACCTGCGGGTGTGGGACTACGCCGTCACGTATGGGCCGTACTACGGGCTGCCGCTGCCGACGGTGCACACCTACCCGGTGGACTACCGCTTCTATGCGGAGCACAACGTGGAGGGCGTCTTCACCGAGCACGAGTATGAGATCCTCGCGGACATGCGCGATCTCAAGATCTGGATGATGATGAAGTGCCTGGAGGACCCCTACCGAGACTACGACGATCTCCTGCGCACCTTCACGGACGGCTTCTACGGACCGGCCGGCAGAGACGTCCGCGAGTACCTGTCGAAGCTCGAAGCCGCCTCGGCCAGGAAGATCAGCTACCTGAGCATGGGCGCCTCGCCGCCGAACTACCGCTACCTCGATCTCGCCTTCGTCACCGAGGCGCAGGGCATATTCGACCGGGCGGAGGCCGCCGTCGCCGGCAACCCGGAGCTGCTGCAGCGCGTTCGTCACGCGCGGCTGCCGCTGGACCGGGCGTCGGTCGTGAGGTATCCCGTGCTGCTGCGCGAATGGGTGGCGACCGGCAAGCCGCCCGAGGAGATGCCGCTGAACCGCGACGCGATCGCCAGGCGGTATCAGCAGACCTGGCACGAGCAGATCGACCTGCGCATTCCCGAGGCGCGTCGCGCCGCCGAGCGCGAGACTTGCGACGCCGAGGTCGCGGCCCTGACCGCACGAAAGGCCTATGTGCCACTGCCAGAGCGCTTCCGGGACCTCCCGGCAGGCACCGTCTTCGACTTCACCGCCGATGCCACGCGGAACTGGCGGAACACCGTGAAGGTCGTGCCGGATGACACGGAGAGCGGGATCACCAACCGCCTCGAACTCACCGACGATCTCCTGCAGCCGGACGGCGACAAGCGGAGCTACGCGCTCCCGATGCCGTGGGGTCTGTACGACCAGCTCAACAAGCGAAGTGAGGTCGGCGCGCCGATCAAGGCCGAGGATGTGCCCGGCCCCGGCTACCACTGGTACAAGATGGGCGCCTTCAAGATCGTGCCCTCGGATTACATGTACTTCTTCTGGAGCTGGATCATTCAGTTGGACGTGGACAGCGTCATCGACCCGGCGACGCCGGACGCGCAGTTCGAGGTCTGGGCGAACATCAAGTTCGAGGGGCCGGGCTTCCCGCACGGCAAGCCGGAGGAGAAGAACGCGATCTGCGTGGAGCGCGTGGTGCTGGTGAAGGCCGGCCGATAGCCGGTGCGGCGGTTCACTTGCCCGGCGCCACGTACCTCAACCGTACCGCATCCACCACCACATACCCGTCGGTCCCGGCGGTGCCGATCTCGACTGTCGCTTCGGCGTCGGGTCGGAACTCGTACCGGCCGACCGTCTGGAAGGGCGGCGTCGCAGGCAGTTGGCGCTGGTTGACGGTCACGGTCGCCTCGCCGTCGGCGTGGCGAATGCGAACCGGCACGTTGGTGGCGCGGTTCGGGTACGGCGAGTAGCTGACCGCGACATCGTAGAGGCCCGGCGTCGGGATCGTGAAGATATACCGGGCCGCCAGCGACCCCTTGTTGCGATTGCCGTCGTGTCGATAGTGCTCGCCCACGAAGGCCGGGGTGGAGGCCGAGATGATCCATGGGCCGCCGGAGAGTTCGGCCGCGTCATCGTCGATCAGAAGGTCCGGCACGCCCGGCGGGCCACCCACCACCTTGACCACGCGCCGGGCCGGCGCGCTGCTGTCGCCATAGTCATCCCTTACAGTGAGGGTGATCTCGTACTCGCGGCTGAGTGCGAAGGTGAAGCTTGGGTTCGGGTCCGTCGCATCGATGACACCGTCGCCGTCGAAGTCCCAGCGCCAGCCGACGACCTTCCCGCCTTCATCGGTGGAGTGGTCCTCGAACCCCACGGGCGCGCCGGCCTGGAGCGGCTCCTGGGCGAGTACGCAAAAGTCCGCCACCGGCCGACGGTTGGTGTGGAGGATCTGCCCGGCGGCCGCCAGCCGCCGCTGGAGGCCCGCCACGTCGATCGCCTGCACGGGGGCGTTGGCCTCGCGCGCCATCGCCGCCGCCTCGCCGCACGCTTGGCCGAGGATCATGTAGACCGGCTCCATCCGGAGCGTGCAGTAGCCGACGTGTGTGGCCGAGACGCACACCGCGACGAGTAGGTTCTCCAGGTCCTCGGGCACGATCACACCGTACGGTACCTCGTACGGGCGGACGGAGACGTACATCCCGCCTCCGGGGCGCCAGGTGCCGTCGGGCTGCGGCAGCTTACAGCAGGCGTGCGAGTCCATCGCGTAGCTGCCCAGACCGATCGAGTCGTCCTGGTGGACGCTCGTCGTCGCGTCCTGCTCCGTGAAGACATGCTTTCCGACCATCCGTCGGCACTCGCGCACGTACAGCGCGTACGGCCAGTTGCCGTTGTCGGCGAACTCGTCCTTCGCAAGGCCCCACTGAGCGGTCTCCTGCCGCACGGCCTCGGGAACCGCCGGATCGTTCTGCAGGAAGTACAGCAGCCCGACGATGTACCGGCGGTGCGCGTCGGCCATTTCCCGGCGCTTGTCATACGTCGCGCCCGGGTAGCTGTGGTTGGCCTCGGGGTAGTCGGTGGACTGCCACGCGACCCCGTTGTTTGTATCCGTCTTGCGGTTCGGCATCGCGACGATGCTAACGCTGTGGTGGGCGAAGGTCGCGCCCTCGGTGGCTGCCAGGAAGGCGCCGGCGGTGAGGTAGTCCTCGCGGCGATACCCCTCGGGCATGGCGATCGGCACGCAGTTCTCCGGGTCATTGGTCAGGCAGAGGCGGTAGTTGTAGGCCTGGACGCGCAGGTCACCCGTGCCGACCGGGTCCGGCTCGCCCGGCCGCGCCCCGGCATAGGACTCGCCGAACTCATACGCCCCCTCACGGCCGACCCGGTACGGCACGCCGGAGAGGGCCATCAGGTCGCCCTCGTACAGCGCGTCGATGAACGCGTCGCCGCGAACCCAGAAGTCCGTCTGCTGCTCTTCGTCACGGAACCTCACCCGCGCAATCCGCCGGCCGTTGACCTCGACCTCGATCAGCGGGTGGCGCGTGAACAGCTCGATGCGCCCGGCCGAATCGATCAGTTGGCGGAAGACGGTCTCCGCGACGTGAGGCTCGAACCAGTAGCCCTTGTTGCAGGCGCGGGCCTGCTTCGAGTCGGCGCCGTACTGCGCCTGATAGTGCTCGAGGACGCGTTGGAAGAACTCCCGGGAGATTCCGCCGATCGTGCGGCGGTCGCCGAAGTCCGTCGCGGTCAGCCCGCCAACGACCACGCCGCCGATGTGCGCCGAGGGCTCGAACAGCCCGACTGAGCAGCCCGCCCGTGCCGCGGCCACTGCCGCGGCAATCCCGCCCGGCGTTGCGCCGACCACGACGACATCGTACGAAGGCGGCGCGGTTTCCTGCGCGGCGCCGGTCGAGGCCATTGCAGCAAGCGCGACGGACAGGAGGCCGAGGGCAAGCCAGCTCACGTGTACCGAGTGCTGGGCGACCTTCATGCACGCCTCCGGGCAGGTGAGGGCTAGAGCCAGTGCTCGGGCCAGGCGATGGTGCTGACTGCGCCCGTCAGCGCGGTAGCGACCATGTGGTTTTGGGTGAGGTGGTGGCTGGTGCCGATCGTCGGTTCGGGCGACTCCGCGCCGTCCATGACCTTCTGGCCGCGCAGGAGGTGCTCGCCGATCTGAGCGAGTTCGCCGCCATCGACCCAGACGCCGTAGCAGGCCCCGCAGCGGTCGAGCATGATCCCCGAGGCGAGGGCATACTCGTACCGCGCCATGGGCTTCGCGCATCCGGGGCACGTCAGAGAGGGACCGTCTACGCGCTCCACCGTGGTCGGCGCTTCCTTCACCAGGGCTTCCAGCTTGTCGAAGGCCTCCGGCTGCCTACGCGTGAGTCGGCTCAACTCGCCGTTATCGAAGTACGCGCCGCCGCACTCCGTGCACATGTCCACGACCATGTTCGGCCCCTTGGCGGCCCTCAAGGGGACAATGCAGCGCGGGCAGTTGCGGGTGTTCTCCGGCACGCGATCACCTCCGATGGCGGGCGGTGGACCCAGTGCCACGTCAGGCGTGAGTCTTGTCGTTCCGTGCCTGCGGCTCACCAGAGCCGCGCCGTTGTCTTCGGGTCACGACACGGCGCGGCTCTGGTGAGCCGCAGGCACCAAACGACAACAGGAAACGTCACAGGTGGCACAGGGCTAGCCCCGGACCTCCCGGGTGACCGTGACCAACGTGTTGAAGCTATCGGCCTTCAGCGAGGCCCCGCCGACCAGGCCGCCATCGATCTCCGGCTGCTCGACCAGTTCGCGAACGTTCTCGGGCTTCACGCTGCCGCCGTACAGGACCGTGACCTTGGCGCCGGCGCCGGCCCCTGCGACCTCGTCGATGGCCGAACGGATCCGGCCGATCACCCGGTTAGCCTCCGCCGCGTCGCACGTCTCCCCGGTGCCGATCGCCCACACCGGTTCGTAGGCGAAGACCACGCTCTGCACCTGCCCCGCGTCGAGCCCCTCCAGCGCGGCGAGGACCTGGTCCTTCACGATGGCATCTGTGAGGCCCGCCTCGCGCTCGGCCAGCGTCTCGCCGACGCAGATGATCGGCGTCAACGCGTTCGCCAGCGCTGCTTTGGCCTTGATGTTCACGGAGGCGTCGGTGTCGCCGAACACGCGCAATAGGTCGTCGGTCATGTCCGGCTCGGGCACGCCAAACCGGGCGCGGCGCTCCGAGTGGCCGATGATGACATACTCACACCCGCAGGCGGTCAGCATCCCCGGCGCCACCTCCCCCGTGTAGGCGCCCTTGTCCTTCCAGAACATGTTCTGCGCCGCGAGCTTGACCTTGCTCTTGCCCAGGACGCCCTTCACTCGGTCGAGCGCCGTGAAGGGCGGCGCCAGCACAACCGTGACGCCCTCGACCGAGCCGACGCCCTCGACTACGCCTTTGGCCAACGCCTCCGCTTCGTCGAGAGCGCAGTGCATCTTCCAGTTGCCCGCCATCATCGGGACTCGCATCGGTACGCCTCCCAAGGCACGCCAGCCGTGCCGTCTCCGTTCTCCCCAACTCCCCAGCTCCGCAGCTCCGCCTCTCCCGTCGTCAGGCCTCGTCCAGGCACGCGACGCCGGGCAGCTCCCGGCCTTCCAGGAACTCCAGCGATGCGCCGCCGCCGGTGCAGACGTGGCCCATCTTCTCGGCGAAGCCCATCTGGGTCACGGCCGCCGCCGAATCGCCTCCCCCGATCACGCTGAAGCCCTTGCTGTTCGCCAGGGCTTTGGCGAGGGCTCGCGTGCCGGCGTCGAACGGCGGCACCTCGAACAGACCCAGCGGGCCGTTCCAGAAGAGCGTCTTGGCGGCCGCAGCGATCTCGCAGAAGAGCTTCGCGCTCGCCGGGCCAACGTCGAGGCCCTCCCAGCCCGGCCGCAGATAGTTGACCGGGACGGTCTTGACGTACTGCCGGTTCGTCACGCGTTCGGCCATGACGACATCGACCGGAAACCTCAGCCGCCCGAGCAGGTCGTCCGGCTTGCTCAAGATGCCCTTCGCCGCCACGACGCTCTCCTTGGGGCAGAGCGAGTCGCCAACCTCCTTGCCGCGCGCCGCCAGGAAGGCATAGGTCATGCCGCCGCCGATCAGCATCGTCTCGCACTTGGGGAGCAGGTGGTCGATGACGCCGATCTTGTCCGCCACCTTGGCGCCGCCCAGCACGACCACGAAGCCCTCCCGCGGCGCGTCCAGCAGCCTCTGCAGCGCCGCCAGCTCCGTCTCCACGAGGAACCCGGCCACCGCCGGCCGCACCAGCTTCGCCACCCCAACCGTTGAGGCGTGGGCGCGATGGCTGCTGCCGAAGGCGTCGTTGACGAAGCAGTCCCCCAGCGCGGCGAGTGCTTGGGACATCGCCTTCGAGTTCTCCTCGTCACCCGGATCGAAGCGCGTGTTCTCGAGCAGCAGCACCTGGCCCGGCTTCAGACCCTCGGCGGCCTGTCTCGCCTCGTCGCCGAGATTGGCGAACAGGACGGGCTTCCCGAGCAGCGCGGCGAGGCGCTCCCTGACCGGCGCCAGGCTGTACTTCGGGTCGGCCTTGCCCTTAGGTCGTCCCAGGTGAGAGAAGGCGACGATCGAGGCGCCCTGCTTGAGCACGTGCTTGATGGTCGGCAGCGTGGCCCGGATGCGCGTGTCGTCGGTGATGACGCCCTTCTGCAACGGCACATTGAAATCCGCCCGCAACAGCACGCGCTTGCCGGCCAGTGCGAGGTCCCGAACGGTCTTCTTGGCCATGGACCGCCCCTCCCTTCAGACGCAAGGGGCCGCATGCTGCTCCCCCCGCCGTGGCGGAGGCTGCACGCGGCCCCTTCAGTTGCTCTACAGTCCCTTCTCCGCCAGGAACATCACCAGGTCAGCGGTGCGGTTGCTGTAGCCCCACTCATTGTCATACCAGCCGAGCACCTTGGCCAGGTTCCCATTGACCCGCGTCTCGAGCCCGTCGATGGTGCAGGAGGCCGCGCACTCAACGATGTCGGTCAGGACGATCGGCTCTTCGGTGTAGTCCAGGTACGGAGCCATGGGGCCCTTGGAGGCGGCCTTCTTGAAAGCGGCGTTGATCGCCTCCTTCGTGGTCGGCTTCTCCAGGACGACCGTCAGGTCGGTGATCGAGCCGGTCGGCGTCGGCACGCGGAGGGCGCCGCCGTCCAGCTTGCCGGCCAGTTTGGGAATGACCTCGCCGATGGCCGCCGCCGCGCCGGTCTTCGTGGGGATGATGTTCAAGGCCGCGGCGCGCATCCGGCGTTTGTCCTCGTGCGGGAAGTCCAGGATGCGCTGGTCGTTGGTGTAGCTGTGAATCGTCGTCATGAAGCCGGAGACGATGCCGAACTTGTCGTTGAGCACCTTCGCCATCGGCGCCAGGCAGTTGGTCGTGCAGGAGGCGTTGGAGATGAGCCGATGCTTGGCCGGCTTGTACATCCCCTCGTTCACGCCTAGCACGACGGTCACCAGTTGCTTGGCGACCGCCGCGTCCTTGCACTTGCACGGCGCCGAGATGATGACTCGCTTGGCCCCCGCCTCGATGTGCCCCATGGCCTTGTCGTTGGCGAAGTGCCCGGTGGACTCAAGCACGATGTCCACGCCCAAGTCCTTCCACGGCAACTCGGCCGGGTTGCGGATCTCGAGGCTCTTCACCGTCTTGCCGTTGATGACCAGGCCGTCGCCGCTCAGGGCGATCGAGCCCGGGAACCGGCCGTAGATGGAGTCGTACCTCAGCAGATGCGCGAGACTGTCGTTGTCCGTGAGGTCGTTGACGGCCACCAGCTCGATGTCGTCACCATAGCGCGTGAAGATCGCTTTGGTGACCTGCCGCCCGATGCGTCCAAAACCATTGATGCCCAGACGTATCGCCAAGTTGATCCCTCCTCGGGTGTCTCGGCCGGTCGTTGCCGGCACACAGTCTGGCCAAAATGGGACGGAGGCATTCTCCCGTGAGGGGTGAGGCTTGACGGAGCCTTCCTCGCGGGAGAATGCCTCCGTCCCATTTTCGCGATGATGATCTATCGCCGACTAGACCACGGGTTCCTCGACTGGCCGCAGCCGTAGTACCGCCTGCGCCAACCGATCCGGATCATGCCAAGCGTAGATGGCCTCCGAGATGAAGTCGCCGCAGATGGGGATGAGGCCCATGCGGCCGACCTCGTCCGCATCGGGGCTGACGATTCGAGCGCCGACCGTCTCATACCTGCTCAACACCGTGCGGTTCGGGACCGCCTCGTTGATGAGCACATAGTCGAAGACCTTGCCGCCTGCGTGGCGCATCACGGCTCGCACCTGGTCGGACGCCTTCTGCAGCAGGTCCGTCTCCCCGGGCTGGGTCATCACGTTACAGGCGAACGCGCGGATGGCGTTGCAGTTCCGCAGGGCCTCCGCCACTCCCGGCACCAGCAGGTTGGGGATTACGCTGGTATACGTGCTGCCCGGCCCGATGACCACGATGTCCGCACTGCCGATGGCCTCCACTGCGTCGGGTAGGGCCTCCGGATTGCCCGGGTCGAGAAACACCTCTTCGATGGAGGCGCCTTGTGCCCCCACTTGCGTCTCGCCTCGGATCACCGAGCCGTCCCCGAGCCGCGCGCACAACACCACATGCTCCAACGTCGCCGGCAGCACGCGTCCCCGAATGGCCAGAACCTTGCTCGTCTCCTTGACGGCCCGCTCGAAGTCCCCCGTGATCGACGCCAACGCTGCGATGAAGAGGTTGCCCAGCGAATGCCCGTTGACGGAGGGCACGTCCTCGAACCGGTACTGCAGCAACCGGCCCATGATCGCCTCATCGTCCGCCAGGGCCACCAGGCAGTTGCGCACATCGCCCGGCGGCAGCGTATCCATCTCCCGCCGGAGCCGGCCCGAGCTTCCCCCTTCGTCGGAGACCGCGGCAATGGCCGTGATGTCGGTCGCGTAATGCTTCAGCCCCCGCAGCAGGTTCGACAGCCCTGTCCCGCCACCAATCGCGACCACCACAGGGCCCCGCGCCCGCTCACGATCCGCCAGCAACACATCGACCAGCGCCCGGTCCTCCCGCGCGCGCAGCGGCTCGGCGATGGAGTGGACGATCTGGGTCAAGGCCAGCACGACCGCACACAGCCCGCCCGCGATCAGCGCCACCCCCACCAGCACCGACGCCCGCGTCGCCAGGTCCGGTCCCACGACCCGGCTGACCGCTTCGGCCACCGTCACCATGGTGCCCAGGCCGACGGCAAAGGCCGCGCCAAGCGCCACGCCCACTAGCCCCAACAGCAACAGCAGCAGCCACCGTTTCACCCGCAGGCCCGGATAGAGCCAGCGGAGGAAACGGGGCAGCCGCTCCCACTTGCTCCGACCGTGGTTCATTGGAACTCGCCTACCATAGCCACGAAAACGCGGCCCCGGGGGGCCGCGCGGTCGTGCACCATGGAACCGGGATTGGGGACAGCCCGCTGGCAGCGCCCCTATCTGCAGCGATCGACCCCCGTCGAAGCAGGCGACTCAACCGCCCGCCAGTATACCACGGTGGCCCGGAGGGGTCAATCCGCGCTCGCCGCCAGGTTACGTTCCCGTCGTTGTGTACGCCGTTGCCGTTGGGTGTGGTGGCAACGGGGGTGGTGC
>Ga0116202_10001973_pt1 | contig 12124 bp, 10 predicted proteins | sample LakKivw325mmetaG_FD_94479 | JGI IMG/M metagenome (GOLD analysis project Ga0116202, IMG submission 94479) | Anoxic lake water microbial communities from Lake Kivu, Rwanda to study Microbial Dark Matter (Phase II) - Lake Kivu water 325m metaG | ecosystem: Environmental > Aquatic > Freshwater >... | reverse complement strand
GTTTTAACCAATAAATATGCGGAAGGTTTACCCAAGAAAAGATATTACGGCGGATGCGAATTTGTTGATATAGGGGAGAACTTGGCAATTGAGCGGGCAAAACAATTATTTGGTGCGGACCACGCTAACGTACAACCACACTCCGGAACCCAGGCAAATATGACCGCTTATTTTGCACTGGCGAATCCTGGTGATATAATTATGGGTTTGAATTTGAGTCACGGTGGTCATCTTTCACACGGACATCCGATAAATTTCTCAGGGAAATATTTCCGGGTATTTCATTATGGTGTGAACCGTGATACAGAGTTGATTGATTTTGACGAACTCAGAAAACTGGCTAAAGAGCATAAACCCAAAATAATTGTTTCTGGTGCAAGTGCTTATTCGCGATTTATGTTCTTTGATAAGTTTCAAGAGATTTGTGATGAGGTTGGTGCCTATCATGTTGCAGACATCGCACACACGGCGGGTTTGGTTGCAGCCGGTTTGCATCCATCACCAATTCCGTATGCAGATGTTGTAACAACTACTACCCATAAAACTCTTCGCGGTCCGCGTGGTGCAATTATTATGTGCAAAGCAAAACATGCCGAACTGATTGACAAAACTGCGTTCCCAGGAGTTCAAGGTGGTCCGTTGGAGCATGTGATTGCGGCCAAAGCGGTCGCATTCAAAGAAGCGATGAGTGATGAGTTCAAATCATACCAGAAACAGGTTGTTACCAATGCCAAAACTTTGGCTGACGAGATTGCTAAACTTGGTTACCGGTTGGTTGCCGGTGGCACTGACACCCATCTGATGAATGTTGATTTACGAAGCAAAAACATTACGGGTAAAGATGCGGAACTCGCGTTAGGTAAAGCAAATATTACGGTTAACCGCAATACAATTCCTTATGACCCACAAAAACCATTTATTACCTCGGGCATAAGAATCGGTACTCCCGCACTTACCACGCGTGGTATGAAAGAACCGGAAATGAAAAAAATTGCAAAGATGATTGATACCGTGCTCAGCAATATCGGTGATGAGAAAATTTACGATAAAGTCAGAAATGAAATCAAAGAACTTACTGAAACCTTTCCATTATATAAGGAACGGAGAAAAATCTATGATTCTTTGTAAAACAGCGATAGGCACAAATAAAAAATGGTTGAGCACAGAAATAAAAATATATGAGTAAGATTAAAAGATTAAACGCAAGGGAAATTCTGGATTCAAGGGGAAATCCGACAATCGAAGTTGATTGCTTTTTAGAAAACGGCATAATGGCAAGAGCGGCAGTTCCGTCCGGCGCTTCAACCGGCATTTTTGAAGCGTTAGAATTACGAGACAATGACAAAAAGCGATATCTCGGCAAAGGGGTTCGGACCGCGGTAAAAAATGTTAATGATATTATCAATGTAGCAATCGCCGGGATAGATGTTTTAGAGCAGAAAAAAATTGATAAAATACTAATCGAACTTGACAGCACACCTAATAAGTCAAAACTTGGTGCGAATGCAATTCTAGGCGTTTCAATGGCGGTTTGTCGCGCCGGGGCAAACTTTTTGCATATTCCATTATATCAATATATCGGCGGGATTAATAGTAAAAACTTGCCAGTGCCGATGTTTAATGTCATTAATGGCGGAGTGCACGCTCCGAATAATCTGGATGTACAGGAGTTTATGATCGTGCCGTCAAACCGGTTTTCTTTCGCTGAGATGTATCGAATGTGTGCAGAAGTTTACCAGGCATTGAAAAAGAATTTATCAAGTAAGGATAAAACAACGGCAGTCGGTGATGAGGGCGGTTTTGCTGCAGATTTTGCATCGAATGAAGAGCCATTTCAGGTCATTATGGAGAGTATTGAGCAAGCCGGTTATGAACCAGGTAAAGATATATTTTTAGCGATTGACCCAGCCGCAAGTGAATTTTACAATGACGGGAAATATCATCTGGAATTGGATGATAAGGTTTTTGATTATGAGCAGATGATAGATATGTATGCACAATGGACCTTAAATTACCCAATAATTTCAATCGAAGATGGATTTGCGCAAGATGATAATACCGGCTGGAAGGAATTTACCAAAGCACTAGGTAATAAAATTCAGATTGTGGGCGATGATATTTTTGTAACCAATATCGAGCGTTTTAAACAAGGAATTGAACAGAAGATTGCCAATGCAATTCTGATTAAATTAAATCAAATCGGCAGTGTTACAGAAACGCTCGACTGCATTGAGTACGCAAAAAGCCATAATTACAAAACAGTCATTTCGCACCGTTCGGGTGAAACTGAAGATACATTTATTGCGGATTTGGCAGTTGGCATCAATGCTGGTCAGATAAAAACCGGTGCGCCCTGTCGGGGCGAGCGGGTTGCTAAATATAATCAATTACTCAGAATTGAGCAGGAAATAAAAAATAATTATAGATGACAACATATCGATATAAACAGCCATCGAAACACCGTAAAAGAAACATTATTTTTTCATTAGCGATAGTTTTTATTTTATTTATTATATTTGTGCCCGGACCAAATGGTTTATACAAAGTCCTGACTAAATCCCATAAAATCCATCGACTCAACCAAGAAATCGAGAACTTAAAAATCAAAGCCGAACTAGTTGAATCAAAAATTGCCAAAGGGCATGACCCTCAGTACCTAAAAAAATATCTAATGGACTATTACAAGATGGTGCCGAAAGACAGTGCCTCCAAATAATTTTCAATTTTCAATTTTCAATATTCAATTTTTGTTATGTGCGGAATAATCGGAATTTATAATACGAAAAATGTTGTTAATGAAATTTATTCGGGTCTTTTTGCTTTGCAGCATCGGGGTCAAGATTCAGCTGGCATTATCACATATGATGACACATTTCATTTAAAAAAAGGTGTCGGATTAGTCAATAAAGTATTTAATGAGAAAAACCTTGCACGGTTGGTCGGAAAAATCGGAATCGGACAAGTGCGATATCCGACAATCGGACCAGGGGGAGTTGAGGATGCACAGCCGTTTATGGTAAATTCTCCATTTGGAATTGCAATGGTGCATAATGGTAATGTCACAAATTATTTTGAATTGCGAGAAGAATTACAGAAAAAACGTTATCGCCAATTATCATCATTTTCCGACGTCGAAGTAATCTTGAATATTTTTGCGGATGAAATGGAAAGACAGAAATTATCGCAATTCTCAGTCCAGACTTTATTCAGAACAGTTAAGAGTGTTTTAGAAAAAGTTCACGGCAGTTATTCGGTAGTGGGAATGATTGCTGACAAAGGAATGTTTGCCTTTCGCGACCCGTATGGCATAAAACCATTATGTTTTGGCAAAAGAGGTAAGAGTTATATTTTCGCATCCGAAAGTGTTGTTTTAGACCAATTGGAATATGAGATGATTAGAGATGTTTTACCGGGTGAGGTCGTGTATATTGACCAGAACCGAAAAGTTCACTCGAAAGTTATAAAACAACATATATTTCATCCTTGTATTTTTGAATATGTTTATTTTGCTCGACCGGATTCGGTGCTTGATAAAATTGAGGTTGCTGAAGCACGGTCAAGATTGGGTGAAAGACTGGGAATGGAATGTTTGCGGGCCGGAATACATCCGGATGTGATTGTGCCAATTCCGGATTCGGGTCGAGGCGCGGCATTGTCAATCGCAAAAATTTTAGATGTCGAACAGAAAGAAGGTTTAATTAAAAATTATTATATGGGCAGAACTTTTATTATGCCCAAACAGGATTTACGAACAAATTCCGTCCGGCAAAAATTGAATCCGGTTAAAAGTGTGCTGAAGGGCAAAAAAGTCCTTCTGGTCGATGATAGTATAGTACGAGGTACAACGGCAAGAGAAATAGTTTCATTGGTTAGAAAAGCTGGAGCAAGGGAAGTTTATTATGCAGTTACTTGTCCGCCGTTAAAATTTCCCTGTGTTTACGGTATTGATATGATGGCGCGAGGTGAATTTATTGCTCGAAATAATAAGATTGGAGATATTCGTAAAATTATTGGCGCAGACATTTTAATTTATCAAACGTTGAATGATATGCTTGAAGCTGTCGCGGGTTATAAACATAATCAGAAATTTTGCACGGCATGTTTTACCGGTGAGTATCCAACCGGTCTTAAGCAAAAAGATATTATTAAATTGGAGAAAGAACGAATTAAAGCAAGGAAAGGAGAAAAATGAGAAAAATCCCGAATTATTTTATTCGGCTTTTTACTATTTGTTTTTTACTGTTCACTATTCATTATGTGTATGGAATCGAAGCGCCGAGTAAAGTTCTTGCTGGTGATGCACCAAATGATGCGGGCAGAAATATTGTTATTCATTGGCAGTTATCGCCGAGCGATTCGATAATCGAGGGATACCAAATTTTAAGAAAAGCGGAAAATGAAACAGAAATGACTGCCGTCGGTTTTATGGGAAAAGGTAGAAATTCTTTTACCGACGACGGTACAATTGATGGTGTAAAATATACTTATCAGGTAGTTGCAGTATTGGATTCTTTACAAGCACCATCAGAATTGTCTAATATCGCAGTATCAAGTCAGCAATGGTTTCATACGGAACGGATTAATGTTCTATTTTTCACATTCATTTTCACATTTCTCATAATTTTCTATATTAACCGAGCTAAAAAAGGAGCAAATCTTTTTGTCAGAAAAATTGCTGGTTTATTAGCTGTCGATGAAGCAGTAGGACGGGCAACCGAAATGGGCAAACCGATTTTGTATGTGCCGGGTTTAACTGGCATCAGCGATGTTGCGACGATTGCGGCAATGAATATTTTAGGTGAAGTTGCGAAAAAGATTGCGACTTATGATTCGCAACTGATCGTGCCAAATACTGACCCGATTGTTTTTACAGTTGCACAAGAAGTTGTCAAAGAGGCATACACTCAAGCCGGACGACCAGATGCTTTTAAATCAGACTCGGTATATTTTGTTACAGACAGCCAATTTGCTTATGCAGCGGCGGTTGATGGTATTATGACTAGAGAAAAACCAGCCACCAACTTTTTTATGGGTTATTTCTACGCCGAAGCTTTGATTTTAGCAGAAACCGGCGCTTCAACCGGCGCAGTTCAGATTGCGGGAACTGACTCAGTTATGCAATTACCATTTTTTATTACGGCTTGTGATTATACCTTAATGGGTGAAGAACTGTATGCCGCATCGGCATATCTCTCACGTGAACCATTACTTTTAGGTGGACTCATCGGACAGGATTGGGGAAAAGTTGTGATTGTTGCGATTTTGGTTGTTCTAACGATAATCGGTTTGTTAACTAACTTGCCAGTCTTAAATTTATTTTAACAGAAAGGATTATCAATGAAAGTTAGATTACCACTTTTTTTAGTTTTAATCACCGGGATTTTAGGCGCACTACCTTTTATTATTCCCCACAGTATTGCCCAGAACTTTGATAATGAATTCAGGAATACAGTTATCAGAATTATTGGTGCGTTCTCATTGGTATTGGGGGTAGGAAGTATTATTCGGCATCACACTTACAAAATTACTCACAAGCGAGAGCACTGGCAATATAGTTATGTTTTGTTGATTAGCCTGCTTATTTCAGCAGTCATCGGATTATTCGGTGGAATTGACGCTAATGGCTGGCTGCCAACCCGAATTGGCAGTTTTAATTTTGATATACAGACATTATTTACCTATATTGAAGTTCCGCTCGGCGCAACGATGTTTGCCATGCTCGCATTTTTTATGGCATCTGCTGCATACCGGGCGTTTAGAGCACGCACTTTTGAAGCAACTTTGCTTTTAATCGCAGCATTTATAATGATGCTTGGTTCGGTGCCATTAAGCAATTATATATTTCCTAAACTGCCAAGTTTTGCCGAATGGATTTTAACCGTACCTAATACTGCGGCTAAAAGAGGAATGGGATTTGGAATCTCGCTTGGGACTTTAGCGACTTCGTTGAAAATAATACTGGGCATTGAACGCGGTTGGCTGGGAGGTACAAAATGACGAGTGTATGGGAAAAACTTACGAAGATTGACCGACGAGTAATTTATTTTATGTTGTTAGTTGTGATTGTTGTTCCTTTGATTTTTCCATTCCGATTAAAACCAAAACCAATGCCACCGGTTGAAAAACTATTTAACTACATAGATACAATTCCTGAAGATAAATGTTTGGTAGTATCTGTTGATTATTCACCGGATACTGAAGCAGAATTACACCCAATGTCAATCGCATTATTAAGACACGCATTTGCCCGACACAAAAAAGTCGGTGTTTTGTGTATGAGTCTTTTAGGATTGGGTCTGGCGCAGGATGCTTTGACAACCGTGACCAATGAGTTCAACTCCCGAGCAATGTCCAATGCAGACAGTATTGTCTACGGACGAGATTATGTTTTCTGGGGCTGGCAGCAACCGCCTTTGGTTCCAATTCTAGGAATGGGTGAAAATATCGCATCCGTTTTCCCGCTTGATTATTACGGTTATCGAACCGACAGTTTACCGATAATGAAAAAAATTAAGAATTATAACGATGTCGCGATTTTAGTTTCGATTGCGGGCAGCGCGGTTCCGTTCTGGTATATAACTTATGCGCAAACTTCATTTGGCGTAAGAATCGGTGCTGGTTCGACTGCGGTTCAAGCCGCTGATTTTTATCCTTATTTAAATTCCGGACAGGTAACTGGTATGATGTCAGGAATGAAAGGCGGAGCCGAGTACGAAGAACTGGTTGAAGAACGGTGCAATATTTTTGGACGAAGAAAGGCAACCGATGCGATGTCTTCACAGACTGCCGCTCATATCTGGATAATGATCACAATTATAATCGGAAACATTGGCTACTTTGCGATGAGAAGGAGGAAGAAATGAGTCATAATCCATGGATTTGGGTTAGCGCGATTCTAACGCTTGGCATATTTTCATTCTTGTATAAAGAAAATCCATTCTATCGCGTTTGCGAGCATTTATTCGTCGGAATATCAAACGGCTATTCGATTACATTTGTCTGGCACCGTATTCTTATGCCGACTTTGATTGACCCGATCGGACACGGACAACAACTGTGGTTAATTCTTATCGCAATTATCGGTGCATTATATTTTACACGGTTCATACCAAAAATTTCCTGGCTGGTGCGGATTCCGATTGCAATAATTATGGGTTATGGCGCAGGCGCAGCAATTCCGCGCGGTATTGATGCCGGTATCGTCGAACAGGTAAGAGCAACAATCGTTACCCGTTCTACTTTTTCAACGGCATATAATGGAATATGGGCGATTGTTATTTTTATCGGAGTTATTGCAACAGTCAGTTACTTCTTTTTCTCCCGTGAAAGAAAAGGCATATTAAAACCATTATCTTACACCGGAATCGTTTTTATCATGCTTGGTTTTGGTGCTTCGTTCGGCTATACGGTAATGGCACGCATTTCACTTCTTATTGGACGATTGACATTCTTACTTAGAGACTGGCTTGGATTAATACATTAAAGATAATAAATCAAAGGTGCGGTTCTTTATTATTGTAAAGTTCCGTACCTTTTCTTTTTACTAACATAAGACTTTACTTTAAGCTATTAATAGATAAGATAGATAGGTAAAAGTGAAAATATTAGTTAAAAGTAATATTTTTTTCGTGTAATTTTTTCTGCTAATTAGCTAAAAACCAACAACTAACAACTAAAAACTGCTTTCGAGGGGGTAGTGTGCCCTAGGTGAAGTAAGGCATTTAATAGCGAGTGATGAGAAACAAGGAAAAAGACTTTTAGCAAATAATTTACAATGGTTTGTAATAAGATTGCACGAACGATTGGTAGAACGACTGGTTGATTTGAATGTAGACCTGTTTGTAAACGGCATTTTAGCAAGGGATGTGTGATGGATTATCGGATTAAATTGGGATTGTAGTCTGATGTGAGATGTGGTAGTAAATGAGATGTTAGGTGAAGCAAACCATAAGAAAAACAGAATATTTTAAACTTGTAGAAACTTATTGAAACTTGTAAAAGATAATTGTATTATTTGACAATGAATTTCTATAAATTTCCTTTTAAGAATATTGACACTGCTAAATTTTTCTGATAATATTTTTATCTATGGCTGACAATCAATCAAAGAAAAAATTAAAAATTGGCTTTTACTGGGCAGCGTCTTGCGGTGGCTGTGAGATTGCTGTTTTAGACTTAAATGAGAAAATACTTGATGTGGTTGCGATTGCGGATATCGTTTTCTGGCCGGTTGCAATGGATATTAAATATAAGGATGTTGAGAATTTTGCCGATGGCTATATGGATGTCTGCTTTTTTAACGGCTCGGTCAGAAATTCAGAACAAGAACACATGGCGAAGTTACTGCGCAAAAAGGCAAAAGTGCTTATTGCTTTTGGTTCTTGTGCACACCATGGGTGTATTCCTGGCTTAGCCAATCTTAGCAAACGCGAAGATATTCTTAAGACGGTCTATAATGAGACTGCATCAACTAATAATCCGGATAATAAACAACCACAGGTGAAATCGCAGGCAAAAGAAGGCGAACTTACTATCCCGGAATTTTATGGCCGGGTTCGTCCTTTGGATAAGGTTGTTGAGGTTGATTATTATTTACCCGGATGTCCGCCGCCCGTGCCGATTATTACAAACGCTTTAGATGCAATCGTCAAAGGAACTCTGCCGGAAAAAGGAACAGTCTTGGCACCGACTAAATCACTATGTGATGAGTGTATAAGAAATACGAATCAGAATAAGAAGATGCCGGATATTAAACGCGTGTATGAAATTCAGGCTGACCCGAAAGTCTGTTTCTTGGAGCAGGGAATTATTTGCATGGGACCAGCGACCCGCAGTGGTTGTCAAACCCGATGTATTAACGGCAATTGGCCCTGCACCGGTTGTATGGGACCAACACCAGAAGTTTCAGACCAGGGTGCGAAAATGATTAGCGCAATCGGCTCAATTCTGAAAATTGATGAAGAGAAGAAATTATCGGATGAAGATGTTCAAAAACTGACTGACAAAATAAAAGACCCGATTGGAACTTTTTATATGTACGGGTTCAGTTCGGCATTAATAAATAGGAAAGTAAAATGAACAGAATTACAATTGACCCAATTACAAGATTAGAAGGACACGGAAAGATTGAAATCTTTTTGAATGACCAGGGAAATGTTGAACAAGCGTATCTTCAAGTGCCAGAACTGAGAGGTTTTGAAAGATTCTGCGAAGGCAGAAAAGCCGAAGATATGCCGCAATTGACATCGAGAATTTGCGGAGTTTGCCCGGTCGCGCATCATATGGCTGCAACCAAAGCACTGGATATGGCATTTGGAGTTGAACCGACGCCGACTGCTAAAAAACTCAGGGAGTTGGCGTATTGCGGATATTTAATTTATGACCATATTTTGCATTTTTATTTTCTGGGCGGACCAGACTTCATTGTCGGTCCAACCGAAGCCAAGGAAAAACGGAATATCTTGGGTGTGATTGAAAAGGTCGGACTCGAGTTAGCAAGCGAAGTTATCAAGCATCGCGCCTATGGTCAGAAAATGACTGAAATCTTAGGCGGTAAACCGACCCATCCGGTTTGCGGATTGCCGGGCGGAGTGACAAAAACCTTATCTAAGGAAGAAAAAGCAGAGATGGAAAATATGGCAAAATCCTGTTATGATTTTGCGCTTAAAAGTTTGTCGATTTTTCATAAGATTGTCCTGGAAAACCCGTCATATATGAATATGCTCATTAATCCCGCATTTTCGCTTAATGTTTATAACATGGGAATGGTTGACCAAAATAATAAATTGAATTTTTATGATGGACTGATTAGAGTTACCGACCCGAAAGATAAAGAATTTGTCAAGTTCCATTCTGCTGATTATTTAAAATATCTTGGAGAAGAAGTGGTTGAATGGTCTTATGTCAAGATACCGTATCTTAAGGATATCGGATTTAAAGGTCTGGTTGATGGGACAGATTCTGGTCTTTATCGGGTTGGCCCTTTAGGAAGATTAAATGCGGCGGATGGAATGGCAACACCCAAAGCCAATGAAGAATATAAAATGATGTATGATACTTACCAAACCAAACCGGTCACAAATACTCTGGCATTCCATTGGGCAAGACTGATTGAGTTGTTGTGTGCAACCGAACGGGCATTGGAATTATTGAATGACCCGGAAATTACAAATACCAATATCCGAAATATGAATTTCAAACATCAAACAACCGGTATCGGTGTGGTCGAAGCCGCACGCGGAACTTTATTTCATCATTATGAATTGACCGAAGACCGGTTGGTGAAAAAAGTCAATATGATTGTCGCAACCACTAATAATAATGGGGTTATCAATATGTCGGTGCGCAATGCGGCACGGGAACTAATCAGAAACAATAATATAACCGAAGCCAAAAAAGCAGATGGAATATTAAATACCATCGAGATGTTTTTCCGTGCGTATGACCCATGTATTGGCTGTGCATCTCACACTTTTGGTTCAGTCCAATTACAAATAGACATTTACGATAAGAATAAAAATCTCATTAAATCAATTAAGAATTAGTTATTACGCTAACTGATTACTCGCAGATAAGCGCAGATAAAAAAAGGATTAGTAAGAAGAAAGAATCTGCGGAAATCTGCGTCCAATAAATTATAGAATATGAATTACCGGAAAGGTATTTCAGTTATAACACTATTGCTTTGTGATGTTATAACAATAATTGTTGCGTATATCATCGCCTATTTTTTAAGAACTCCGATTCTATCCGTTGCTTTCATAGAAATTACTGCATCACTGCCTTTTCAGATTTTCATCTTAAGATTTTATCTGGTTATTCCTTACATTGCAATCATTGCTTACGAAGAATTATATAATAAGCGGTTTGAATTTTGGGAAGAGACAAGATTGCTCTGGAAAAGCAATCTGATTGCCACAGCAATCGTGATGATTATCCTTTACATCACAAAAGGGTTTCTTGTATCAAGAGCAATCGTCTTAATTTCATTTGTCATTAATCTGATATTATTGCCAGTACAAAGAAACATAATCAAGAAAATTTTATTTCGCTTGCATTTATGGACAAAAAACATTTTGATAATCGGTTCAAAAACAATTCAAGAACAATTACAAAAACAATTCTTAAAACATCCGACACTTGGTTATAAACAAGGTGCTTATCTTGAGAGTATTGATGATTTAGAAAGAAAATCCTTGAATAAAATCGTCAGTGAGCATAAAATTAATGGAATTATTGTTGATGCTCAGATTATTAACCAAACAAAAATTTTAAAAATTTATGAGCAAGCCGAAGGCAAAGTCGAGGATTTTTTTGTTATACCAGCATTAACTCAATTGCAGGCAGCCGGAGTTGAAATTGAACAAATGGAAAACATCCTATTAATGAAATACCGGCATAACTTGCTTCGAACAGAAAGCAGAATCGCCAAACGGATTGTTGAGTTGCTGATTGCAATTATTGCTTTTATTGTATTAATTCCGGTATTTCTAATAATCTCGCTCTTAATAAAATTATCGTCGCAAGGACCGGTATATTTTGTACAGGAAAGAGTTGGTAAAGATAACAAATTATTTAGATGTTATAAATTTCGAACTATGTATCTTGATGCGCCGGCACGTTTGGAAAAGTTACTTAAGTTATCACCAGAAGCAAAAATGCAATGGGATAAATACTTGAAAATTCCTAATGACCCGAGAACAACTTCAGTCGGAAAGTTTTTAAGAAGAATCAGTTTTGATGAACTACCGCAATTATGGAATGTCATCAAAGGTGAAATGAGTTTGGTTGGACCAAGACCGTATTTATCTAACGAAGTTGAGAATTTAAAACAAGAGATGGTGATAATTTCCAAAGTGACACCGGGTTTGTCTGGTTTGTGGCAGGTTTCAGGACGCAGTCATTTATCGTTTGAGGAACGCATCCGGTTAGATGAATACTATGTGAAAAACTGGACAATCTGGCTTGATTTGGTTATCTTAATCAAAACAATAAAAGTTATGTTTAGTACACAAGGAGCATACTAACCGTGAATTTTAAATTTCAAATTTTAAATTTCAAATTTACGATAATCGTTCTAATTATGATTTTTTCATTACATGGTGAGCAGTGGAAAACATATACC
>Ga0116202_10001971_pt1 | contig 12129 bp, 10 predicted proteins | sample LakKivw325mmetaG_FD_94479 | JGI IMG/M metagenome (GOLD analysis project Ga0116202, IMG submission 94479) | Anoxic lake water microbial communities from Lake Kivu, Rwanda to study Microbial Dark Matter (Phase II) - Lake Kivu water 325m metaG | ecosystem: Environmental > Aquatic > Freshwater >... | reverse complement strand
TATTTTCCAAAGATGGACTTTTCTGACCGGAGGCAGCCATCACCGCTTCGACGATCTTGGTATAGCCCGTGCAACGACAGAGATTACCGGAGATTGCCTTACGAATCTCCTGCTCCGTGGGGGAAGGATTTTCATCCAAAAGCGCTTTGGCCGTAAGGATCATACCTGACGTACAGAATCCACATTGAGTACCACCAAATTTGACAAAGGCCTCCTGTACCGGGTGAAGCTTTTCACCGTCAGACAGTCCCTCTATGGTGACGATCTCCTGTCCCTGGACCTCTGCTGCGAGAAGCAGACAGGAACGCACGGGTTTCCCATTCAGCAATACCGTACATGTACCGCAAGTTCCATCCTCGCACCCGCACTTTGTGCCGGTAAGTTGCAGCTCCTCCCGGATGACCTCCAAGAGCGTCGTGTGAGGAGCGATTTCAAGGATTTCAACCCTTCCGTTTATATTCAGTGATATCGGAATCTTTCCCATGATTCTCCTTTAACCCCTCCTTTTTCCTCCTCAGAAGGGGGCTGTGTCGCAATCGCAAGCAAAGGGGAGAGGCAGTCAGGTTCCAAAGCTTTAGAATGCGGGTCTTTTATATTATGGGAAATCGTCGCTTGTATAAAATCTAATGTTTTCATATAGTTGGTACGCTTCATTCCGATCGGGTAAAGGTTACCGCTCTAAATCTTTTCCACCCGACCACCTCTCCCCCATTTCGAAAAGTCGGTTTTTTCATATTACGACACAGTCTCATGGGGGAGGGGGATGAGGATCTAATTCCTTATTTAAGATCCTAACTGCCTATTCTACGGGGCCATCGCTATTGCACGGCGAAGTGCCCGCTTCACTAATACCCCCACCATCTTTCTGCGATAATCGGCATTCATGACCAGATTGTCCGCGGGATGCGTCCTTTCAATTGCCTCCCGGGATACAGACTCAAGGAGATCGTCTGTTGGCCTTTGTCCCTCCAGAATTTCCACGGCCCTGGACGCCTCTATCGGGGAAGAGCCCATTGCTCCCAGCACCAATTTAGCCTGTTGAATTGTCCCATCTTTGTTTTTCTTTACCATCGCGGCTACTCCGGCCATGGGGAAATCCATACCCTCGCGCACACGGAGTTTCTCGTAGGCACAGGCAGCCCCGTGGTCGGATGGCGGGATGCGGACTTCTATTAGTATTTCTTCAGGGTTTAAAATATTGGGCTTCTCTCCTCTCCCGGTGAAGAATTCGGCTAAAGGGATTACCCGTTCCCCATTAGCCGAAGCGATTTTAACTTCAGCTCCCAGAAGTATCAGAACTGGAGCAAGATCACCCTGGTAGACCGACTGGCAACGTCTGCCCTTCTCGACTGCGTAACAGATCTTTCCTCCCCGTTTGAAGCAAGGCTCCTGGCCGCTTCTCCAGAACTCAGACTGATTGTAATAAATGCACCGGCTGTCAAGGCAGAGGTTTCCTCCCACAGTGGCTTTTCGGCGGATAGGAGGGACAGCTACAAGTTGGGCAGCATGAGCCAGAGAGGGATATTGACTTAAAACAAAGGACGATTTCTCCAGAGTCTCCAATGTGACCATAGAGCCGATTGCAAGTCCACCATTCTCGTTTCGGGTAATGTCATCCAGCGCAGTTAATCCCTTGAGGTCAATAACAACCTCAGGCTTGGAAAGCCTGTAACGAAGGGCAACGGTGAGGGCAGTGCCTCCGGCCAAAATGGCTGCCTTCCCATGATGTTCTTTAAGGACGGAACAGGCCTCTTTTAATGAGTGAGGCTGGACAAGGTTGAACTCGGGCAGTTTCATTTCATTCTTCTCATTCTGCTTTCACTCATGACATTTGAACGGTTCTTTCTCATTGGATTGAGGTACATGGTTAATAAAATTCTTATATAGGGAAGAGAGCGTTCATTGTCAAGGTCACATTCTGAAATTTTTCACAAATCATGCTCAAATGACCCAAACCACAATTAATAATGTATACTGTATACAAAAATATTTTATCGTTGTCAAGCCGATTCACCGGTAGCTCTGAAAAGCGTTAATGGGCCATGAGGGATGAAATTCCCAACCCTTCGGACGCGGGGTCGTTTATGGCCATTTCGGGTTGACCTCTCTTCGTTTATAGAGACTGTTTTGAATATTTCTTCGGGCGGTGCAGTCAAGGGATAGGAAAAATAAGAAAGAATCGTTTTGGGGTTGAAGCCTGAGGCTATTCAACCATCAATTTGAGCTTTTCCGCCGGATAAATTCTATCGGACCCATTGAGGTTATTCCACTTCTTAATATCCGAAACATTCAGATCATATTTTTTGGCGATACCTGAGAGCGTATCTCCTCTTTTGACCACATAGAGGATTTCTCTCCCTGTCTTTCCGTTCTGGGAGGCGTTCGAAATTTCATTGCTCCTGGCCATTCTTATTTTAAGCTGATCTCCCGGCATGAGTTTCGCCTCGGAGTCAAGCTTATTCCATCGGCTGAGGGCACCGAGATTGACTCCCATCTCATTGGCGATGCTCCACAAGGTATCCCCCTTTTTAATGGTATAGATGATTTCTTCTCTTTCAGGAATTTGTTCTTTGGTTTTGGTGGACTTCGATCCCATGAGGAGAGGTTTTGATTCCGGGTGTTTAGGGATGGGAATGAGGAGGTTCATCCCTGCTGAGAGGCGGCTCTTCCTCTCCAACCGGTTCAGCTCTAAAATGGGCTCCACATCCACCCGATACCGCCTGGCAATTTGTTGAAAGGTCTCCCTCTTCCTGACAATGTGGATTTTGAATTCGGTTTTTCCAGCAGGTTGGAGAAGTTCAAAATTCTTAAGGAAGACCTCTTTCTTTCCAAAAGGGATTTTGATCTCATATTCGGGGCTTTCAGGAGGGGTACACCATCTCAGGAGCTCCGGGTTAAGTTCTTTTAATTCCTCGAGAGGGATCTCGCAGGCCTTCGCAATGAGATTAAGGTCCGTCACCGGAGAAACCTTCACTTTTTCATAGCGAAGGGGGTCCTGATATTCGATATTGGTAAAACCGTATTTCTCCGGATCCTTTGCAATGAGAGCGGCCGCAATCATCTGAGGGACATAGTCCTTGGTCTCCTTCTTGAGATATCGGTATTTGGTCAATTCCCAGAAGTCTTCTGTCCGGTAACGTTTCATCGCATTGGCAATCTTTTTCTCCCCTGCATTGTAACCGGCGGCAGCCAGATACCAGGATTCGAACATGTCATAGAGGTCCTTGAGATATTTTGCGGCAGCGACCGTGGACTTTTCAGGGTCTCTTCTTTCATCCACCCACCAATCCACTTTCAGCCCGTACTTTTTCCCGGTGAGATAAATAAATTGCCACGGGCCCATTGCCTTGCTCCTTGAATAGGCATAGGGGTTAAAGCCGCTTTCAATGAGGGCCATGTAGACGAGGTCTTCCGGGAGCCCATTTTCTCTGAGGAGGTTGGTCATGGAAGGGATATATTTCTCAGATCGGGCAAGCCAATTGGAAAATCTGTTTCTTCCGGTAGTCTGAAAATACTGGATAAACTGTTCGACCTTCGCATTGATGACAATCGGGATGTCGAAATCTTTTTTCCTTTTCCGGGGATCTCCGGGAAAGATCTCCAGCTTGAAATCATCGCTCGGTTCATCACTGATCGGAAGTTCTAAACTCTGTGTCACCTGGGTCTCGATAAGGGGTGGAGGAGAGGTGATCGGAACTTCCGCTTTGGGTGAAACAGGTTCAGGCGGAAAAAGTTCTTCCAATTCGGACTGAGTAAACAGGGAGGGCTGAACGTCTTCTCTCGAAGCGGAAGTGGCAATATCTTTTTGGGAATAAGGGCTGAGGTGAGGGAGGCAGGAAGAAAAAAGAAATAAGATCACCCCAACCCCAATGATCTTCGTCTTCAATAGGGTTCCCCCCGGGAAATAAAATGGCTGGAGAAAAGTTTATAAAAAAATGGCATAAACCCTTTCATCTTGTCAAGTCCCAATTTGGAAAAAGATGAATTGTTTGATTTCAACTTGCAATTTTGTAAGGGGATGTACAAATTTGTTTTCTTCGCTCCTTTCAACCTTTCCGGTTTTAATTCTTATGAAACTGAAAATCCTTTCAAACTCATAATCTCCATCAACAAAACAGGAAAGAGTCTCCGGTCCCTTTTGGCCATTCAAATAAAACAGCAAATTTTATGCCAGAAATGGAGTAATAAATTTTTCCGAAGCGCTTTCAGAATGAGATTACGGCTCCATTCCTGTTTTAATCGGCAGACTCCGATCAGCGGACCATTCGACCCAGGAACCCCGGTAGAGCCGGACATGATGATATCCGAGAATGTATTTGAGGGTAAAGTAGAGATGGCTGGCCTCTCGCCCGGTACGACAATAGACAACAATCTCCTGATCTCTTGAGATCCCGGATTGAATAAAAAGTTTCTCAAGATCTCCTTTCTTCTTCCAGACCTTCACTTCTTCCCCTTCCAGGGTGGTCTCCCAAAATATATTCCTGGCTCCGGGGATATGACCTCTCCGGATCTCTTCGCCCTCTTCACCGATGTATTGTTTTGGGGGGCGGGCGTCCAGGATCACTACATTTTTCGATCCGAGTCGATCGAGAATCCATTTTTTCTCAGCTAACGTCTCCTTATTCACCTTCCCGACAAATTTTATGTTCGGGGGAAGAGAGGGATACTCCTGGGTGACGGGAAGTTTTTCTGAAGTCCATTTCTCCCAGCCGCCATTGAGGATCCCCACCTTTTTATGAACCAGGTAATCCAGGGTCCAGGCGAGGAACGTTGTATTGGGATTTGATTTTTCGGAGTAAAGGATTACCCACATGGGGTTCGAGAGGCTTAAGTTTTCTCCTAATAATCTTTCCAAACAGATTCTGTCGGGGGCCTGGCCGGGTATTCCCCTGTCCGGAATCCGGAGATTTTCAAAATGAAGATAGACGGCATTCGTAACATGGCCTTTCAGATAATCTGAAAGGGAGTTCCTCATATCAATGAGGCGGATGGAAGGATGATGCACGAGACTGGCCAATTCTCCCGTCTCGACGAGTCTCGGGAAATTTGCATTTTTGAAAGGAAGGGTTTTGGCCCGCAGGGGGGGCGGAGCGAACAGGGACAGGGATAACCAGCAGGCCGTAATGAAGATCAATTTTTTTCTTTCCATATCTCTCCAATTATTCATTTTTTATTTGAAGGGGGTCTCTCTTCTTCTCCAGTGCTATTTGATAGAGTCGTAGGTAGGCCTCCGCAGACCTCTGCCAGGAGAAATCAGAACTCATCGCATTTCGGATGAGCCTTTTCCAGTGGTTCGGCCGGGAGTAGAAACCGATGGCCGCTTTGATCTGATCTAAAAATTCCTTAGCCTCGTAGCGAATGAATTTAAAGCCATTTCCCTTTCCGGTGGCAGGGTCATAGCTCGTAATGGTATCATCCAATCCCCCCGTGGCCCGGACCACAGGAACGGTCCCGTATCTCAGGCTATAGATTTGATTGAGACCGCAGGGCTCATATTTCGAAGGCATGAGAAAGAGGTCCGCCCCTGCCTCAATCTGATGAGCCAGCCGGTCATCGTAGGCGATCCGGATGGCGGTTTTTTGAGGATACTTCTGGGCCACCTGATGGAAGAGGTCATGATATTTTTGTTCCCCTGTTCCCAGAAGCACAAATCCGATATCGAAGGTGAGCAGTTCATCTAATATCTCCATGAGAAGATCGAACCCTTTTTGATCGGCGAGCCGTGAGATCATTCCCAAGAGGGGAGCCTTTTCAAGAGAGGGAGGGAGGCCCATTTCTCTCAGGAGGTCTCTTTTGCATTCCTCCTTTCCCGAAAGATGATTCAGATCGTACCGGGCCACCAGGTAAGGGTCACGGGAAGGATCCCATTGCTGGTAATCCACGCCGTTGAGGATCCCGAACAGATCTCCCTTTCTCTTTCTTAATATTCCTTCCAGTCCATAACCGTATTCCGAGGTCTGGATCTCCTCGCTATATTTCTGGCTGACGGTATTGATCGCATCGGCATAAACGATCCCCGCCTTCATGAAATTGATCCTTTCCCAGAATTCAATTCCTTCCGGGTTGTACATCTCCATGGGCAGGCCGGTGAGCCTGAATTTCTCTTTTTTAAAGAGCCCCTGATAAGCGATGTTATGGATGGTGAAGACGACGGCGGTCTGGGAAAAGAGAGGATCGTTTCGGTAGGCCGATCTAAGGAAGGCAGGGATCAACCCCGTTTGCCATTCGTGATGGTGGATGATGTCAGGAGAGAATCTCAGGTGGTCGCAGAGTTGGAGGGCCGCTCTGGAGAAGAAGATGAATCGTTCTGCGTTATCAAAGTAATCCCCCTTGGGTGTACTGTAAAGGTACTCCCTGTCGAAAAACTCATCCCGGCCAATGAAATAGAGAGGTATTTCGTGATTCAGTTTTCCCCGGGAGATCTCTGCCTGCAGGGTTTCTTCACCCAGGGGGATTTCCATCTCTTCACCCAGAGATTGAACAGGAAATCCGGATTGCTTTACCATCCGGTAGTAAGGCATGGCCAGGATCACTTCGCACCCCAGGAGGCGGAGGAATTTGGGAAGGGCACCTGCGACATCTGCCAATCCTCCTGTCTTGGCAAAAGGGACAGCCTCGGGGGTTACGAACAGGATGCGAAGGGGTTTATCCATCAAATCTGAATTTCCAGCTCACCCACTGACAAGGGTCATTGAGAGTCAGGCTTCTGCTGGGGTTCAGCCCAGAGAAGGACCCGGTGGGGAAAGGGGATTTCAATTCCCATTTCCTTGAATCGTTTGAGAATCCTTTTTCTTAGCTCCCTTCCAACCTCCCACTGTTTGAGGGGTACGGTTTTGACCATCAACCGGATGAGAACCTGGGATTCTTCGAATTTTTCCACCCCTAAAATCTGGAGGGGCTCAAGGATTGATCTCTTGTAATCGGAGTCCGATTCCAGTTCTGCACCAATCTCCCGTAAGGTATTCACGACCCGATCCGTATCTTCCCGATAGGAGATACCCACATCCAGGACGGACCGTGACCACTCTTTGGAGAGATTGCTGACAACCTTGATCTCACCATTCGGAACCACATGGACTCTCCCCTGCAGATCTCTCAGCACCGTCCTTCTCAAGCTTAAGGATTCCACCAGTCCTGAAACGCCTGCGACCTCAATCACATCTCCAATCCGGTACTGGTTCTCCAGGAGGATGAAAAAACCACTGATGACATCCTTCACCAAGCTCTGGGCTCCGAAGCCAATGGCCAGGGCACCGATGCCTGCGGTGGCCAGAAGCGGAGCCAGTTGTATCCCCAGCTCTCCAAGAATCATGAGGATGGCGATGAAAATGAGGATGATGAGAAGGGCATGGCGGAGAATGCTCCCCAAGGTATGGGCTCTTTTCTTCGCCTCTACCGCATATAAGGAATCCTTCTCCGGTACAAACTTCTCCATCCATTTCAGGATCCATTTGGACATCTGGAAGAGGACGAACAGGCCAATGAGGATCCCGGTGACCTTGATCCCCGAGGTGACAAGCCAGGCAGTAATGGTTTTTACGGTTTCAGACACGGAGGTCCTCTAAGCATGCCATTTCGAATTGCCCGCACTTTCGTCTTGGTTGAATGCGGGCCGAAGACCTATTCAACCTTTTCGGTCTTTCGGACCACCTTCTCCAGGCGTTCCAGTGCATCGGCTGTCTTCTCTCTTAAGGCATCGGTCATGACAGTCAACGTTTCGATCTGTTTCTTCAGATCAGGAGAGGTAGTTTTGGATTCTAACTGGCGTTTCAATTCCGCAGTTCCTCCGGTTCGCTGATAGGCGAGAATGGCGATGATGAGAGCAACCACGGCGATGAGAAGTGTAATACCCTCCATGATTTAGAGGCCTCCTTCGATTTTAGGTTTAAGATACTCCATTCCTTTTAAATTTTCAACGGAATCCTTTTCTACTCCTGTTCGGCCTAATGGGGCAGAGAGGGTTTGGGGAGCGACAATCCCCACAGACATGATGGCCTTGATCGCCTCTTCAACGGTCAACTGGGAGGGGAGTATTTTCTGTTTGGGGAGAAAGAGGAGGAATCCCTGAGGCGGGATGAAGGCGGTCGGGATAAAAACCGTGACCCTCTTTTGTTGTTCTCGATCCGTCAACTCATTCGTCACAAAGCCCAGCACATAATTTCCCTCCTGTGGAAATTCAACGAAGACAGCCTGACGGAAGGAACCTTTTCGCGTGGCTGAGAAGGCATCGGTCAACTGTTTGGAGGAGGTATAGATGTTTTTGACGACCGGAATAGTGGCAAAGAGACGATCCCCCCAACCGATCAGCTTTCGGCCCAACACATTGGTGGTGATCAACCCGATGAGATAGAGTAAGAAAAAGAAGGCGAATATTCCTACCCCCGGAATATTATGGTATACGCGATGGAACAGAGAGATCGTGATATCAGGGATCAGGGGGTCAAGGATTCGATCCAGGCCGTTGAAGACGAACTTCAGGACAAGGAAGGTGATCCCTAAAGGAAGGATGACCAGAATGCCCGCAAAGATCTTTGCGCGAAGATGTTTAAAGAAATGCTTCATGAGAACTCCTCTGCCTGCGGGTGAAGGATCTTTTTTAGATCCGCCTCCTCGACCACCTCTTTTTCGAGGAGAAAACGAGCAAGTTCTTCAAGTTTATCCTTCTTCCCTTGGAGGATCTCTTTGGTCCGGTGGTAGGCCTGATCAATAATCTTCTTGACCTCCTCATCGATCTTCCTTGCCGTCTCCTCACTGTATTCCTTGGAAGAGGTCAGAGTGGGCGGGAGGAAGAAAGGCTTCTTCTCTTTTTCAAAGGTCACATAGCCCAAGGCTTCACTCATCCCGTATTCCTTCACCATGCTGGTGGCAATATCGGTGGCCCGCTGGAGATCATTATGGGCCCCCGTAGAGATCTCTCCGAAGATGATCTCTTCCGACACCCTCCCCCCCAGAAGTACGGCGAGCCGGTCCAGAAGTTCGGACCGGGTCATCAGGTATCGATCCTCTGTGGGGAGCTGAAGGGTATAGCCCAGAGCGGAGATCCCTCTCGGGATGATGGAGATGCGACGGACCGGATCGGCGTTTGGCACGGTGGAGGCCATGAGGGCATGGCCAGCTTCATGAAAGGCTACGATCTCCTTCTCCTTCTTCGACATCAGCCGTCTTTTCTTTTCCAGCCCTGCGATCACCCGATCGATGGCCTCTTCAATATCGGTCATCTCCACGGCCTCTTTGTTCTTTCGGGCTGCAAGGAGAGCCGCCTCATTGATGATATTCGCAAGGTCTGCCCCTACGAATCCGGGAGTCCTGGAGGCGATCACCCTGAGGTCAACCCCGGGAGAGAGTTTGACGCTCTTGGTGTGGATCTTAAGGATCTCTTCCCGGCCCACAATATCCGGCCGGTCCACCACGACATGCCGGTCAAACCTCCCTGGCCTGAGCAGGGCAGGGTCAAGGATCTCGGGTCGATTGGTGGCCGCCATGATGATGACCCCGGTGTTGGGCTCAAAACCGTCCATCTCTGCGAGAAGTTGATTGAGGGTCTGTTCCTGTTCATCGTGCCGTCCGATGGGATTGACTCCCCTTGCCTTTCCCAGGGCATCGAGTTCGTCGATGAAGATGATGCAGGGGGCATGGTTTTGAGCCTGGGCAAAGAGGTCTCTCACCCTTGCGGCTCCCACCCCCACAAACATTTCCACGAAATCGGAACCGCTGATGGAGAAGAAGGGGACATTGGCCTCCCCTGCGACCGCCTTTGCGAGCAGTGTCTTTCCTGTCCCGGGCGCTCCAACCAGAAGCACGCCCTTCGGTATCTTTCCGCCGAGACGTTGAAACTTCTCCGGGCTTTTCAGAAATTCGACCACCTCTTTGAGTTCCTCTTTGGCCTCATCAATGCCAGCCACATCCATGAAGGTGACCTTCTTGTCCTTTTCCGCGAAGATCTTGGCCCGGCTTTTTCCAAAAGACATGACACTCGTCTCAGGCCCCATCCGGGACAGGAGGAATCTCCAGAAGAAAATGAATAAAATGAGAGGAAGGATCCAGGAGAGGATATTCATCAGCCATTTGCTTTCAACCTTCCCAGTGTATTTGATCTGTCTGGCATCGAGCTGTTTGACCAGGTCCGGATCCACGACCCTCACTGTCTGGAAATTCTCAGTCCCTTTTGCAGTCTCCATCTTCCCCGTAATCGCTTCGTCGGTAATGGTCAGGTCACTGACTTTTCCGGCCTGCGCCAATTCCTTAAACTGGCTGTAAGGGATGACAACCTCTGGCTTTTTCATCACGATATAATGCTGGACCAGCAGGATGATCAGAAAAGCGATCACAAAATACCAGATCGTGAAGTGGGTTTTTTGTAAAATGGGTTTCCTTCCCCCCCGGTCAGAAGGCTCTTTCATTCGGAGGAGATCTCTGATATCAGTAGGAGATTTTTGGCTCTTCTTCATCTATTCTTTCCCAAAGACCCTTTGAAAGATGTCATCCACATGTTTGAGATGACTTCGAACATCCAGGGCGCGATCCAGCTCCTCCCCGCTGAGATGGCGCCGGATTGTTTCGTCCCGGGAGAGTAAGGTTTTGAAATCCCCTCCCTCCTCCCAGGCCTTCATCGCATTCCTCTGAACCACCCCGTAGGCCTCCTCTCTGGAGAGACCCTTTTTCGTCAGGAGGAGAAGAACGGCTTCGGAATGGATGAGCCCGCCCATCCTTTCAAGATTGGCCTTCATCTTTTGCGGGTAGACGATGAGATTTTCGACGAGAGAGGTGAGGCGGTTAAGCATGTAGTCGACGAGAATGGTGGCATCCGGGGATATCACCCTTTCCACCGAAGAGTGGCTGATATCCCGCTCATGCCAAAGGGGCACATTCTCCATTGAAGCAATACTGTAGGAACGGACCAGCCTGGCAAGTCCCGAGAGATTCTCTGCTGAGATCGGGTTTCTCTTGTGGGGCATGGCAGAGGAACCCTTCTGGCCTTTTGAGAAGAATTCTTCTGCCTCACACACCTCGGTCCGTTGAAGATGCCTCAGCTCCACGGCAAATTTTTCAATCGATGAGGCGAGGATAGCCAGGGTAGTGAAGAATTCAGCATGGAGGTCCCTCTGAACGATCTGAGTGGAGATCGGAGCGGGTTTCAATCCCAATTGTTTGCAGACCGCCTCCTCAACGAAAGGAGGGATATGGGCAAAGGTTCCTACGGCCCCTGAGATCTTACCCACGCTGATCGTCTCCTTTGCCCTCTCCATCCGAAGAAGATTTCGTTTCATCTCATCATACCAGAGGGCCATCTTGAGACCGAAGGTGATCGGTTCGGCGTGGATGCCGTGGGATCGCCCGATCATCAGGGTGTCTTTATGTTGAGAGGCCTTCTCCTTCAATACCTCCAGGAGGCGATGGAGGTCTTGCAAGATGAGATCAGAGGCCTCTTTCAGAAGAAGGGCGAGGGAGGTGTCGAGGATGTCGGAGGAGGTGATGCCGTAATGGAGGTATCTTGAGAGGGGACCGATCGATTCTCCCACATTGGTCAGGAAGGCGATCACATCATGTTTTGTCACCCTCTCCAGTTCATTGATACGATTGACATCGAAACTGGCCTTTTCTTTGATCTGGCTGACTGCTTCTTTCGGGATCTCTCCCAGTTCACCCAGGGCTTCGCAAACCCTCAGTTCAATCTCGAGCCAGGTCTCAAACTTCCTTTTTTCCGTCCATATCCTCCCCATCTCCGGCCGGGTATATCTCGTGATCATCGATGCCCCCTTATTCTCAATAAATACCATTTTACAGGATAGAGCAATAAAGTCAACCCTTCGTCCATTGCAGAGAAGTCCTTCATGACGGAGCGCCACCCTCAAATTATGAAAATGATCTTTTAGACAAGGTTAAAGGCTAGGGCGATGAAGGCGGTTTGGGCAAAGGTCAGAGGGTTGGGGCTGGTCATTTAAAACCATTACCCTTACCCAAAAATAAAACCGGTCTCTTTGCCTAACCTTTATTCCTTAGACTTTTACGGGAAAGTCGGCTGAATGCCCCGCCTTGTAGGCGGGGATGGCGGTAACGGGCTCCAGAATTGGAGCCAAAGCCGACAATATTAATGACACTACCTTAACCCGAAAGCCCCGCCCTGTGGGC
>Ga0116202_10001968_pt1 | contig 12139 bp, 13 predicted proteins | sample LakKivw325mmetaG_FD_94479 | JGI IMG/M metagenome (GOLD analysis project Ga0116202, IMG submission 94479) | Anoxic lake water microbial communities from Lake Kivu, Rwanda to study Microbial Dark Matter (Phase II) - Lake Kivu water 325m metaG | ecosystem: Environmental > Aquatic > Freshwater >... | reverse complement strand
TTATAGCATTTAATAATAATAATTTTATTATTGAAATTTGCCTTGGCCTCTGCGAGATTGAGGATGCGAGATCGAGGAATCGCCATATAAAGCTTATAGGTTGAACGAGGGCTATTTATCCCTAACCATTTAGCAACATTACAACCCTATTTTTTCTTTCTCAAATCTCCAAAAATCACCTGGTCTAATAATTGGAAGACCCTGAAAGTTCTTTAAAACAAGCAAGTCCTCATCTCCACTGATAAGGCAGTCTACATTTCCACTTACTGCAGATGCAAGAACATAATCGTCATCAGGATCCCTACAAATTGGTGTTGATAAAGGGGTATAAGTCAGCATTTCGGTATTTTTACGAATAAAATTTACAATTTGATCCACTTTAGTCTTCGGAAAGCGAAATTTCCTTACCAATTTCTCATAGAGTTCATCAAGAACCCACTGGGATATGTAAATTTTGTGCTCCAGCAAACAATGATCGAAAAGCTCACTACATGTCCCTCGAACTATAAATGCAGCAATCAATACATTTGTATCAAAGAATATCTTCATGACACCTTATGAAAAACATCCTCATCGGTGTAAAAACCACGGCTTTCTGCTTCAGGGATCATGAGTTGGCGAAGTCTTCGAAATTCTTGTCTTGCGAAATATTGTCGTAATGCTTCTCGAACAACATCGCTCCGGTTGAGATGTTCCTCTTTAACTATTTTATCTAACTTCTGCTTGATAGACTTAGAAATACTTATAGTAATTGTTTCTCTCATACAGACTACCTCCATTAGCTGTAATACAATCTAACACAGTATATTGAAAATATCAATAATTTTTTCATATTTAGAGTCTAATGAGTGGTATAAGTAGATAACGTGATTGAGCTTCCCGAAGTTCGCCCCGCTGTCGCCACGAGTCAGCTTCCTGTTATTTCCGGCCTTCACAACTTCACAAATAAACAACATTCGATTTCGAAGGAAGCGGCGAATTTGGCCTTCAGCCATTAAGGCTATGTTACCTAAAGAGTGGCGGTAAATTAAATCCGCCAAAGAATGCAAATATTAGATCCTTTTCCAATAGCTTTTCCATCCTTTATTCTTTATTATTCCTTTTTGGGGAACTTGTTTTAAAACTAATATTACACCTAATATATCACCACCCGAACTGAATGCATTTAAAGTTGCAAACAAAACTGCCAAAATATATACTTTTCCAATCAATCCTCCATCTTTTTATTTTTTATATCTTTCATATTTCAGTGTCTTGAATCTGATTGCACCTAACGCTCTGCATTCACGACACCGATGAACTGTAGTGATACCTCGACTCAGCGAATCGTTGTGGCGCTGGCTTCCCGTTTTTGCTCGTGCTCCGAAGTCCTACTCTTTTAATAGAGCCAGCAGCCCTTGCATGAGTGCATTGTTACACGAAGTCAGGTGCCCAGCGAAGCCAGAGCGCATCCACGGACGGTGCACCCTTGAATCCCACGCTGCCCACTTTTGGCTTTATGTTACACAATACACAATATATAAAGAATGTGTCATATTTAAGACTATAGAATATGCTCATACCTTTTATACAAGAATGTAACTTAAAATAATAATAACTGCATCATGCAGACCGTGTGCAATTCCTGTTGCTAATGTAGAACAGTCTTTAACTTTCATCCTTGCAAATCCATATATCAACCCCAAGCCGCTTACCATCAAAACTTGCATAATATTTTGACCGTTCGGATAATGCCATAGTCCAAACAATATCGAAGAAATAACTACTGCCCAAGTACCTGAGTTTGTAATTTCTTTTATTCTTTCATAAAAATAGCCCCGCCAGATAAGTTCCTCTCCAACTCCAACAAAAAACATACTTTTTATTATATAGTAGATGAGGATAATCCAATTTCTTGCCTTAAAACTTAGCACATCACTTTTATCCGCACCACATAACAAAGGTATGACGATAAAGGATATCGTTATGGCAAAAATAATAATAGCAATTAGGAGTTATTTTGCTATTTGGCTTTTTTTGAACCCCAACCCAATAAATACTGGTCTTTTTCTCAGCTTGCATACTGCAGCAACAAGCCCAACTATAACAATAAATGGCGACAGTTCAAAAAGCATTTTAAATGGTATAGTAACATTTGACGATGATATATACGGCAAGAACATTGCAAACAGTATTACAATTAAAAAGATTGATATCAGCACACTCCCGTCTCTAAGATTTGTTTTACCTTTATGCTCATAACTGTTCCCCCCCCAAAAAAACATTAATAAACCTTTTTGTACATTATTTAATTATTGCGAATCAAATATATTCCATAGTCCTACTTACTAAATTCACGCCACGGACGGCGCGTCCTGCACCTGATTTCGTGTAACGTCCCGGGTGTTTATGACGTTTTGCATGCAAATACGCGGCAAAGCCCGGAGTGAGCGCAGCGAGCAGAGCGCAAACCCTCTGTTATGTGCCGTTGCGCCTACTTTATAGTTTGAACACATCTTATATAATTTTTTGTATACGGACAGCAGGCAATGCAAATTCCACAAAATGTCAATTCAATCCCTGTCCGTTCTTTTGATAACTTTCTGGCAGCATTTCTACACAAATCAGGATTAAAAAAGTCGTCTCTATGTAGTCCTCTATACCAATTTATTCCTTTAGATGCCTTACCTGGACACATATCTACACAAATACTGCAATTTTCACAAAGAGATTCCTTAATGGACATATCGGGAACCTTAATTTTTATATTTGTCAAAACTGTTGTTAGTCTTAAGGCAGAACCATATTCTTTTGTAATTAATAATGCACATTTTCCTATCCACCCAATTCCAGATAACGTAGCCATTGTCTTGTGAGGTAAGTCTGTTAAATGATGTCCATAAACTCGATCATCTGTAGCACCCCAAGAATCAGTTATATATCCATTTCCATTTAAGAAATTTGATATTGTTTTACTTAAATAATCCAACTTCTTATTTGCTTTATCACATTCGTCATGATATTCAATCGTTGGCCCATTCTCTATATTCTTGATTATGTTATGATTTAAAGAAACAGCAATTGATATTCCAAGTATATAACCCTTTCTTATTCTTCTATCCAATAAAGTTAGGTTAGAAAAACCAATAAGTGAAGCGCCACTTTCGAGTAAGATACTTTGAATTTTTGATAGTAAATTCATTTATATTCCTTAAATTTAGTTAAATAACTTTAGGCGCAATGGCACATAACGTTCCCAGCATGTACGAATTTCCGCTGAAGCCGAAATTTGGGCGAACAGAGTGAGTTGTATGTGCTGTATTAGGCGACGTTTTATTTTTGTTGCATCTTTTCCTTAATTTTTGACACAAAACCCTGAGGATTTTTGGGTGCTATCGTCACATATTTCAGTAATCCCTTTTTCTTTTTGAGAGTTACAAGGCCTCTTATTTTAAAAACCGTCCAAATCTCACCAGCCCACCCCCTTGAACCAAGAAAAATGTCTTCTATATTAGAAAAATGGACTCGTCGCACTAAAAAACCAAGCAGAGTTATATCAACTCCGTTGTCAGAAACCCTATATCCGAAAATACTTAATGACATCTTTTTCACCTCCACTCTTAAATGTCGCCTAACGGTTTGCGGATAAAAGAAGTTCGCCTGTCGATGAATTTGGGGAAACCTTTGATTTCCCTTTTATCCGCTGTTAGGTGGTGCTGCCCGAAGCCCATCCCTCTTGTTTTCCCCTGTGCCCTTCAACCTCCTTTTAAATTTCGTTTATTACCTCAGTATTACAAATTGTATTCTTATCAACTTTCTTGATTAATAAATAGTCAATTGACGCACCAATAATTACTGAAACTTACTACGCTTTACTGCCCTCAAAGCGAGACACATTCTGATTTTTATTTATGCGCTTTGTTATCTATGCGCTTTTTCAATGTCGGATATCTTTCAATTGCACTATCTAATATCTTTTCTATCAAATTTGGATAGGATATTCCTGCTTGTTTAGCAGTTTCTACAAACCCACTATAATTCATGAACATGCCTGGCATCGAGTTTACTTCTATCAACCATGGAACATCATTGTCATCCATTATGAAGTCAATTCTTGCATAATCTCGACAACGTAATGCTTTATATGCTTTTAAAGATAAATTTTGAATATTTATTGTTTGTTCTTTTGAAAGATTTGCTACAACTGTTTTATCAGTCCTGTATCCCTCATCTGTTTTTAGGTCAAAAGTAAATAATTTTTTCCCACCTGATAGTTCACTAGAAACTGTTTTTGTTTCTAAAATAGCTAAGAATACAAGACTCTTGTTGCCTACAATTCCTATAGTAAGCTCTCTACCTTTTATGAATTCTTCCACTAATGCAGGTTGATTGAATCTATTAAATATTCTCCCCACAGCAGACCACAATTTCCTCTCAGTATCTACAACTGAGTCCTTATATATTCCCTGGCTGGAACCTTCTCTTAATGGTTTTACAATTAATGGAAACTTTAGTATTGGAGACAGTTTCCTGGTAGTTTTTTTAATTACTTGATAATGAGGTGTAGGTATTCCAATATTCATAATTATTTGTTTTGTGATGGATTTGTCTATGGCTAACATGTTGGCTAATCCTACACTACCTGTGTAAGGGATTTGCAAGAAGTCGAGCAGAGTTGGAACAAATGACTGTTTACTTTCACCTCTTATACCTACACTTATGTTGAACACAAGATCCACTTTTTCTTTTCTCACATTATCAATTAATGTATCATCTCCCTCAAGAAGTACTGTATTATATCCCTTTCCCTGTATAGCCCTCTCAATTGTTTGGAGAGTTTTTCCTTTCATTTGTGGACGTGTCCGATATATTTTCTTCTCTGTTTCTTTAAAATGTCTTTTATTATATACAATTGCAACTTTTAATGGGAGATTAGAATCCTGTATAATGCTTAAAGCTTCTTTGGATAGCTTGGGAACTATTGGGTGTTTTCTTTTGAACTCTGAGTCATGCACTCTTTCCATAACCTTCTTGATAAGTTCTCCATTGAATCCTATTTTTATGAGATCTTTTTCAGAGTACCTTAAATCATAGATGCAATAAAGTATGGGGTCCGCTTCCTTATATCTGAAACCAAATTCTTTTTCATCCGTTTGACCTGGCCACATTCCTCCGCTCGGAGGTTTCTCAATGATGCTTTTAGGTATACCTATTGCTTTAGCTAATTCTATTACGTGTGTCTTATAGAGATTTTTGAGTGGCAATATATCACTAGCAGGATCACCAAACTTTGTAAAATAGCCCAGTAACGTTTCAGATTTGTTAGAAGTGCCTATCACCACTGCTTTATACAAATCAGCATAATAATACAGTAGCACAGATCGTTCCCGAACCATTTTACTACCAACTCTTCTTGGGTCTCCATGTGGATGACGCTTTAGAAAGCTATCAATCATCGGGCTTATGTCGATCTCTATGTATTTAATGCCCAGATTGCTAGCCACATACTTGGCGTCCTCGATTACATCCTCAGTACTTGTCTTGTAAGGGAGGATCAAAGCGATAAGGTTCTCCTTACCCAAAGCTTCACAAGCAAGATAGGCAACTACAGCAGAATCAATGCCACCAGAAAGACCTATAATCCCCTTATCGTATGGGCTCTTTTCCACTTCACTCCTGATAAACTCGACCAATTCTTGTTTAATCAAACTCGTATTTATTTTTGGAAATTTCATTTTTATCACATCCATAGTTATTTGCCTTCCTCATCATTATACTTACTAGCAGGCGAAAGGCAATTTCATTTAACGGCTTCAGCATATACGACGTTTCGACCAAAGGGAGCAATGTCCCGAAGGGCAAGAGCGTAAGCCCGAAGCGTATATGCTGTGTTATCGGATGTCGCCCACAATATTTTTTATAAATAGGTTTCATATTACGAAAATGAGAACGTATAGGCTTTGTTTGCAGTAAATACTTTCAAATTACCGTCCGCCCAATATACATCGGATATATTATTCTTGAAATTTATTCTGCCTATCTCAATACCTTCGTCTGAAAATAAATGTAGTTCCTTTGTCCCGACAAGCATAAATCCACTATCAGTCCACTCTAAATTCCCAGCTTTCCATGTTTTAACGTGGGTTAAGTATTTATCATCTTTAATGATATACAAATAATAATCTGTTTCAATGAAAAGATACTCCTCCTTCTCTCGTATCGATCTAACAACGTCATGACAATTGTATAGTTTTATTACACGACCATCTTTCGAAATTAAGTAAACTTTACCAGAATAACATCCCAAATAAATTCTATCCGCATTAGGCCCTAAACATGTGGCATATATCCAATCTTCACCCGGACCAACCATTCCAAATTCTAGAGTAAAAGATATTGATGTGCCTGGGATATCAACTTTTATTTGATCCATCATTTGATAATAATATTCCGCATTTTCTACCCCCTTAAAAGCTTCTTTTGCTTCTTCTCCAGTTAATTTTTCATAGGCATTTATGATCTCTTTTGTCCTTTCCGTAGCGCTCGGATCATTTGGATTTCTGTCAGGATGATATTTTAGAACCATAACCCTAAACGCCTTCTTGATTTCTTCATGAGGAGGCTTTCCAGAAAGACCTAAAATGGAAAGGCTCCTCTGATATTCTTTGGAATAAGCTACTGCTTTATCTGAAATCCTTTTTTCCCATCCCTCTTTAGGTGGAGTCACCCAATTATTGATTAGTCTTAAACTTGAATCCATTAAATATGCTCTATCAACATGTGTAAAAAGCAAAAATTGACCTTCAGGAGATACATCTATGCACCGTATATGATATTTATTATATGTATGCCTTTTTAGGTCGTAAGTGCCAAGACACCCATCCTCTATAGAGTAAAAATAAAGAATCATATCGCCAGAGCTTACAACAAACCTATCAGAAGTCTCTGCTGATTTGAATCGATAAATTCCATGGTTTACTGTAAATTCTTTCTTAATATCTCCCTTGCTATCCCTTACTATAAGAAAAGAATTGTTATATTTTGATTGCTCTTGGTTATAAACACAATCAACGTAGAGGATATTTGATCCTACACTTCCTTTAAAATTCCAGTTTCTTCTTTTAAGACCGCCCTTCTTTTCGATTCTCTTTTCACTAAATAATATTATGCGGTTCTCTTTAAGTTCAATTATTTCAAAATCAGGCTCTTTTGCTGGTCTTACAAATTCTATTTTCTTACAATCTGAGTCTGGAGTATCCTGTAAGAGTCTTTCTACCAACTTATTGAACTTTCCTCTGTCGGTATCAGTTATATACTCTTTACAAACATTTAAAAATTCTTCAAATACTTGATATGCGTCGCGAAACCTCTTTTTTTCTATCTGCTTGTCAATAATTTTTCGATATGTTCTCAAAAAGTAAGTATAGAATGTTTGATGAGGATTTTCATAATCAAGTAATTGTAGGAACTCGTCTTTAGCTTTCTCATACCGTTTTTTATTGTATAAAGATACACCTTTGTTATAGATTTCCCAATACTTTTGAGGCAGGCGATCTTCATCAAAATTAGGTTTAGCTGTTTCAGGTAAGTCAATAAATATAGCTAAAGAAGGATCTAAGAACTGTTCCTTTTTGCCTTTTTCACCTTCTTTTGATAATGTTGGTTGTGTATCATGGGTTTTTTTTCCATCGATCCAATTTTTAAACCAAAAGAATCCACCAATCATATTTTATTCACTCCTTTTAAGGCGGGCGATTTCCGATAACTTGTTCTTAAGTGACCCCGATATGGGCAACCCAGCCCTTTGCAAAGGGCTGGGGCAGAGTGCCCAAGCCCGCCCATATTATTTACCTTTTTCTTTCAATCTTTTTTTGATTTCATTGCTTGTTAATTCCTTGATTGCATATTGAGCAATCCATTTAGCACTTTTAGATTCCATCTTTTGAATCTCTTTCACAGTTTCAATCGCTTTCTTATTCAAGTAAATATTTTTCTTTCCAATTTGCCTTAATGCCCAATTAACTGCCTTCTTAACAAGATTTCTATTATCAGTAGCCTCTCTTTTTATGATTGGAAGAAATTTCTCAAATTGTTGATCCTTTGCCACTTTATCTTTAAAAGCTAACCATGCCATTAAGGCAAACCCAGCCCTTTTCACGAATTCTTCATCTCTTCCAGCCCATTCTATGGCTTTTTGATAAGCAAATTTAGTATAAGTAAAAAGATTCTGACACACCTGGTCACAGATTTCCCAATAATCAAACTCCTTTACCCATTTATCCATTTGTTTCTCGGTCACTAATTCGGGATCATCAATCATACCAGCAAGTATTCGAGTTTCCCGTATATTCAATTCCCAGAGTTGTTGAGCAAGTTTATGGTCTTTTCCTATTTCATTGGCAATCTTTCTTAAATTCGGAATCGAAACACCATAAGCCTTCTCAGCGGTAATCCCATATTTAGCCATGCCTTCCACGGCCCTGGGGCTAGACAGGGATTTCAGTTTTTTTAAGATTTCATCATATTGCATCTTTCTCATCTTCTTTCTTTCACAGGTTGTCTTAAAATCGTTTTCATCTTTTCTGGAGCAACCTTTCGTGGGTCAGAAAGATAGATTTCATGGTGAAGACCATTTTCAACAAGATTTTTTTGCTCCATCAGTTTTCGCATTTTTACTAATGATTCTGGCTCTGTTGAATATGGTCCTAAGTGCAATATCTGAACGCATTTGCCTTCCTTAATCTTTTCAAACTTGATTTTTTTAATCAGTTCTATTCCTTTCTTTTTGAAAACTCCTTCCTTTGCTTTTTCTACTATTTCTGAAGTGACATAATCAGGCATACGAATAAGAAGTTTCCATCGCCATTCTTCACGAGGAACTTCCAAAGAAGGTCTATCAGATTCTACCCACCATAATCCCTCTAATTTTGGGACACCAAAATCTTTACCCTGCTTTTTACAGATATTTTTTACACCATAGGCAAGGGGATACAATGCTTCAACTGCTTTTGTAAAAACTTCTCCAGCAGGCTCACCTTTGCCTTCAATAGTCAAAAATGGAATTTCACCAAATTCAACTATTTCAGGAATCGTTTTTGCTGTGTAGTATGTCTTGTATTCTTTTGTCAGGTCTATTTTTGTTGTCATAATTCTTTTATCTCCTTTTTATATAAAAATCTTTCTTTTTAGAGCGGGCTTGGGCATTTCACTTAACATTCTCAGCATATACGAAATTTCGGCTAAGCCGAAATTTAGGCTAGCGAAGTGAACCGTATATGCTGTGTTAGGTGACCCGTTAGGGCAAGCCCTGATAGGGGTGCAGCGTTTTGCTTGGCGGCTCATTTTCTAAATCCATCCTTGTGTGTATTTTGAATAATTGTACTCATCTATTAACTTAACGAGGGTTTTATCTCCCCTATTAATGTAGGTTTTAACCTTATCTGCTATAACTTTTGTAATCTTGCAGAATGAAACATATTTCTCCGCTGGATTCTCGTTATAGTAACATCCATAAGCTCGTGCTATTTTATCATCCCAGAGAGGAAATAAATTGGGGGCTAAAAGATGCAAAGCTTTAGCTACCGCAACAGGACTCTTAGTTCCTTGCTTTTTGCCTGAATCTATTTGAAGAGCTTCAAGAAAATTGTTGAATAACTGCTTAATGTCACCTTCATCGGAACGTGATAAACTGGAAATATATCTATTTCTGAAGTTTTCAATTTTTTGGAGATCATCAGTTATAGATTTCTCAAGTTTGTCGAAGTCGAAAACACCATATCTATAAAATGCCTGATTCCATGTTAAGAGTAATACGCCCAATCCATCTGCCATATCAGAAGGTTTGCCCCAAAAGTGGGACACAAGAAAACTTGCTACCTTGTACATAGCATCACGTTTCTCATATTTTTCAAATTCATCACAACCTCTGAGAAACTCCTCACGACTTGGAATGTCCATAATTATCTACATCTCCTTTAATCTATTTAAAATTCCGCCGATCAAAATTTCACCTAATGTTCTCCAGATTGACGAAACCGCAAAGCGGTTTGGGCAAACGAAGTGAGCCGCCAATCTGGTGTTATATGAAGTGCTAGAAAAACAACTGCAGAATACCAATCATTCTCTATCTCTTTTCCTCGCTTCCGTCAAGATTGCTTTGGTAGCTGTTGCACCAATTCTAGTGACACCAAGAGCACGGACTCTGAGAACATCGTCCAACGTACGGATTCCACCAGCTGCCTTCACTTGAATGCTATATGAACAAGATTTTCGCATCAACCGAAGGTCGTGGTCGGTCGCACCTTGGCATGAGTACTTACCATCGTTTCCCTTGACGAAGCCATATCCAGTTGAGGTCTTCACAAAATCGGCTCTTGCTCGTCCACATATTTCACAGAGCTTAATCTTGAATTCGTCATCAGTTAGAAAATCGTTCTCAAAGATCACTTTAACAATTGCACCGTTCTTGTGAGCAACTTCAACAACTGCTTTAATCTCTCTTTCAATATAGTCCCAATCTCGACTCAACACCTTCCCAACATTGACAACCATGTCTAATTCAGCCGCACCATCTGCGCAAGCCAATTCCGCTTCTTGGACTTTGATCTCGGTGCGGCTACTGCCGTGCGGAAACCCGATTACTGTGCCCACTGCTACTCCGGAACCTTTCAGAATTTCAGCAGCGAACCTGACCGCATAGGGTTTGATACACACAGAAGCCACCCTGTAACTTTTTGCAAGTTCGCAACCTTGTCTCAACTCATCGTCAGTCAGTGTAGGATGAAGCAATGAGTGGTCAATCATTTTGGCAGTGGTTGATATTTGGTTATTCATTTACAAATCCTCCTATTTTGATGGCATTTCATATAACTTGTTCATATCCGCAATGCGTTTATAATTCCTATTTGGCGTTGTAGACGCAATACGAATACACCAAAAAACACATCCCAATTCACTGTTGAAAATTCTTATAATTTTTCTTCCCCCTTTTTAAGGTTTAAGCTGTCCAAGGGACTTTTTATCTTTCCTATTGACTTACTACTCACATGGGTATAAACCTCCGTTGTCTTTGAACTTTTATACCCAAGTAACTCTTGAATGTACCTTAGGCCCGTCCCCATTTCAAGCAAATGGGTTGCAAAACTATGCCTTAAACTATGAACTGACACCTCTTTCTTTATTCCTGCCTTTTGTTTTGCTTGCTCAAAGATCGCCTGCACGGTCCTTGTAGATATGCAACTTCCATATCTGGCTCCCTTAAACAACCATTTCTTAGGTTTGTATTGAGTCCAATATTGTCTTAAGGTCTCCAATGCTTTTTTTGAAAGAATTGTATATCTGTCTTTCCTACCTTTTGAAGCTCTAATATAAACAAGCATCCTTTCACCATCAATATCTTCAGGTTTCAGCTTAACAACTTCACCTACCCTTAAACCAGAAGAATATACAAGCATGAGGATCGCCTTATGTTTTAAATTCTCCACCGAATTAATAATTTTTGTAACTTCTTCTTGACTTAGAACAACAGGTAACTTTTTGTCCTTACGAGGTCTTTTAACTTCGTAAACAAACCTCTTCTTAAGCATTGTGCCATAATAAAATTTTAGTGCATTAATAACATGATTAAGAGTAGAAGTTGCAGATTGTTTTTCTTCAGCAAGATAGAGTAAGTAGTCTTTTATATCGTTACCATTAATATCAGAAGGGATTTTACCTGTAAAATTTAGAAAATCCTTATTGTAATAGATATATGTTTTGACGGTTTTATAACTGTATTTTCTTGAGATAAGTTCCCTTCTGATGTCCTTAAAGCCATGCAGAGATTGCTTTAGCTTTGTCTGACAATAACTCAAATGTTTGATTTGTAGAGCTGGGTCTAAATGAATATCTTCGCTTCCAAAGACTTTTAGAATCTTCTCTAATGTCCCATTAGTATTAGGAAAACTCCAATACTTTTTATCTGGGTGCCACCTATGGCTCTCAATGGATTTAACTTTAGTAATAAATTTAGGATTATACAAAAAAAGTAATCATTATTTTCCTTTGCTGTATATCTTTGTAAATTCCTATGTTTGCCATAAATTTTTATTATTAAATCCTCCACACTCACATTTACAGCCTTTGTAATCTTTGCAGCAGTTTGAATAGAAGGTTTTTTAAC
>Ga0116202_10001966_pt1 | contig 12145 bp, 11 predicted proteins | sample LakKivw325mmetaG_FD_94479 | JGI IMG/M metagenome (GOLD analysis project Ga0116202, IMG submission 94479) | Anoxic lake water microbial communities from Lake Kivu, Rwanda to study Microbial Dark Matter (Phase II) - Lake Kivu water 325m metaG | ecosystem: Environmental > Aquatic > Freshwater >... | reverse complement strand
GCGTAAGATCGTTGTTTGCCTTCATAAGTATCCTCTATCCCGCATTATTCTGGAAGCACGTTTGTCCCGCACACTTTCATTCCGAAACGCAGTGAGGAATCTCGGCACCGCAAACCAGATTCCTCCCGCTGGTCGGAGTGACGTGAACAATGCGGGGTTATCCAAGTTCGTCCACCGTGATATTGTTGTTTGTGTAGACGCAAATCTCCGAAGCTATGGTCATCGCCTTTTCCACTATCTCTTTCGGGGACAGTTCTGTGTTGCGAACCAGCGCTCTAGCGGCCGCTGACGCGTAAGAGCCGCCGGAGCCTATGGCTGCAATGCCTTCGTCAGGTTCTATCACCTCGCCGCTCCCGCTAACCACAAGCAGATACTCCTGATTGGCGACGATCATCATCGCCTCCAGCCTTCGCAGTATCCGGTCAGTGCGCCAGTCTTTGGCGAACTCCACCACGGCCCGCCTGATGTTGCCGTGAGACTCCCGCAGCTTCTCCTCAAACTTGTCACAAAGGGTCTGGGCGTCTGCGACAGATCCCGCGAATCCCACCAGCACCTTGTCCTCATAGAGCCTTCGCACTTTGCGAGCAGTGTGTTTCATTATGGTGGTATCCAGAGTAACCTGTCCGTCACCGGCTATGGCGACATTTCCACCTTTTTTGACAGCCACTATTGTTGTGGCGTGCAGTTTTCCATTCATCAGATGTTCCTACCTTTGCATGCGGGTGTCGTCCGCGGACGCTCTTGGGTGAGTCCGGTCATAGACCTCTTTCAGACGCTGGCTTGAGACGTGGGTATAGACTTCGGTTGTCGTCAGGCTCTCGTGGCCCAACAGCTCCTGCACAGTCCGCAAGTCGGCTCCGTGGTCGAGCATGTGGGTTGCGAAGCTGTGGCGCAGTGTATGCGGGCTGATCTTCAGATTGTTGCTTGTTGCCGTCACATACTTATCGACTATCCGGAATACGGACGAAGGCACAAGTTTCGTTCCGTTATGTCCGAGGAACAGAGCGTTAGTCGGAGCCTTACTCCGATTTGCCAGAACGGGATGTCCTGCCCAGAGGTATCGCCGCAGAGCATCCATCGCCGGTCCGCCCATCAACACCACGCGCTCCTTGTTTCTCTTTCCCACAATGCGAAGCTCATCCGAGTTGCGTGCGGCATCCGCGGAGGTAAGGCTGAGCAGTTCACTGACGCGCAGACCGGTGGCGTATAATACCTCCAGTATTGCGCGGTCTCTGAGTCCCTCGGGAGATGAAGTATCGGGGGCTTCAATCAGCCTGTTGAGTTGCTCTTCCGAAACAGTTCTGGGAAGAGGTTTGTCTCGCCTTGGAGCGCGAATTCCCTCGGTGGGATCGGTCTCAATATGGCCATGCCGCACCAGATACCCGAAGAACGCATGCAGCGCCGACACCTTGCGCGCCACGCTGCGTTTCGAGAGCCCGCTGCGCTGCAGGTGAGCCAGATATCGCCTTACCATCAGCGTATCGGCTTCTTCTCCGGCCTCATCGGCGAACGCAATAAAGCCCGCTATATCCGTCCCGTAAGCTCGAATACTGTGCGGGCTCGCGTCCTTTACCACGCGCAGGTGCTCCAGAAAGACTTCCAGCTTCTCATCCATATCATCTCGATTGTACCAGCTTGGCCTTCCGGGGTCAACAACACGGTATCGAGAGGGTCACTTCTGCTGAATCTTGTGTGGCGGAACTGCGCAGACCATCGCCTTGCACGGATCGAAACTCGCTTTCAAGCGGTCCCCGTACGCAACGTGCTTCTTCTTTCGCACATCGCAGATGTGTCCGGCTATGTCAAACCTGATGTCGAAGTCGAGGGCCTACTGGAACATCGTATCCGGCGGGTTTATGTTCACCTCAACCTTAGACGACTCCAGCGTTCCGGCCTTTGCACCGTCTGCTGCGTACATCTCTGTTCTCGTTGGCATCCAGATCACTTCTCCGAAACGCTGCGGGTTGGAGTAGACAAAACGCACCTCAAGCGTGCCGTCGGCCTGGCGCTTCTCGAACCGCTTCAGCCACAGATCCTTTTCATCCAGCCAGATGAGGTATTGCATGTCTCCTGCGGGGTAGGAATAGCGGACCTTGATCTCTCCGGCTGCCGCTGCCTCGGCATCATCAACGATCTGGATGCTCCGTGTTCTCCACAGACTCGGCGTGATCAGGCCCGTGTCAAGAGCATCCTGCACCTTGGCAGGCTCGTCCGGGTACTTCTCGCGTTTGTTGAAGTTGATCGTGGGGGCGCGGACTATCTTGTCAGAACCGTTGATGATGTATTCAAACCTGATCATACCCAGCCTGCCTTCGGTACGCATCTTGTCCGGCTGCTTCACGTAGATGGTGGCGGACTTGAAGTCGTAGAGGCGGGAATACGAGGACTCAACTCTTGTCAGTGCCTTCTTGTCCTTCTGTGTTACAGTGACATCCATCTTGATGTCCGAAAAGCCCTGCGTGCCCTCAGTGATACGGGACTTCAACTGCTCTTCAGGACTGACTGGCTTAGCCGTTTCAACTAGATCGGCGTAGCCGGCTGCCGCAGCCAGGGCGGCGACAAGAACAGTCAGGGTCAGGGTTCTATAGTTCATATTGATTCCTCTTTGCCATCATCACGCATTCCAATTTCCCACAGAAAAGCATATCTTATCGCCGTCGAGCACGCCGTAAGAACGCTCAGCATCAGCCCGCGGATTCCATCCATAAATCCGCGTTTCACAACATACATCTTCAGGAACGCGAGCGTTGGCTTGAACAGCAGGTCACCTAAGGCGAACCGAGTTCCGTCCGCGAACTTCTGTTCAGCCGCCGCCTTCGCATACCTGACCATCTTTGCGGCATACTCGCTGAGGTCCCGGTATGTATGATGCTCAAGGTCGGCGCTCAGAACTCCTGCGTCCGCTATGGACAAGGTCTCGTGCACAAGGCGATGCTCGAAAACCGCGAGGTGTCTGCGCGCAAGTCTGAGCTGCCTGTCCGGGTACCATCCGCAATGCCTGATCCATTTGCCCAGAAAGAAGCTCCTGCGCGGCATCCAGTAGGCATCGTGCTTGCCTTCTGCGACGGCGTGCCGTATCTGGTCAGCCAGATCATCCGTCACAACTTCATCGGCATCGACGATCAGCACCCATTCGCCTCTGGCATAGCTTACCGCAGCGTTCTTCTGGTCCGAGAACCCGGTGAAATCTCGCTGGTATACTCTGTCCGTGAACCGCCGCGCGATCTCCTCCGTGCGGTCCGTGCTGTGGGAATCCACTACTACGATCTCACCAGCAAACAGCAGCGACTCGAGACACCGGGCAATGTCGTCTTCTTCGTTGAATGCGATGACTACCGCGGACAACGTGATCGAGTTTTCAGTATTGTCAGCGGGGAGAATAGTCTCCCCTATATTATTAGACTCCATCAGACGCTCTCTCTTGCCAGCAGACGGCAGACTGCCTCATAGACCAGGTCCGCTGACATACTGCTCATACACTTCCTGTTCTGCTCACAGGTTACCCTTATACACGGACTGCATTCGGCGTTCGTGGTCACGATTTCGTGGCCGTTGCCTTGCGGGCCAGTGATCCGATGGTCGGACGGCCCGTACAACCCGACAACGTGCTTGCCCATAGCCGCGGCCAAGTGCAGGATGCCCGAATCGACTGCTACCAGCGTTCTGCATCGGTCGAGAATGCCCAGGGCTTCACCTAGGTTGGTGCGTCCGGACAGGTCCAGAACGGACGGGACCTTCCGAGTGACTTGCTCCATCGGATGAGTACCCAGAATCACGACGCCCAGTCCGTCGGCAGTCAGCCTGTGCGCCAGTCGGGTGTAGCCTTCGTCACTCCATTCTTTGACGGCTCGGCGCCCGCTCGTGCCTGGAGCGAACGCCACGATCTTATCCGAATCGCCGACACCGCACTCTCTAAGAATCTCTCGGGATCGCTCCCGGTGCCGATCGGTTGCCCGCAGCAGACCGACGTAGTCCGGTTTTGTTATGTGGCACCCCAGGCTTTCCACAAGCCGCAGGTTGTTAACTGTTGAAGGAGGGTGGTTGAAAGCGACCTTTCCGGTGAGCAGAAAACCGGCGGATGTATTGACGAAGCCCACACGTCTTGGCGCACCGCTCAGGTATGCAAGGATGGCGCATTCGGTGCTTTGTGAGAACACAACTGCCAGGTCGAAGCGACGGCGACGGAGTTCGTCTATCAGAGTGGCTTTGGATCTGTTCAATCCGCCCCTGCGAACGAGGATGTCGTCAACAAGGTGCGCTCCGGAGGCAATATCAATCAGGGATGGACGCACCACACTGGTGATGGACGAGCCCACATAGTGATCCCGCAGTGACTTCAGCGCAGGCAGCGAGAATGCAAGATCACCGACCTGGTTAAGATGAAAGCAAACTATGTTCACGCCACACTCCTGGATTCTGCGCACAGCTTTCCGATTGGACGCTCGCGCCATTGGCCTTATTCTTCCAGAAACCTCCTGACTCCATCAGCGACATCGTGCGCCGTTATTGCGCGCATGCAGTCGACGTCCTGGCAAGTCGGATGGCGCAGGCAGGGCATGCACGGAAAATCCTTCGCGATCCAAACGAAGTCATCTCGCTTCAGGAAACATTTCCACACGCTGGCTCCAAACAGGCCTACCGTGGGTCTGCCAAGAGCGACGGACATGTGCAGCAGACCCGTGTCAACCCCAATTACCGCCGCGCACCGCTTCATCAGTGCACCGGCCTGCTTCAGTGTCGTGTGGCCAGCGGCGATTACCGGTGTGTGTCTGGTCATTGCACATATCTTCTCGGCCAGGGCGACATCTGCCTTGGAACCGAAGATCAACGGTCTGGCCCCGTACTCTTCTGCCAGTATGTCGGCGAGTTGCGCCCAGGCCTCCGGAACCCAGTGTTTGTTGACCCACGTGGTGGCCGGCAAGAACCCGACTACCTTCTGGTTCTCCAATCCCCTCTGCGCAAGGAACTGATCAGCGTAGTCCTCATCTTCAGGCGTAACAGGCATATACATATCAGTGTTTTCTGACTGAACTCCGACCAGCCGCAGCAGATCGAGGTTGCGTTGCTGGGCGTTCAGATCGCCCGGTTCAGGGGTGTATTTCTCGTTGTAGAGCGCGGGCGCGCCTTCGCCGGCGTCGCTGAACCCGTATCGCCGTTTCGCCCCTGAGGCAAGGCAGACGGCTGCGCTCCTGAGAAGTCCCTGCAGGTCCAGCGCCGCGTCGAATTGGTGTTTCCGGAGCTCGCGGCTCAGTCTCGTGAGATTAGTCACAAAACTCACCATATCGGCAATCAGTCCGCGGCCCTTCACACGGTCCCAGACGATCACTTCGTCGACGTACGGGTTGCCGATCACCACGTCAGCGCTCTTGCGTTCGACGACCCACGCGATGTATGCATCGGGATATGCCAGTCGCAGGGCGGATGCGGCGGGAGTCGCCATGAGCACGTCGCCGATTGCACTGAGCTTAACGATCAGTATCCTGCCGGGTGGGGTTGTCCTTTGATTGCCTGATTTCCCGTTAGTCATCGCTTACCTCGGTACGGAGCCTGCCGTGCTTCCATCTGTCGTGCAACCACAACCATTGGGAAGGATTGGAGCGAATCTCCTTCTCAATCTCGAGGTTGACCAACTCCGTAAGCCGCCTTACGTCGTCTTCGCGGTTGCCTGATGGCACTAACTCGATCTTCGGTTTCGCCACTGCTCTGTACTTGCCGTTTCCCAAGCTGCGGCAGAATACTGGCACAAGATGTGCGCCGCTCTTGAGTGCGAGAACCGCCGGTCCCGTTGCCGTCGCGGCAGGTTTGCCGAAGAAGTCGACGACGATGCCGTCCGCGTCGTTCTGGTCCGGCAGGATGCCAAGGCATTCATTGTTCACAAGGCAGCGGAACGCACCTATTATGGGCTGATCCCGGTCGAACACCCGATAGCCTCCGCTCTCCCGAATTCGGGTGGTTATGCCCGTTATTCCGGGGTCATCGCTGTCTCTGGCGATTACGTTTACCTTGTAGCCGCAGATGACCAGTTTCCTCGCCAGCATCTCCCAGTTTCCATAGTGAGCGGTAATGATGATACATCCCTTGCCATCGGCCAGCGCGCCATCGAGGTGCTCAAAACCTGTGGTCTCCACGTTGGAATCAATTCGTTTCCGAGAGAGCGACAGCACATAGAAGAACTGAACCGCCTCTCTGGCGAAGTGGCGGAACACTTCTCTTGCCAGGGTCTTGATCTCACCGGGGCTCTTTTCCGAACCTCCCACTAACCCCCTCCGAAACGTAGGGGGGAGGGGGAGGTGTTCCGACCCGTAAACTTCAGTCAGATTGGCCATCGCGATGCGCCGGTATCTGCCCGAGACTGCATAGAATGCAGTTCCGAGCGCATTGCCGATCAGGCGGACAGACCAGGGCCTCAGCAGGTGGCTTGTGAGCACCATCCAGCCAAACGCGACTCTGCCAACGAACTTGATGACTCTCTTTGCCGGAGGCAGTCTCCTGGTTCTGTCAGTGTGACCCGTGGGCGATGTGCTCCGCAATCTCGCCAATTCTGTCTACCTCCAGCCAAGCGCGAAGGGCACAAAGCCCCTTAATACTGTCACTCAGACCCGTATCGTCATCCCGACCACAGGGAGGAATCTCCCCGAGATTCGTAACTGCGTTCGGAATGACAGGAATTATCCGTGCCAGGTCCTTTTCCGTGGTCACCACGGTTGGCGCGCCTAGTTCTGCGCGTCTCGCTTCGATGCGTCTCAGATCATCGGCCGTGTAGCTCCAATGGTCCGGAAAGACCATGCTGTCCAGGAGATCGACGTGGGCGTCCCTCAGCGCCCGCTCAAAGGATTCCGGCCGTCCGATCCCACAGAATGATATCACCTTTTCGCCTTTCTCGGGAAGTCTCTCGTCTGTTGAGCCAACACTGGACACGAACCCGCCGATCGCCCGGGCGCAGTCGTGAATGTGTGCGTGAGGAGCCAGCCGCCCCAACGTTTCTTTCAGCCTGCTGTAAGGGAGCACTTTGAAGTGCTCCCCTACGTCTGTACCTTGCTCAGGGGTATTGGGTGCCCTGAGAGTCCTCAGGGCAGAGCCGCCCACCAGCAAAATGAAGTGTGCCCTCGCGAGTCCTCGCCGAGGCTCACGAAGGTCGCCTGCCGGCATTACAAACCCGCTCCCGAATTGCCTGGCGGCATCCACTACTGCGATCTCGACGTCCCTGTGGAGCTGCCAGTATTGCATTCCATCGTCGAGGACGATAATGTCTGGACTGAACCTCTCACAGGCCATCATTCCTGTAACCCGCCTGTCCCTACCCACCAGCACCGGGACACCGGGCAGAGATAGCGCGATCATTACTGGCTCGTCGCCCGCCTCTCTCGCGTCAGCCAGCAAGTTCTCGCCGTTCGAGACGACCCTCGGCCCGTCCGCGCTTCCGCCGTGGCCTCGGCTGAGGATCACCACTCGTTTCCCGGATCCGACCAGGGCCCTGGCCAGCGCGATTACAGCCGGAGTCTTGCCTGTCCCGCCGAATGTCAGGTTTCCCACGCTCACAACTATGGCAGGGAGTCGAGTCCGCCGCCTGATGCCAGCCCGGTAAGTCCACAGATATGCAGTCAGTCCGATGGAGTAGAGCGCAGCCCACGGCAGCAAGGCCAGCCGCAGCACCCAGGAAAGTATGCCGCGGTCGTCCCCGGTTATGACGCGCTCGATATATCGCCGACTGTCACACGTGCGTTGTCCCATTGCTATCGGGCCCTGTCTGCCAGTAGAGATAACACCGCCTGGGCGGTGCGGGCGGAAGCTCCACGATTCGCCTCCATCATCTGTGCGCACCGTTCGGCGATATCTTTGAGCAGTTCGTTGGCACCTGTGAGTCTTGAGATTCCCTCTGCCAGTTCTCTTTCGTCCACTACTCGAAAACCTACCCCAAAGCTGAGTGCCTGAGCGGCTATGTCTCGGGTCTTGAACGTGTGCGGGCCAAAGAAGACCGGCTTGCCCTGCGCAATGGGCTGAATCAGACTGTGGCCGCCCTTGCGGATGAGTGTGCCGCCCACAAACGTCACATCGGCGATCGCGTAGACGTTGGCAAGCTCGCCGAAAGTATCCAGTACCACCACTTCCTGCGCACCTGTGATGGTGGCCGGCTCGCTCCTGCGGCCAGCAGCAAAACCGGCAGACCGTGCCATCTGTCTGATCTCCTCGCCTCTCTCAACCTGTCTTGGCGCAATGATCAGCTTTAGGGTGGGGTGGGTCTGCCGAGAAGCAGCATAAGCGGCTATCACAGGCTCATCTTCGCCTGGATTGGTGCTTCCAGCAACAAAGACCGGCGGCTCAGGCGGGAAGCCGTAGCGCGACCTTAGCTCAGACTGATCTTGCTGGGAGAGCGGCCGCGAAGATTCATCAGCTTTGCAGTTGCCGGTAACCATCACCCGACTTTCGTCGGCGCCTATCGAGACAATGCGCTCAGCGTCGGCCTCGCTCTGCATACACAGCAGATCGATGTTGCCAAGCGCCCACCGGTACATCCACGGGAGCCGGCGCGCGCCCTTCGTCGTGCGGTCTGAGACCGTGCCGTTCATCATAGCTGATTTTACACCCAACTGCCGTGCGATATGCCGGAAGTTGGGCCATATTTCCGTGTCAACACTCGCGAACAGACGTGGGTTCACCCGGCGGATAGATGCGCTCACGCACGGCGCAAGATCGAACGGATAGTAGATGAACAGGTCGGCGTCTTTGATGGACTTCTGTGCCATCTCACGGCCGGTGCGCGTTGTGGACGACACAACGACGGGCACATCCGGCAGCAGACGCTTCATCTCGCTCACGATTTTGGCTGCAGCGACGGATTCGCCGACCGAAACGGCGTGCACCCAGATAGGACGCTTCCGTCGAATCTCGTCAGGCACGCTTGGGTGACCAAGTTGGTCTCGCCACGAGTCCCTTGACTTGCGTGATACGTAGACCCGGTAGAGTATGCCCAGCGCGATAATCGGGGACAGGACAGCCAGTATGAGGTTGTATGCGGCGAAGACATAGCGCCTGGTCATTTGCGTCGTCCCTTTCGCGAAACGGAGGGGGGAGGGGGAGGTGCTCCGCATTGGGCAAGCAGTTCCTCTGCCCGGAGCTCGGCCGCGTTGATTGCCTCCTCAATCCGCAGTGCGGCGTCGAACTCATCTTCGTCGGGTGCGATGTGAAGTGGGTCTCCAAAAAAGAGCACTGCTCGCGCAAACGGCAACGGGACCATATGTGAGTCCCAGCTTCCAAGCCGCTTGCACGGTGCGCAGGCTACGCCCACCGGCAGCACCGGGCTGCCGGACCGTTGCGCAAGATACACAGTTCCGGGCTGCACCTTCTTTGGCGGCCCTTTGGGTCCGTCTGGGGTATGCGCCAGTACTCCGCCCTCAGCCAGTTTTCTGACTGCTTCCAGGAGGGCACGAGCTCCGTGACGGCCGCTAGACCCGCGTATGGTGTTGAATCCACGGCTCCGGAGGATCATATCCTGCAATTGACCGTCTTTTGACACCGAGACCATAGAGTAGAAGCCCATGTTGCGGCAGTAGTATATCGGCAGCACGGTTACCCCATGCCACGGAAGCACGAGCCCGCCCTTGCCTTCGGCAAGTATCTGCTCAAGATGATCGTATCCCTCGACTCTGAAGCGTACAGTGGAAGCAATGCCTGTGGAGATGATCCATAGCACCCAGAATGTCAGCCGTCGCCTGATCCGCTCACGCAGCGTTGGTCTTGCCGCGTTCACTGCTGGTGTTCCTCTGAACGGATATTGTCATTTCGACCATCGTCGTTCGGAATGACAGAATCCGGGGATTGCGCGGCGTTGAGCTGGACTTTGTAAAGCTCCGAGAAGAACCCACCGGCTGTGACTAGTTGCTCAAACGTGCCCGACTCTATCACTCGTCCACGGTCCACAACCAATATCTTGTTTGCATTCCGCACACTCGATAGTCTGTGCGCGATCACAAGCGTCGATCTGCCCTGCATCAGATAGTCGAGAGCTTCCTGGACGATGGCCTCCGATGCGGCGTCAAGAGAGGATGTCGCTTCGTCAAGGATAAGGATCTTTGGGTCCTTGAGCAGAGCACGTGCTATCGAGATGCGTTGCCGCTGTCCACCTGAAAGCCCCACACCGCCTTCACCCAATCGGGTGTCATAGCCTTCGGGTGATTGAGTGATGAAGTCGTGAGCGTTGGCGGACTTGGCCGCGGCAATCACCTCATCGATAGAGGCGCCGGGTTTGCCGTATGATATGTTGTCCGCTATCGTGCCCGAGAAAAGTATGGTCTCCTGTGGCACCATCGCAATCTGCTGTCTGAGGCTCGCCAGGCGGATTTGGCGGACGTCCACGTCTTCCACGAGAAGCGTGCCGGATGTGACATCGTAGAACCGAAGCACGAGATCTGCTATGGTCGACTTGCCGGCTCCGCTGGGTCCCACAATTGCCACCACCTCGCCCGGTTCCATAGTGAAGCTAAGCCCTTCGAGCACAGTCTCGCCGTCCACATACTCGAACCGTACGTCCTCGAACTCAACTTTCCCCTGCACATTGCTGAGAGTGATTGCGTCTTGCGCCTCCGGCATATCGGACTTTGTATCCAGAACATGGAAGATGCGCTCCCCTGATGCCACAGTCTGCTGATACATCACATTGAGCCGGCCGAACTGCTTGGCGGAGGCTGCCACCATGAAGCCAAGGTAAGCGAATTCAGTCAACACGCGAAAGGTGATCTGTCCGTGAACAACCATCCATCCGCCCGCCAGCACTATTAGCGCAACGGCGATACCGCCCATAAGCTCGATTGCTGGCAATACCACAGAGCTGCGTTTTGCCGCCCGCAGAGCGGCGGTCAGAGATTGGCGGTTCACTTCATCAAACCGGGCCACTTCGTGCGCTTCCATTCCGAAACTCTTGATAATACGCACACCGCGCACGGTTTCCTCGATCGTGGCGCTGACGTCCGCCAGCTTCTCCTGTTGCGTGGTGGTGAGGCCGCGTATCTTGCGGCTAATCCGGTCGATGGCAATCCCCATCAGGGGCACGAAGACAATTGTGAGCACCGACAGCTTCCAGCTCAGCATGAACATCCGTGCCAGACCCACCGTGATCATCAGCGGCCCGTCGATGGCCTGCATCACAACCTGGCTGGACTGCTGGATCATAGCAACGTCGGAGTTCATCCTGCTCATAAGTTCGCCAATGCGGCTCTTGTGGAAGTAGCGAAGCGGCAGGCTCTGTACGTGCGCATACATCTCGCCGCGCACGTCCGTGCCCATCCGGTTGGTGGCGGAGGCCACCAGATAGGCGTTAAGGAACCCGAGCGCCGCCCTCGGAACTTGGACGGCCACGAGCAGTCCGGCCACCATCCATATCAGGGCAAACCTGGCGCCGTCGACAGTGAACCAGCCGGCAGCTACCCCCAGCCGCACGATGTAAATGTCCGTTGGAGGAGAGGACTGCGCAGTGGCGCTGAACCAGTTGACCAGGGTGGCCATAAAGATATTGCAGCCGGCAATTCCCAACCCGCATAGTGCGGCGAGAATCAGCCTGCCTTTGTAGACCAGAACATATCTTAGAAGTCTGCGTTGGGTTTCCATAGATCCAGCAGTTCCTTCGCGGCTCTTGCAAGAGCCCCTGGCTCGCCAAGTACGCCTCGAACCTCGGCAAGTCCGCGGCGAGCCTCCTCCACGGCAGCGTCGTCTCCCAGATATGGAAGGCTCGTTTGTGCCAGATTGGCGCCCGTAACCTTCTCGCCAATGATCTCCGGGCAGATCAGTCGATTGGCGACGATATTTGGCAGGCCAATAAATTGCTCGATCACGGCCTTGCGGAATAGAAACTCAAACCGCATCAAGGCTGTGCCTGCGTAGATAATCACCATCGGCAGGCCGATGATCGCGGCCTCCAGCGTGGCCGTTCCAGAAGCGATAATGGCAAAATCGGAGCTTGCCATACAGTCGTAGGTCCGGCCTTCGACCACCCGGACATCAGGCTTCGGAATGAGTCGGCCACACAGCCTTTCCACCTGCCGTCGAACTGCGTCCCCTCTGCCGGCCGCACCAAGAACAAAGGCGACACTGCCCATACTGGCAGTGAGCTCACTTGCGCACGTGAGCATTGGGCTCAGATGTCCCGAAACTT
>Ga0116202_10001962_pt1 | contig 12168 bp, 13 predicted proteins | sample LakKivw325mmetaG_FD_94479 | JGI IMG/M metagenome (GOLD analysis project Ga0116202, IMG submission 94479) | Anoxic lake water microbial communities from Lake Kivu, Rwanda to study Microbial Dark Matter (Phase II) - Lake Kivu water 325m metaG | ecosystem: Environmental > Aquatic > Freshwater >... | reverse complement strand
GGTGGATGCCATGGCGAAGCAGATTTCGGTTTCAGACGAAGTTTATGAGCTCCTCTTGAAAAGAAAAGGGAAGAAGAGCTTTTCGCAGGTCATCAAAGAAAATCTCGGCCACAAAGAAGACCGGGTGGACATCCGGGACCTGGCGGGGATATTGCAGAACGACAAAGGGAAGCTCGAGGGCCTGAAGGCGCAGATAGCCGAAGAGCGCGAGAAGAACTACGGAAGGGAATTTGATTGACCTTCCTTGACACGAGCGTCATAATAGACTTCCTGGTCGGCGACAAGAAAATCGTCGCCCTCGTGAACGAGGCCTATGAAAAGGACGACATCAAAACCACCACCATAAACGAATACGAGCTGCTTAAGCATAAGATCGAATTGAAGAGGGGCATTGCCGATAAGTTCCTTTCGGGCGTGACCGTTTATCCTTTCGACAGGGCTTCTGCCAAAAAGGCGGCAGCGCTTTACGGCAAACTGAGGGAACAAGGCACGATGATCAATGAAAATGATCTGCTCATCGCAGGAATTTCGCTCTCCAATGATGATGTGCTTCTGACAAGGGACCGGAAATTCAGCAACCTGGGCGAGGCAAGCATAAAAATCGTGTAAGCCAGGCATGGGCTTACAAAAAACCCCCACGTCTTGATCGCTTTTAATGTAGTCAACGGCAATTGACCAAAACGGTCAAGTGGGAATCCCCAGTAGTAGATAAATACCGTGAAAAGAGAGGTCACCCCATGAGCGGAGATGAGGCCGGCTTCGACCGGGACCGGGCTGAGCTCCACGAGGCGCTGAGCCACCCCACCCGGGTAAGGATCCTGCAGATACTGGCGAGGTCGCCCCTGGGCTTCTCGGACCTGAGGCGGGAGGCCGGCATGGAGAGCGGCGGGCTGCTGGTGTTCCACCTGGACAAGCTCGGCGGGCTCGTCAAGGCAGAAGAGGGAAAATATGCCCTGACCGAGAGGGGGAAGGAGGCGCTGGGCATGGCGGCAGGGAAAGCTCAGGGAGCCGTGCCCCCCAGGGTCGCCTGCACCAACTGCGGCGCGCTGATGGAGAGCTACGGGAGGCAGATGGTCAGGATGGGCGACTTCACCGCCACGGGCGTGCTGATCTCCCTCACTGTCTTCCCGGACGTGGGGGCGCCGATGCCCTTCGAGACCTACATCTGCCCAGGCTGCGGGAAGGTGGCGCTCTTCGCCGACAAGCGGACAAGGAAGATGCTGAAGGGTGAGTTCCCGGACGACGACTACTTCGTGGCGTGCCCCAAGTGCCAGAGGAAATACGCCGGGGACATCGAAAAGTGCCCCTACTGCGGGGAGGTGTCGCCCAGGTTCAGGGGAGGTAATAGGGCGCCGGAGAGATAACAAACCGTATTAATTATTTCTTGAATAATACTGCAGCATGCCTTCTCCCCAGATTCCCGAACCGATCATAGAGATGTTGCAGAATGTAGGCCCTCCCCGCCTTTTCCAAGAAGGATCGACCCAAAGCTAGCAGAATCTAGGACTCACGTGGATGGAATCGTTGGCGACTTTCGCATCGAGAGAACAGAGGGCCCTTCCCCAACAAAATCAGGGATCAGATTGAATGGCGGTGCAAAGCAATTTGTGGTCATCGAAGCCAAGATGTATAGCCAGCTTTCATCCAGGACAAAATATGCGCCACAACTCACTTGCGACTCGAAATTCTCCAGCCATACCCAATAAATATGTATCAATTTTGTTACAAGACATAATATTACCTCTTATGTCAGTGATCATATTAAAACACCTTTCAACCTCCAAGGATTATCTCTCCTCAAGCCCCTTGATCAATCACCTGTGCATTGGAAGACCGTGGGTGATCGATATGCCTTCCTTTATGCTTCCTCTCGGACATTACCTGCCTGCGGTATTAGTTTCTACGAATTTTTTCATTAAAGAAAGAACTGAACACCTGGATTCCTTTTCATCATACCACGCGCATTCACCCTTCATGCAGTACTGTCTGTTCCTCTCAGCGATCGAGAATAACGGACAGAACCCATCGTTTGCCATATACAGCCCCCCTTTTAATCATGCTATATCACAAACTCCTTTTCAGAAACAGGAAGCCGAACGTTGTTGCATCGTTTTTCGAACAGGTCGCATCCTTCCGTATGGACCGGAAAAACCTTCTTCGCATCTATCTCGCCAACCACCTGCTCGATATCCCCCCGGCTGAGGTGACCCGAGGCGTGGAGCTGGTGGAATTCCATCCCGAAGTGGTCAAGCCAGTTGTGCAGGACCTCGTCCTCTAGGTCCTCCTTGCTGAAGGGCTCGCTCATGCTATGGATGAAGTTGCTCCCCCGCTGCGGCCTTATGTCGATGAGCTCGCCGAACTGGTAAAAGTCCAGGTCCATGACCAGCTTTTTCTGGTTTTTGCGAACAAAATCCGCATCGACCATCTTGTCCATGAACTGCCTCTCCCACACATAGTAATCGCTTTCGTCGTACTTGCCCGTCTTTTTCCGCTGTAATAAACCCTGACGCTCTTGTCCTTGAGCGGATCCGGGACATCAAGGTGCTCGTCATTTATCAGCTTGCTAAGCAGGTATGCGCTCTTTGGGGAAATGATCAGCTTTCTACTGTTCTTCACTGCAGCATTGTAAACACTGCGCAGCCTGTCGATGTCCCTGCTGTAGTGGGTGGCGAAGACGATCCTGTCGGTGGAGGCAACGATCTCACCACAGGCGTCCTCAACCTGCTGCTCGGAGAAGTTCTGGCGCCTCTCCTGCAGCGCCATCCTCGTCCCCTCGCAGATGAGGGCATCCGGGTGACACTCCTTCGCCTTCTGGACGAACTCTTCGCTTAGATCCCTCCGCTTCCCGTGGAGGCGGAAATCCCCGGTGTACGCGATGGTCGCATCGCTGGTATGGATGATGAAGCCATAGGCAGCTGGGATGCTGTGGTCCACATGGACCGGCTCCACGGTCATGCCTCCTACGCCGCCCCCGGGAGGCGACGACACGGACCACGACGGCCTCAGCGACGCCGCCGAAGCCGAGGGGCTGCTGACAGCCTCCGGCGCCAGGATCTTCACCGACTCCGCCGCGGGCGACACCGATGGTGATGGGCTCTGGGACGGGGACGAGGCGGGCTCATGGACCGGCGCGCACTGGGCGATGCCATCCGACCCCACCCTGGAGGACACGGACTGGGACTGGGCGGACGACCTGGCCGAGACCGCCTACGGCACGGACCCGAGGGCGCGCGACTCGGACGCGGACGGGCTCTGGGACGGGGAGGAATTGTTCGACTACGGCACGGACCCGCTCTGGTGGGACACGGACGGCGACGGCGTAGGGGACTGGGCGGAGGCGGCGTTCGGCATGGACCCCCTGCTGCCGACCGAGCGCTGGGACCCGCTGGTGGCGGCGCACGAGTTCTGCCTGGGGCTGGTCGCCGGGGAGTTCGCCATGGACGAGCACGGGAATATGCCCTTCTTCTCGGGGCTGATGGCGGGGGGCGCGGTGAGCCTGGTGCCGGGTCCCGGGTGGCTGGCGGGGCTGCTCATCGACCTGCGGGACTTTCTCGCCGCCCTCTCCCGCGGGGACTGGTCCGGGCTGGGGATAAACACGCTGGCGCTGCTGCCCTACGTGGGGGACGCAGCGGACATTGCCGGGACGGCGGCGCGGTTCGTGCTGAGGCACCCGGAGATGGCTGGCGGGATAGGGATTTTCCTTGCCCGGGTGGATTGGATCACCGAAGCATCGAAACTTGACTGTATCAAAGCAGCTGTTGGTGATGATGTCATTCAAAGGTTGATGGGTAAGGGCTTCGACGAGGCAAAGATCGTCAAGATGAGCATGGGCGGATTGGACCTGAAGAAACTAAATACCTTGCTACAGCCAAGCTTTGATCGTTATCCCGGATTACCAAAGTACTTCGAGAAGTCGCAAATACGCATAACCCCCGATGATATGGTAATGCTTAGGGGAGGATCCCTTTCCATCAACCTTAAGCGATTGTGCGCGTCGGACAACCCTAATGCAATTCGCGCCGTCCTTGGTCATATCGACGGATTCTACACAGAAGCCGTGCTTGCTGAAAGTAGAATTGAGGAAGGATGGAATGTTTTAAGACGCACGAACTTTCTTAACGTCAGAGGCTTCGACTTCGTGGCTGAAAAAAATGGGATAGTGCGAATTTGTGAGGCGAAAGCATATCCGCTGTTATCGTGGAAGAGCTTCCCCAATTACTTCTCATATGATCAAACAACGAAAAAACTCTGGCTCAATGAGCGGTATTTCTTAAAGCAGTTCAAAGAAATACCTGGGACCGAAACTGCATACAAAAATGGAAAGATGCAAATTGAGATTTTTATCAACCACCCCAATTATCAAGATGGAATAAACTCAATACGGTCGAGTTTGGGTCTTGGTCCGACAGATAAGATACTAGTTTATTATACCTACACCCCTGCAGGCGGAACCCCAATATTACATGAAATCGAGGTACTATTAACTGGAGTATTAAAGTAGGAAGACAAAGCAATCATTACTTTGGTAGTGGAATCGATGGAGGAAAGAGGAGTCCCCCTTCACGAGCACTTGTTAATATGGTTGGAGAAGGACATCACTCCCTTTTTACATAAAAATGGCTTCATCGACCCCTCGGGCAATTTCAAGACGGTATCATTTAAGGAGCAATTTGATGGTGCGATAAGGACCAAGTGCATGCCCACAGAGTTAGACTCTCTTATCAGCATAGCCCCCTCGATCGCCACTGCCTACGAATACCTAGACAACATGAAATTGGCCATGCACTATTTTTGGGTTGGGACATACAACTGGGTTCACGAATGGTCCACAAGCCCCACAGATAACTTGCCCAAGAATATTCACGTCCGGAGCTCCTACGCCACAAGGCAGCTCGACGCCGCCATCTGCAACGACCGCATCGGCAACCACGGGCGCGCGAAGCAGCTCTTCGAGTGGGCGGTCTGCCACCTGACGGTGACGGACGACGAGAAGGACCAGTTCCTGAAGGAGGGCTCCTACAACATGGTCTGGGAGTACACTACGGACCGGGCCTTCTGCCTGCTCTGCCTGGAGCGGTGGGAGGAGGCGCTGGCCGCGGCGGAGGAGGCGGAGCGGTGGATGCGGATGGACGCCGAGCGGAAGGAGAAGTTCGGGGCGCAGTACACGCCGTTCCACCTGCTGCCGGTCTACCTCGCCCTGGCGCGCTACAAGGCGCACCCCTCGCTGGAGCGGGAGAAGGAGGCAAGAAAGCGCATGATGCTGAGTGAGTTCAGGGTCCGGGTGAACCACCTGAGGCATGGCGCATTGATATATATCTTTGAGCTGTGTTCGCGGAACCCCGACCTTTTAAGATAACCCCTTTTGTTGACAGGTTTTCAGCTTTGTCAAACGAATATAAGCCACTGAGGGTCTAGTTTGCATGGTGAGCGCGGTGACCGACTCTGCCCTTGACAAGATGGATAGGATAGACCGGAAGCTGGATGAGCTGAAGTGCTTCCTGGAGGACGTCTTCATCACGCCCGAGGAGGCTGAGCTGCTCAAGGATGCCGACAGGGCAGTGAAGCAGAAGAAATTCGGCGAGCTGACACCCCTCGATGAAGTATAAAGTCTTTCTCAACAAGGGTGCGAAGAAATCCCTCGCCGGCATGGAGATAGGGCACAGGTCGCTCATGTCGGAGAGGCTGAAAGGGCTGGAGAACTTCCCTGATGCCCACCTGGATACGGTGAAGATCGCTGGCGAAGACAACACCTTCAGGCTCCGGTCCGGGGACTACCGTGCGCTCTTCCGGGTTTATGAAAGGGAACGCTTGGTGGTTGTCACTAAGATCGACCACCGGTCCCGGGTGTACAAGTGACCGGCGCACGGGGCGCTGCTGTGCATCTTCGGGCTGTGGATGAGGAATCCGGAGCTGCTGAAGTGAGCGAAACAAGCAATCATTGAAGACTCGGAAGCTCATACCCCACGACTTTCTTGAACTTGCTCCGGAATACCCAGTCCAGATTCTCCAGGTTGTCGGGGTAGATGGAGATGAACCTGACGCCCCACCGGTGGTACTGCGCCATCTTCCACTTCATCTGCCGGATGTACTCGTCCCTCTTCCGCTCGTCGTCCACGTTCACCATCCCCCAGTACTCGACGTAGACCTTGTGCTCGGGGAGGTAAAAGTCCGGGCAGCTGATCCTGGAGGAGAAGATGAAGAACTTCGCCACGGCCTCCTTCTCGTAGATGTACTCGATGCCGGCCCTCGTGAAATAGTCGGCTATCCGCTTCTCGCCACGGCTCCTCACCGTCTCCCCGGTCAGCGTCTTCGACTCGACACCGTACTTTTTCTTCGGGGGGAAGAGGAGGTCCCGGAGGAAGCTGCCGAGTCCCAAGCCAGGCCACTGACCATTCTTGAGGGCTTACAATAGATATCATTTTCACTTAATTCAAATTTTCTCCTAAGAATATCGATATAGTGTGCTGGAAGATCTTCCCAGGCAAACGCCGGAGGCTGGAGAAAGGCAGACGATAGAGTCGCTCATCAACGAGGAGGCGCTTCTTTTCGCAAGATATCTCCGGGGCGAAGTGCTGACATGGAAGCCGAGAATGTGGCCATCGATGAATTGATAGAAACATATCAAAGCTATTTTTTTATACTTTCTAGAAGTATTACGTAAATGGAGGTCAATCAACTCCTAGAAAATGAGTATAATTGCGAATTGTGTCCCAGCCATTGGCTTCGCATATGGTGGCTTTATGATCATAAATGGAGATTCTAATGGCTGGTGGCTCATCCTAATTAGTTGCGTGATGCAGTTTTTGTGGCTTCGCAACACAGATTAATCTCCACTTTTTTCTTTTTATCTAGGAAAGTCGTAGCCTGTTGCATCTCTGAACCTTCTCCTGAAATAATAATCAAGGCTGTTTAGGTCTTCCGGATAGAGCGAGATGAGCTTGATCCCATTACGCTCATAGGCTTGCTTTTTTCTTCGCATCGCCCTACGGTAATTACGACTTTTTTGTTCATCATCGGCATGAACCAGCCCCCAGTACTCGACATAGACATTGTATTCTGGAAGGTAAAAGTCCGGATGACCAAGGGTTGTAGAGCCGAAAAACCCTGCTTTAATGGGCTTCTCGTATTCATAATATGTCTGGTGGGCCGTGAAGTAATCAGCGATCTGTTTCTCCCCCCGGCTCCTGACATTCACGCCTGTTATAGTTTGCGAGGGGATGCCATATTGTTTAGGAGGTTGAGGAGGATGCCAAAGTATCGGGTTATTTTTCACGTATCTCCAGACGAGGAATATTAAGCCAATAATAAAAATAAAAGCTATCAAATAGCCAATAAGCAACGAACCTAATCCTGTATAAGCTCCAATCAGGGAAAACAACTGGAAGCCTTCCTAGGTGTGTCCTCCGCAATGAGGGCATTTATCAAGGGTTTGTTCGTATGTATTTTCACAATAAGGGCATTTTATTTTGACAATAACTTCTTTCTCTTTGATTACTTCTTTAGTGAGCCTCTCTTGACTTGCTCTATCAAGAGACTGTTGCTTCCTTACTGATAATTGTGTGCGGAGCAATTGCCGAAAGGAATCAAGAGACAATTCATCTTTGATGCTTGGGATGGTGAACAAATAGTGCATATTGTTGATGAACAAGATTTCGATAGATTTTTCATGTTTTTTACTCATTGTTACTGAAGTTATCGATTCAATCGGCATTGAAAACTTCGGATGGTGAGCATCGCCCGTTTGTGTCAGAAAGATTAGCTTTTAGCTTGTCAATGCCAATATTCCGTTTTCAGACTTCAGCTGATCCCATACAGGAAAACCCCTTCTTGTTTTCCAAGTAATAAACCAATGATGCAGACATTTCCACGAATCCACTATGGTCTCATTATCGTCAAGAATCAAAGCGCCTTTCCAGTCTCCCAAGACTATCGCCTTAAGGATGTTAATTCTTTATTTTTTAAAGAAACGATAACATTGGGGGCATTTATAGAGTCCCACAACGAGAAATGTATCATCCTTTTTTATTTTCCATGTTTTCTTAGGTTCGCGAACTTGTGTGCCGCAAAAAGGACATTTTGGACTCAGTGAAGGTTTCATAGTCTGATTAATATTATGCCCTGTGATTGAAAAACTGTCTAACAATACTTTCCAGTCTTCACCTAAGAAGAATTTACTAACGATCTGTATCACATTGCCTGTTGTCAATCCACTTTTATTTTCCGAACCACAATATTTTCCATTTTTATATTGAGGTATGTCAATAATCCAGTCATCTTCTTGTTTACGAATGAATTGTATCGTTTCTTCTTTTGACTTTGTGAATCCTATGAAATTATCCTTCAATTCTTCTTCGTTCGGAAGGCTTCTTAGCGCTTCCAATGCCAGTTCTAAATTGATTTCTTCTGGCTTATTCGAAGATACGCTTTTTTTACCATCATTTAGGTAATATTTCAAGAACAGTCATCTCGAATTCATCATGTTCAAACTTCATATCACATTTTTTATCATCTTTTTGTATATCCTATTTATAACGATGATCATGCATTTGAGTGTGCTTGCTATCCTCCTCATTTTTTAACATGGACTTTCGCGTTTTTCTTCCTACGCTCTTTTTCTTCACAGCTTGGGCATCGATTCTTTTTCAAAAGGAGACCAGAAGTAATGATGCAATTTGGACAAATGCCCACACCACAATCTCTGCAATTCACTACATGGTCTTTGCCGTACTCCTTATTGCAAATAGGGCATTTCCTAATGCACTGATCGCAAGTTAATTGATGGTATATTGCACATATTTTGGTGATATGCTCTTTATGGAACCAACCATTACAGGAGGAACAGTCGATGCGTTCAGACGGACACAGCCACTTATTACACGATGGGCATCGCCTCGCATCTTCCTTCGAAATGGATTTACCACAATCTTCGCATACAGCCCCATTTTCATGGAAGCTTGTTTCCAGTACCTCTCCGGAAGAGGCAAGCAATGTCCTTTCATGAGTCTTATCCTTGAATGCATACTGAAAATGCCAGGTGGGGACAAGTCGCAGGTCATTCGATAATATTGTTATGGCCCGGTGGGATGGCACATAGGGTTGGTATTTCTCCCCTTCCCTCCGGTCATTGTAAGGGATGTCCCTTCGATTGATTTCCTTGATGTAATTGATTGCCAAGGCCTCCGCCTTGTAGCCGTCAATTTTAACATCCCACTCGCGATTCTCCAAAGAGTACTTCTCTGAAATGTCTATGACAGTCTCCTTAATGGGTGAGACCTTCACCAAGTCCCTGATTATCATCTGAGACTTGTAATCTCTTGGTGAATGGTAATTCAGCAGCTCGGAGTTGCTGGCATCAATAACCACGGTCCCCTTATCCTCCACGACTTCCTGCTGATACCAAGGCAGTTTGACATTTTCAAGGAGTGAATAGCGGATTACATAATATGGGTTGATCGTTAGCTTGGCAGACGACACATCTATGACATCTGGATTTGTGATTTCTGGGATAACCGCCTTCTCATATGGGGATATCGGAAGGATGTTTGTTACTGTGGACTGAGTCGGTTGGACTCTCTCGCTCTTGTACCCTATCCAAAGCCTCATGAAGTCCTTAGCTATCGAGTCAACTTCTTGGTTCTCATAAATTGTGAAGTTATTGGTCTGCTTGTTGAGGCCTGTATAGGTGAAGTTGACCGCTCCGGTGATGGCGTAATTGTCGTCAATAACATAAATCTTTGAATGAACCGCCTCTTTCTTAATGAAGTGTACATCGAAGTTCGTAGTATGGGACAATTGCGAGAGATAGCTGTAGGTATCCGCATTGTACTCGTCATCGCTCGTGATGATGCGAACCTCTACACCCTTCCTCGATAGGTCGTAGAGTTTTTCAGCATAGAGCTTTGAAATCCAAGGGCTACATACCCATGCTGATTTCTTTGCATGGAAAATTGGTTCGACATACTTCCACGCGAATTCATTCAAGGTTCGCAACTACGTCGCCAACGCTGATGTTATGTGCGTTTTGTGATTTTATAGTTTAATGGAAATCGCTATCGACCTTTACGGAACGAGGCACTTACATGGCCATATGGCAGCCCTGTGCGACCAGAAACCCCGATTTTTACTGAAACTCTTTTTGTCCGATATCTCGCCATTTGTTTCCCCCCTTCTTTAGTGTTTATTTCTAATAGTCGCCCTTGTACTGTGATTATCTATTTGAAACTGCTCTATCACAACTGCTTGATGGACGCTCGAAATCGACAGCTACCATGACCTGTCGAACTAAAACTCGTCATTTGACATGGACCATGCTTAAATACTTCGACAGTTCAGTATTATACGGCGATAAATATGTCCCTGCTGCAAGTCCGTAGAGTTGTCCGCCGGGTCCGCAGGCTTCGCACCAGCCCGGTCGAGCAGAGGGTCGCGCGGCTCTGGGACAGCCCGCTCGCCGAGTGGGAGCCGCAGGAATAAAGCACATAAGCGACCCCCGGCTAATTTTCATAGGGGATTATATTGAGTTTAGGCGCATTGTTAGCCGGTCAGTTCCAGATCTTTGAGGGCTTTACAAACATCTTCATCGGTATAGTAGTGCTGATCATCATCCTCTGGTTCCTGTCCAGCTCGCTCAAGATCGTCAAGGAGTATGAGCGCGCGGTCATCTTCAGGCTCGGCAGGCTCCTGGGGGCAAAGGGCCCGGGGCTCTTCTTCATCATCCCGTTCGTCGACAACTTCATGAAGGTAGACCTCAGGGTCCTCACTTTCGACGTCCCCAAGCAGACCGTCATCACCAAGGATAACGTAACCGTCGCCGTGGACGCAGTGGTGTACTACCGCGTCTTCGACCCCAACAAGGCCATCACCCAGGTCGAGAACTTCGTCGTCTCCACCAACCTCCTGGCGCAGACCACCCTCCGGGACGTCCTGGGACAGGTCCAGCTTGACGAGCTTCTCACCAAGCGCGAGGAGCTGAACAAGCAGCTGCAGGAGATCCTCGACGTGCCGACCGACCCGTGGGGCATCAAGGTCACCGCGGTGGTCATCAAGGACGTGGCGCTCCCCGAGTCGCTGGTCAAGGCAATCGCAAGGCAGGCTGAGGCTGAGAGGGAGAGGCGCTCAAGGGTAATCATCGCCCAGGCGGAGCAGGAGGCTGCGCAGAAGATGAACGAGGCGGCGGAGATCTACGTCAAGAACCCGCTGGCGATGAAGCTCAGGGAGTTCCAGATGATCACCGACGTCGGCATCCAGAAGAACCTCGTCCTCATCTCCATGGAGCGCGGCAGCTCGAACATGGGCGAGATGGCGGCCATAGCCAAGGCACTCGACAGGAAGGGGGATAAATCATAAGGCGCAGTCCAAGCCCCCTCCCAATCCTTTTCTTTCTGCTTTTCCTAGTCATACCGCTGGCGTCCAGCGTCCAGCAGGCGGGGGCGTCCGCGGCGGTCCCGGCGGGGCAGGCGCAGGCTAAAGTCCTGGTCTTCCCCATCTCCGGGGCGATCTCGGCGGCGCAGTCCGAGGCCCTCAGCGACGCTCTGGCGGTGGCCCAGTCCGGGGGCTACCAGGCAATCATCGTCACCCTCAACACGCCGGGGGGCTCCCTCGACGCCATGCTCAGCATCATCCAGTCCATCGACGGCTCCCCCGTCCCGGTCATCGGCTACGTGACGCCCACCGGGGCAACCGCCTGGTCCGCCGGCACCTACATCCTCATGGCGACCCACGTGGCGGCGATGGCGCCCAGCACGGTCATCGGGTCCTGCCAGCCGGTCACCTACACCGTCACCGGCACCGAGCCCGTCAACGACAGCAAGATCATCAACGCGGTGGTCGAGGTCATGGTCGCCCAGGCTGAGGCGAGGGGGCGCAATGTCACCCTGGCGACCGACTTCATAACGCTCAACACCAACGTCAACGACGCGGAGGCGCTGGCGCAGGGGGTCATCGAGGTCCGGGCTCCCACGCTCAGCGACCTCCTCCAGCAGCTGGACGGGAGGGCGGTCAACACCACTGCTGGCATGGTCACGCTCCACACCGCAAATGCGCAGGCCGACCAGTACTCCTACCGCATCCGGGACCTGGTCATCGGCATCCTCTCCGACCCGACCCTCGCCAACATCCTCTTCATCGTGGGCATCTTCGGGCTCATCTTCGGCATCTCCACGCCGGGGC
>Ga0116202_10001961_pt1 | contig 12170 bp, 7 predicted proteins | sample LakKivw325mmetaG_FD_94479 | JGI IMG/M metagenome (GOLD analysis project Ga0116202, IMG submission 94479) | Anoxic lake water microbial communities from Lake Kivu, Rwanda to study Microbial Dark Matter (Phase II) - Lake Kivu water 325m metaG | ecosystem: Environmental > Aquatic > Freshwater >... | reverse complement strand
TCTCCCAGCGGCGATGGCGCGGCAGCGGCGCGCCGCCCGGCAGCAGCAGGGCGGTCTGCGGCACGGTCGTCAGCGCGGCGAACGGCACGCCGCGCTGCAGCAGCCGGACGATCTGGCGCAGCGGCTGCTCCCCCATGCCGTAGACCAGCAGGTCGGCGCCGCTGCTGACCAGGACGGAGGGCAGCAGACGATCCGCCCAGTAGTCGTAGTGCGTGCAGCGGCGCAGCGAGGCCTCGATGCCGCCGATGATCACCGGCGTCTCGGGAAACAGCCGCTTGAGGATCTGGCAGTAGACGGTGGTGGCGTAGTCGGGCCGGAAACCAGCCTTGCCGCCCGGCGTGTACGCGTCCGTCGAGCGTCGCCGGCGAGCCGCGGTGTAGTGGTTGACCATCGGATCCATGCAGCCGGAGGAGATGCCGAAGAACAGCCGCGGCTGGCCCAGCTTGCGGAAGTCGCGCAGATCGTCTCGCCAGTTGGGTTGCGGCAGGAGCGCCACGCGCAGGCCCAGGGATTCCAGCAGGCGCCCGATCACCGCGTGCCCGAAGGCGGGATGGTCGACGTACGCGTCCCCGCAGACCAGCACCACGTCCAGCTCGTCCCAGCCGCGCGCGTCGACTTCCGCGCGGCTGGTCGGCAGCCAGGCACTCGCATCCACTTGCAGCGCTGCTCCGGGGACGAGGATCGCGGCGCGGCCAGCGGCTGGCGCCCGGCGCCCGGCGGGCTGGCACTGCCTGCCTGCGGGCGCGGGCCGCCGGTTGCGCCCAGCACCGTTGCCGCCATGAATATGCTCTCGAGGCGCGCTCGGTGCTGCGGTCGACTGGCGCCCAGCGCGTTGGCTCAGCCATCCTGGACCGGGAAGGGGTACCGCGGATGACCCGCAAGGAGCGTCTGTTCGCCGCATTCCGCCGGCAACCGGTGGATCGTGTTCCGTTCGCGACCTACAACCTGCACCCTTTCAGTCAGGCGCACCGGCAGGATCCCTCGTATGCTGGCCTGCTGGAGCTGGTGTGGGAGCGCGCGGGGATGCTGTGCAAGACCGAGCTGGCGCCGTTGCGCGCGCCGGACGCGCCGGACCTGGCCGACCGACTGGAGATCCGCAGCGAGGGCAGCGGCGGGGGGCGCCGCACGGTCTCCATCCTGCACACTCCCGCCGGCGATCTCCGCGCGGTCACCGAGCAACCGCCGGGGCAGCCGAGCATGGTGACCGAGCACTTCCTCAAGACCGATGCCGATATCCGGACCTACATGTCGCTGCCCTTCGCGCCCGTCCCGTTCGCGCCCGAACCGGCGGCTCGGCTCGACCGCGACCTGGCGGGACGGGGCGTGGCCTATGTGGGCTACGGGGATCCTCTGTACGCCGCCGCATCGCTGTTCGACTTCGCCGATTTCGCCGTCCGCTGCGTTACGGACCCGCGGCCGGTGATCCGCCTGATCGACTTCCACTTCGAACGCCTCCAAGTCACGCTGCAGAACATGCTGGAGGCCTGCCGGGGCCGCGATTTCCTCTTCTACACCGCCGGCCCGGAGCTGTGCACGCCGCCCATGCTGCCGCCGGCACTGTTCGCCCGTCTGGTCACCCCATACCAGCGCCGGCTGATCCGCATGATCCACGATGCGGGGTTGCTGGCCAGCATCCATTGCCACGGCCGCGTGCGCGACATCCTTCCCGAGGTGATCGCCATGGAGGCCGACGTCCTGGAGCCGCTGGAGCCGCCGCCACAAGGCGACATGGCGCTGCCCGAACTGCTGCAACGGGTGGGCGGCAGGCTGTGTCTGCTGGGGTACATCCAGGACCAGGAGTTCCATGGCGCGCCGCCTGGCACCATGCGCCGGCGCGTGGAGGAGATTGCCCGACAGGTGGAGAGGGGGGTCCCCTTCGTGATGGCACCGACCTGCACGCCATTCGCGCATCCGGCCAGCGAGAGCTTCCGGCGCAACTACACAGAATGGGTGGAAGCTGCTGTGGAGGTCTTCGGCGGGAGCTGAGCGAGGAAAACAAGCCCCCGGAGGCACCAGGCCATCCGGGGGCGGCTTTCCCCGAGGGCGCTGTTACTTCTTGGCCGCTTTCTTCGGGGCCGCCTTCTTGGCCGCCTTTGCAGGCGCCGCCTTCTTCGGGGCCGCCTTCTTGGCAGCTTTCTTGGTCTCTGCCATGCTGTTCCCCCTCCCTTCCTGGGAACGACGGACGACTGCCGAGATGAGGGCAGGCGCTGCTGGGCGGCAGTCTACTCCCGCAACGCCTGCGCGAATATACACTGGTGTAGGCGCCAAGGCAAGCAGGATTTTCGCCCGCTTCGCGCGCGGACATTGGCTTGACTTTGAGCGAGTTACGACGCGTCCCGCGGCCGCGTTCGGGGCGAAATCCAGGCTGTTCGAACATGCTGGCATGCGATTATGGATACGCATTCTGATCGACAATTATGCATCGAAAATGGCGATCCAATGCTCTGCCAGAACCCTGCCTCGCAGGCTGCCCGACTGAGCTCGTGCATGCCTGTCGTGCCTGCTGCCTCGCCGTGCCCACGCTGTTCCCAGGCGATCCTGGGGCCAGCGCGCCGTGCAGCCGGCCCCAGCCAGCCGCCGCCGGGCCGGTCCGGTCGGCTGCGCATCTGTCCGGCGCTGCCGTGTCTGCCGCGTCGCTCGCGCCGTGGCGGCTGGCTTGTGGGATGTTTCCCGCCCCCTAACTTATCGGCATCGACCCTGCTCCGGACGGGCAGGTGTGCCTGCAGGGCGCAGGCCTGCGAATCGTGGCTGGCCGTGCGTGGGCCCAGAGACCGGGCTGCAGCGAGGTCCCGTGGATGGGCACCAGCCGGCCGCGTTTCACCGAAGTCGCCACCCAGCCAGGAAGAGGAGAGCTCATATGACTCGCGGGATCGGTCTGTCGTTCATGGTGGTGCTCTGCGCCGCCGCGGTCTCGGTGCCGTTCGTCGACACGGCTGCGGCGCAGGCAGTGGGTGGCGGCTACATCGTCCACCAGCGCCTCACGCTGCCGGACTCCGTGTTCAGTCGCCCGGAGAGCGAACTGCCGCACAATCCCAACCGCATGGATGTGAAGGCAGTAGGCATGGGGCGCACTCAGCTCGCCAACGGCCGCTCCTTCAACGCCATGATGGACAACCCGGCGCTGCTGGCGAGGAAGCGCTTTGCGGTTGACCTGCCTGGTCTGCAGCTCGGCGTCCCCAAGACGACGCTGGACGCTGCCCGCTTCGTCGAGGACAACCAGCGCGAGTTCACCGACGGCGATTTCTACACGCTGATCGATCAGGGGTACAACGACTACCGGCGCGCGACCACGGTCGATCAGCGTCTGGCCGCGATCGCCAAGATCAAGCAGGGGCTGGTGTTCCCGAACGAGCTGATCGACGAACTGGTGGGCAGTCAGGAGGAGCCGAACACGCACGGACTCAATCTGGTGCCGAGCGTTCAGGCGCAGTGGGGCCGCTGGGGGCTGTCGCTGTACGCCACCGGGCAGGTCGGTTTCTCGGTGAAGCCCGGCGAGAGCATCGACCAGCTGCTGACGCTGGACATCCCGGCCAACGCCGATCGCCTGACGCCGGAGCAGCTGCGCACCATCGGCGGCGTGGTGAACTCGGTGTTCGACGCGAACGGGAATCTGATCGCCGACGGTCTGCCGCAGGCTTTCGCCATGACGTACATGGACATGGTCGGCGCGGTCGGGTACGCGCACTCGGTCCGTCCGGACCTGGACGTCGGCGCCAACATCAAGGTCATCCATCGCCTCTTCTCGACCAAGAACATCGACGCGGAGAACCTGGACGACATCGTCGCCGAGGCCCGGGCCGATCTGGAGGAATCCGTCACCGGCTTCACCGCGGATCTCGGCGCGCTGTACCATCTTCGCACCGGTACGGACGTCGGGGTGTCGGTGCAGAACCTGATCCCCATCAAGAAGCTGGGCTCGGAGGCTCGGTTCAATTTCGTCAATTCCGCCGAATACTACTTGACCGACAACAGCGGCAACAAGCAGGTCGGATACGTCGGTGCGGACAGTGTTTTCCATCCGTATGCAGCCGGTGACACCCTGATCGGGGTCAGAAGCCAGCACGTGCGGGTCGACGCTCCCTACGAGCTGACGGCGCCGCTGCTGATCAACGCCGGAGTGTGTCATCCGCTGCGGTCCAACTGGGTGATCGCGGCGGACTGGGTGGACATTCTCGCCCAGGACGACAGCTACGACAGCTACCTGGAGCGCTTCCGCCTGGGGACCGAGTACCGACTGCTCAATGGCCTGCTGGCTCTGCGCGGCGGGGTGGCTGACAAGACGCTGACGCTGGGCACCGGGTTGAGCGTGAAAGTGCTGCAGGTCGACGCGGCCTATGCGTACGACCGCTTCGTCGATGACCGGGCCTACATGGTGCAGCTGAAGCTGGGCTGGTGAGCGGACGCCGGGGCCGCGGCCGCCCTTGGCGGGGCGAGCCGCGACCCCGAGCCCGGGTCGCAGGCGGTGTCGAGGCACGGCTGGCCAGGGGCGAGCCGCGCCTGCTGCGTTGGCCATCCGCGCTGGCTGTCGCGCTGCCGGCGCCCCCGCGCGTCGCTACACGATGTGCCCCGCACCGAGCGCCCAGGCAGATCGGTGCTCCAGCAGTTCCACCTCGGCGGCGGTCAGCTCCCAGCCGCAGCCACCCACGTTCTCCTCGACGTGCGCCGGTGCATCCGGGCCGATCATCGCGGCGGTGATGCCGGGACGCGAGAGCACCCAGGCGATGGCCGCCTGCGCCGGGGTCCTGCCGTGTTCGGCGCCGATGGCCTGCAATGCCTCGACCACCTGGTCGGCCTCGGGGGTCATCATCTGCGCGAAACGCTGCGGCTGGCGGGCCCACAGGCTGCCCGCCGGCGCTGGCTGGCCGTGGCGGAAGCGGCCGGTGAGCAGCCCCACGGCCAGGGCGCTGTAGGTCATGATGCCCAGACCTTCTTCCTGGCACAGCGGCACCAGTTCGCGCTCGATGCGGCGGTCGAGGAGGTTGTAGTGGTCCTGGACGCAGGTGAAGGCGTGCAGCCCGCACCGCTCGCTCGTCCACAGCGCCTTGGCGACGCGCCAGGCCGGGAAGTTGCTGCAACCGATGTAGCGGACCTTGCCGTGCCGGACCAGGTCGTCGAAGGCGCCCAGCGTCTCGTCGATCGGAGTGCAGGGGTCCACCGAGTGGGCCAGGTACACGTCGATGTAGTCGGTCTGCAGGCGCTTCAGGCTGTTCTCCACCTCGCGGAGGATATGGCCGCGCGACAGGCCACGGTCGTTGGGGCCGTCGCCCATTGGGCTGCAGACCTTGGTGGTCAGCACGACGCGGTCACGCCGGCCTCTCAGCGCCTTGCCCACCACCTCCTCGGTTCGGTAGGCGTTGGCGCAGTCGATGAAGTTGATGCCCAGTTCGATCGCCCGATCGATGGTGGCCAGGCAGGTGGCTTCGTCCGGCGCGCCCCGGAAGGCCGTGCCCAGGCAGATGCGGGAGACCTTGATGCCGGCCCGGCCCAGATTGCGGTATTCCATCTCTGGTCTCACTCGTCGCGAAGGGGGTGAGGAACGAGCGAAGGAGTCGAGCGGCGCGGGGCTGCCCCCGCTGCCGGCCGCCCGCCGAAGGTAGGTGGAGCGGCCGCCGCGCTCAAGCAGAAGGCGCGGCCGCTGACGGCGGGCCAGGCGCCGACCCGCCGCGGCCGGCTTGCCTGGGGCTGGCGACGCGGAGCACCTCGTACGCGCTCTCCTCGATCGGCCTGTCGGTGACATCGATCAGAGCGAGACGGTGCTCGCGACAGAAGCGCACGAACTCGTCGTGTTCGCGCTGCAGCTCGTCCAGCGCCGTGTAGGCGGTGCTCTCCGTGACGCCGAGTCGCTGGGCGCGCGCTCTGCGGTGCACCAGCAGTTGATCGGCCGCGATCGTCAGCCCCACGATGCGCCTGGGCTGCACCGCCAGCAGTTCGGCCGGCGGGTCGATGCCCGACACGAACGGCACGTTGGCCACCTTCCACCCCTGCAGCGCCAGGTACATGCTCAGCGGCGTCTTGCCGACGCGCGAGACACCGAACAGGACGATATCCGCCGCGGCCAGTTGCTCCAGGTTCCGGCCGTCGTCGTGGGCGACGGTGAACTCCATGGCCTCCACGCGCTGGAAGTACTCCTGGTGCAACTGGCGATACAGCCCGGGCCGGCCGACTGGCTCCTGCTGGAGCAGGCCGGCGAGGCTGGCCAGCACCGGGCCCATCAGATCGATGGCCGGAATGCTGCGGGCCCTGGCGCGCCGGGCCAATGCCTGGCGCAGGTTGGCGTCGACCAGCGTGTGGATCACCGCGGCTCCGGCCGCTGCTGCCTGGTCCAGGGCCGCATCGAGCTGCTCGCTCGAGCGCACGTGCGGCACGACGGTCAGAGCCACGCGGGCACCGCGGAACTGCGCCACGGCGGTGCGCACGAGCTGCGCGCCGCTGACCCCGGCCCCGCCGGAGACGACGAAGACCACCGGCACGTTCGCCGGCCGATCGGTCTGACGCGTGGTCATGGCGTGCCTGTCGGGCGGCAGCGCCTCGGGCCGCGCATCCCGGTCACGCGACTGGACAGCGCTGCTCGCCTCCGACAAGTTACGCGGCGGATCCGAAGGCGCCAGCGATCCGGCTGGTGCCTCGGGCCGGCCGCGGGCGGCGCCCGCACGCCGCTGCGCCTGCCGCCGGCGCCCCACGTTCGCGGCAGGAGGCCGCCAGCACATGCCCCGACCCAGCGTCGCCGCGCTGTACGAGCCGACCGAGACAGGCTGGCGGATCTGGATCACGGAAGATCCAGCCGCGCCGCGGGCGGCGCCCGCCAGTCGCATCGGAGTGGTCGCGCCGCTGCCGCCCAGCACGGGCCACGAACTCAACCCGGAAGCCGAGCGCCGGCCGGTCGCCGACGACCCCCGCCGCCATCGCCGGCCGCTCTACCCGCCCGCCGACCGCTCGCTGCTGTGGGACGAGGCCGAGCTGCAGCGGCTGGAACGAGTCAGCTTCCGGCCCCTGGTGCTGGCCTACAACGCGCCGCGCTTTGTCTTCGATCTGCATTTCGCGGGGGGCCTGCTGGGACATCTGCGGCTGGGCTATGTCGCCGGCAGCGGCCGGAGCCGCTGGCTCGACGCGTTCGCCGACCTGGTGGTCTGCTACGCGGACGGCCGCATGGACTACACCATCCAGGACGAGGCCTTTCCCGGTGTTCGGATCGAGCTGTCCGCCGTGTGTCTGGCGACCGCGGTGGGCCTGGTCGTGCGCTTTGAGGTGACCGCGCCGGCGGCCGGCTCGCTGGTGTGGTGCTTCGGCGGCGCCTCGGCCTTCTTCACCAACTACGCATTCGGCGCGGCCGCGTACGAGTTCGAGCCCGACCAGTGCGCCGGCGATCGCGTGCGCTGCGACGAGCGAGGCTTCACGCTGCGCCGCGCCTTCGTCGCTGGCGACTCGATCATGGCGCAGCCCTGCGCCGTGCCCCGCCTGTTGCCGGGATGGAGCGCCTCGTTGAGCGGCGGCAGCGATGCGCCGGGCCGCACCGGGTATGGCCCGCCGGCAGCGGCCATGGCCGAGCCGGCGGACCTGCTGGCGGCCACCGACTTCGCGACCGGGGCCACCGAGGAGCGCCTGGGGTGCCTGGCAGTGCAGGAGATCCCCCTGGCAGCGGGTCGGAGCGCCGGCCACCTGCTGCTGGGCACGGGGCGGGCCATGCCGGCCGCGCTGGCGGCGCCGGCCGCGGCGCACGCGGCCGGTCTGGCACGGAACGCGGCGATCGCGGCGCGGGTGGAGCTCCGCACGCCCGATGCGCATCTGGATGCGGCGGCGCGCATGCTGGCCTTCGCGCTGGAGGGTACCTGGGGAGATACCGCCTTCCTGCACGGCGCCTGGTCGTGGCGGTACGCGTACCTCGGCTGGCGCGGCTGGTACGGGCCGGCATGCTACGGCTGGACCGAGCGGGTGGCGCGCTCGATCCGTGCCCACCTGCGCCTGGGACAGATCGGCGCGGGCGACGATCGGGGTGCCGTGGGCCACTTGCTCGAGTTCCCGCCGGCCGTGTACTACAACATGAACGAGGTCTTCCTCGACCACGTGCGCCACTACTTCGACTACACCGGCGATGTCGCGCTGCTGCGCGAGGTGTTCCCGGCGCTGGAGCGGATCGTGGCCTGGGAGAACCGGCGGCTGCAACCGGGCAACGCGTATCTGTACGAGAACAGCCTCAACACCTGGATCAGCGACTCGCACTGGTACATCCGCGGCCAGTGCACCCAGGCTTCGGCCTACATGCTGGGCGCGCATCGCTTCCTGGCGGCAGCGGCGGCCCGCCTGGGCGAGGCCAGCGCGGCCTACGCCGCCGCGGCCGACCGCATCCGCGCCGCCATGCAGCGCTGCCTGTGGCTGCCGCGCCAGGGCGTGTTCGCCGAGTACCGCGACACGCTCGGCGAGCGACTCCTGCACCCGCAGCCCGAGCTGCCGACGCTGTACCACGCGGCCGAGTTCGGCGCGGCGACCCCGCTCCAGATCAGCGAGATGGTCCACTGGGCCGACGCGCACCTCCAGCAGGAGACCACGCCGGGCGGGGGGCGCCTGTACTGGAGCTCGAACTGGCATCCCAACAGCGGGCGCTCCTACACGCACAGCACGTACGAGCTGGCCTACGCGGAGGAGCTGAACTTCGCGCTCACGCAGTACCTGGCCGGTCGCGCCGAGGTGGGCTACGAGCTGCTGCGCGCCACGTTGTGCGGCATCTTCAACGGACCCACGCCCGGAGGCCTGCCGTGTCACGCGTACGTGGACGGCCGGCAGCGCGCCAATGACGAGTTCGCCGACGCAATGAGCATGTGGGCGCGGGCGGTGATCGAGGGCCTGTTCGGGATCGCGCCGCGCCGTGCCGACCGCTGCGTGCGGCTCAGCCCCCAGTTCCCCGCGGCCTGGCCCGCCGCGCGCATCCGGACGCCGCATTTCGCCTACTCCTGGGAGCGCCAGGATGGGGCCGAGCGCATTTGCTGGGAGGCCCCCGAGCCGACCAGCGTGCGCCTGCGCCTGCCGGTGCGGGCCGCCGCGGTTCACGGTGTGGAGTGCGAGGGTCGGGCCACCGCCTACCGGGTGACGCCCGGCGTCGGCGTGAGCTGGGTCCGGGTGAGCACGGCGCCGGCCGCCAGGGGCAGCATCCAGGTCAGGTATACGCCGGCGCCCGTCGCCATGCCGCCGGCAACCGTCGTGGCGCCGGACGCGGAAGTCCGCCTGGATCTGGCCGCGTACGGCGCGCGCCATTACCTGAACCCGCAAGGTGTGCTGGGCGACATTCAGCTCGACGGATCGGTGCTGCGGGCCAGGGCGACGCGCACCCCGGGACCGGGGCTGGTGTTCCTGCTGGCCGGGACTCCTCCCTGCCCTGTGTGGCTGCCGTGGCGGCTGGAGGTGGTGCCGCCGCCGTCCGCGCCGCGGATCTGGCGCCCGCCACCGGCGGCCGGCGACCGGCGGCGTTGGGTGCTGATCGATCTGCGTGGGGCGTTCAACGCGGCGCTGACCGAGGTGCCGGCGCGCGTGCTGGCTGCGGCCCAGCCGCCGCTGCCGCCGGCCAGCACGGTGGGGTTCGCCTATCGCCAGGACCATCTCGGGGTACGGCTGCAGCCAGGGCCCAGCGATGCGGCCTGGCGCGCCAAGGTGGACGCGACCGGGGTCGCGTGGACAGCCGACGGCCTGCCGTTCCGGACCGTGAAGGAGGGGCCCAACATCGCGGTGGTGACGCGCGCGGGCGGGTTTCCCGCGCAGCTTGCCATCCCCGTGGACCGGCGCGGTCGCGAGCTGTACCTGATGGTCAGCGGCATCACCTTCCCCGTGCAGAGCCATGTGCCGAACCTGCGGCTGGTGCTGCGCTACGGCGACGGGGTCGACGAGACCGTGGAGCTGGCCAATCCGGAAGGCATCGGCGACTGCTGGGGCACGTGGCTGCGGCACTGCCACGACACAGCAGCCAACGGCTTCGAGAACCTGGGCGGCAGATTCGGGCCGGCCGGGTCCTGCCAGGTGCCCGACCTGACCCGCCCTGTCGAGGTGGACACCGAAGCCCACCTGCTCCGGCTGCCGCTGCGGGCCGGCGTGCGCCTGGTCAGCCTGGAGTTCGCTGCCGTGGCCACCCACGTCATCTTCGGCCTGATGGGCGCCAGCCTGCTGCGGTGACCGGGCCGGGTCGGCCGCCGCGTTGACCCTCGGGCCGGCGCTGCCGTACCATTCGGGCGCGGGGGCCGCCGGAGCTGCGGCCGGCAGCGCGGGCCCGGACGAACCCCCCCGACGGACCCGCAGGCGTCCCGCCAGGAGCCCACCTCACGGGAGGAGGCATGGACATGCTGGAGCGCGTCTTCGCACTGGCCGCGCACGGCACCACCGTGCGCCGCGAGATCGTCGGTGGTCTCATCACCTTCCTGACGATGTCCTATATCATCTTCGTCCAGCCCCAGGTCCTGTCGGGCCAGATGTTCGGGCGGCCCACGGGCATGGACTTCGAGGCGGTGATGGCCGCCACCTGTCTGGCCGCCGCCGTGGCCACGCTGGTGATGGCGTTCGCGGCCAACTACCCCATCGCCCTGGCGCCGGGCATGGGCGAGAACTTCTTCTTCGTGCTGTCGGTGATGGGGGCGGCGGCGGCCCTGCCGGCCGTGCAGGGCGGCCAGACCACCGCCTGGCAGGTGGCGCTGGGTGTGGTGTTCGTCTCGGGCGTGCTGTTCTTCCTGCTGTACTTCCTGGGCATCCGCCAGAAGCTGCTGGATGCCGTCAGCCCCAGCCTCAAGAACGCCATCGCGGTGGGCATCGGCATCTTCATCGCCTTCATCGGCCTGCAGAACGCGGGGCTGATCGTGACGGCCGCCAGCGTCGTCCCGGCGACCCCGCCCATCCTGATTCCCGGCACGCTGGTCAAGCTCAACCCGCGGTTCGCCAGCCCCGACCTCGTCGTGTTCTTCTTCGGGCTGACGCTGACGGCGGTCCTGCACGTGCGCCGCGTGCGCGGCGCCATCTTGTGGGGCATCCTCGGCGCCACGGTCTTCGCGGCCGTGCTCAAGGCCGTGCTGTCGGCCAGCCCCGGCCTGGCCGGCCTGCCCGTCGTGGCCCAGAGCGGCCTGATGCAGAAGCTGGTGTTCTCTGGTGGCGTCGTCTCGCTGCCGCCCTCCGTGGGGCCGGTATTCCTCGAACTGGACGTGCTGAACGCGCTGACCGGCGCCATGGTGCCGTTCATCGTCATGTTCCTGTTCATGGACGTGTTCGACACGCTGGGGACGATGATCGGCGTGGCCGAACAGGCCGGCTTCGTGCGCGACAACAAGCTGCCCCGCGCCGAGCGGGTGATGCTGGCGGATCAGACGGGGACCCTGGTGGGCGCGCTGCTGGGCACCAGCACGACGACCAGCTACATCGAGAGCTGCACGGGCGTCGAACACGGCGGGCGCACCGGCCTGACGGCCTTGACGACCGGCGTGCTGTTCATCCTCGCGCTGTTCTTCGCGCCGCTGGTGCGGATGATCGGCAGCTACCTGGCGCTGACGGCGCCGGCTCTGGTGCTGGTTGGCGCGATGATGGCAGGCAATGTCCGCAAGGTGGACTGGGACGACCACAGCGAGGCGCTGCCCGCGTTTCTGACCATCCTGGGCATTCCCCTGTGCTACTCGATCTCGGACGGCATCGCCCTGGGCTTCATGTCCTACCCGCTGCTCAAGGTGCTCAGCGGCAAGGGCAGGGAGGTGCACTGGATCATGTACGGCACGGGCGTGCTGCTGGTCTTCTATTTCGTGTTCGTCCGGGTGCTGGCGGGCTGAGCGTCTCCGGGCGACAGCGGGGTCGCCGGGCGCGCGGCCGGCGGCCTCACGAGCCGCCGATCTCCAGGGCGAACTCGACCTCGTCGCCTCCGTACAGCAGCGCATAGGTCACCCAACTGCCGGTGACGGAGCGGACGTACTGGCGCGTCTCCGCGAACCCGATCCGCTCGACCCACAGGTCCACGGGAAGCGTCTGACCCGGCGGCGGCAGCCACCTGGCCACGGCGCCAGGGCCGGCATTGTAGGCGGCGATGGCTGCCAGGGGATGTCCCATCTTCCGGAGGCGGCGCCGCAGATGGCTGGCGCCCAGGCGCGCGTTGAGCGCCGGATCGGCCAGTTCACCGGGACCGGGCGCGGGCAGGCGCAGGCCGGCGGCCTCCTCTCCGG
>Ga0116202_10001958_pt1 | contig 12172 bp, 11 predicted proteins | sample LakKivw325mmetaG_FD_94479 | JGI IMG/M metagenome (GOLD analysis project Ga0116202, IMG submission 94479) | Anoxic lake water microbial communities from Lake Kivu, Rwanda to study Microbial Dark Matter (Phase II) - Lake Kivu water 325m metaG | ecosystem: Environmental > Aquatic > Freshwater >... | reverse complement strand
CGTTATTGTTGTCCGTCACGCCCGCCGCTTGACGCGCGCCGCAGGCGTTGTAGAATCCGCAACGATAAGGCCAGCATGAAGTACCCCCTGCGGCTCCTGACCGCGTCTTTTCTAGGGCTCATGGTCAACTCGTGCCAGCTTTCCAAGCCGCCAACGCCGGTCGTGACCGGACCGGACTCGGGCTGGACCCGTGCGCCGATTCACTTCAGGGCCACGGACCCTGACGGAAAACCGCTGTACGGCTATGCCGGGCCTATATGGTCTTGGGGCGACAGCACTGGCGGCGACAACCCTCATGCCTACGCCGAACCTGGGACCTACGTCGTAACCTGCGTTGTCGTTCACGCGCCGGACGAGTCCGCTTTCCCGTTTGGGAAAGCAACCTACTCTGACCCGTCTCTGCCTTGCACCACCCGCATCATTGAGGACACTCTGACCTTCCCCGACACGGCTGCCACGCGAATCGAGGTTGGCGGCATCTCCGTCGACCGAGCATGCATTCTTCCGGACGGCAGCAAGCTGTACGTGGCGCTTGGCAAGGCTGACTCGGTTGCGGTCATTGATACGCGTACGAACACTATCGTCTCCATGATAGCAGTCGCTGACTCCCCCACATACTGCGTCGCTTCGAACAACGGGGACCGAGTGTATGTATCAAGCAAGACTGCCAGGTCGGTCTCGGTGATTCGCACGCTGGACGACTCCGTAATCGCCACGATTTCGTTCTCCGGCGCGCCGGGTGCGCTCGACGTTCTGCCTAGCGACAGCTTTCTGTATGTTGCTCACGAAGACACGGGTCTGATATCGGTGATACGCACGGACGACGATTCGTTCGTGGCAGAGATCTGGGTCGGCGGGCCGGCGGCTTGCGTCGCCGCCGAACCTGAAGGCCGATACGTCTACGCTGCGTGCGGAGGCAAGGGCGGCGTGGCCGTGATTCGTACCTCGGACAACAACTTGGCGTTCACGGTTGCTGCCGGAGCACGGCCAACTGATATTGTCTTTAGCCCGTCCGGTGAGACTGCGTACGTGGCGTGTCCTGCGGACAACGGCATCACATTGATTCGCACGGCAGACCACAGCGTTCTCGCGCAGGTCAAACACGACTCGATGGGCTTGCGAGCACCAGCGAGGTTGGACGTCTTGCCGAACGGACAATGCCTGTACACCATGTGCGAAGACGGGTACCACGTCGGTATCCTGCGCCGAAGCGACAACTACCTGCTGCGGAATATCAACATCGACCCGCAGTACCGCGGCTGGCGGGCCCGGGTCGCAGTCTCGCATCCCGATGGCAGCAAGGTCTACCTGCCAACGACCGCCGGCGTCGTCGTCCTCGGCCTGCGTTCCGACCGCTGAAGGCGGCCGGCTCAGATGATCGAACCGCTGATTCCGAAGCACGGCGGATACCACGCACCTTCGGCACGAGTGACCAGTTTCCAGTTTGCAGTTCCCAGCGTGACTGCCCGCGGGCCTGTTTGCCCGGCGACCGGCGAACGCCGACGCCGTGGCGCTGTGGGTGAAGGAGCAGCACCGGAAGAGACAGCATGGACAGGATGAACCTGATGGTCAGTCCATGCAATCCATCTCGTCCATTTCAGAGCCGGTCGATGCTATCGCCGCGAACGCGGCGCTGACCCTGATAGCAGCGGCTTCGAGCCTGCTCGACCGGCAGTTGGCGGCGCAGGCTGCGGCCCTTGAAAAGGAGGGCGGCTTCACCGAGCGGCTGTACCACGCAAGGGCTGCGAGAAGAAGGGGACGCTGAGGTCTGGCGCGGCTAGCGCCGTGCGAAGATAGGCTCGACCGCGGCGGATTCGACCCAGCCGCCGTCGCCGCCGGGAATCTGGATGAGGACGTAGCCGGGACGCTGCTCGCGCATCGTCACCTCAAGTCCGTCATGTACAACCGCTATCTCTTTGTACTCCGGGCCAGGACCTGAGCGCAGGGTCAACTCCGGCTGCACCACCACCGCGTGCGCGGGACTCGTGACTTCACCCCAACTGGCGGCGGAGATGAAGCAGTAGAGGAAGAGGACGCCGAGCCCGAGCGCAACCCAGCCGAACAGCCGCTCGCCGCGGATGAAGAGCAGGGCGAGTGAACCGAGCGCGAGGAAGAAGAACAGCCCCGCGAGGAAGCGGGCCGAGGCCGCGTCGGGCAGGCGCAGAAAGTCGGTGAGCATCCGGACCAGCGGGTTCTCGATGGCGAGAGTCTTGTCGGGTCGGAACTGGCGGGCAAAGGCGAGGTTGTAGCGGATGTCCTCGTCATGCGGTCTTAGAACGTACGCGCGGCTGTAGTCGGCGATGGCGCGGCCGACTTCGCCGAGCTTGAAGTAGGCATTCCCGCGGTTGTACAGCACCCCGGCACTGGCCGACACCGATGCCGCGTTGTCGTAAAGCGCGACGGCGCCGGCAAAGTCGCCGGCCTCGTAGGCCGCGTTCCCGCGCTTGAAAAGGTCTGCTGCGGGCGCGGCAAATCCCAAACTCCAAGACCCAAATCCCAAACAAATCCCAATTGTCAAAGCGCGAAAAGCGCGCGCGCATCTTGCATCTTGCACTTTGCATCTTGCACCTTGAATTGTCCTGTCAGCGTGGTTCACAGCCGCTCCAAAACCGTCCGCGCCTTCTCCAGCGTCTCCTGCGGAGTGCAGCGCGCCATGCCGGGCGAGAAGCGGGCCGCGTCGCAGGAGGCGACGAGATCGAGCAGGCTGGTGACCGTTGCCGGGTCAACGTTCCGGCCGGCAAGCTCGGCCTGCAGTTGGTCGCCAGTCATGCCGGTAGACTCGATGTTGAACCGGTCACCGACGTAGCGTATGACTGCCCGGTTAAGCGCGGCGTAGAACTCACGTTCGTTGCCCTGTGCGAGGAGCTTCGTGGCTTCGGCCAGGCCTTTCTTCACCAGTCGGCTGGAGCGCGTGCGGCGCGCGTATCCGCGGTCTTGTTCGAGTTTGCGGCGATGCCGGCCCATCACGATGCCGACCCCGAACACAAGGATGCCGGCCACATAGAGAAGCCAGGACCACCTCGCGACCGGGACGAGCGCAGAACTCGCGCCCGCCGACGGTTTGATGTGCAGGATGTCACTGCCCAGCGTCTTCACCCCGGACTCGCTCTCCGACAACGGTACTTTGCCGGTAGCGCCGGTGGCGATGAACTCAAGACGTGGGGTCGTCTGTGCGTAGAAGCTTCCGGTCTTCGGGTTGAAGAAGCTCATCGTGATGTCGGGGATGACGAACTTGCCGTCCGCAGTCGGTATCAGCGGGAAGTTGAAGGTGCGTTCGCCGGCGACGCGTCCACCGGAGGTGCTCGTGTTCTGCTTCGTCTCCGGGCTCAGCACCTTGACGCCGGAAATGGGCGCGAGCTTCGGCTCGCCCACGAGCCCGATGTTGCCGGCGCCGGTGACCTTGACCGCAAGGGTCAGCGGCTCGCCGCCAACTGAACTGTCCCGGCTCAGGCTGGCGGCGACCTTGAAGTCGCCAACGCCCCCGCTGAAATCGGCCGGTTTGCCGGTTTCCGGTAGCGGCTTCACGTTGATGGTGATCGGGTCGGAGGAGACCTCGAACGGTTCGGCCGAATCGAAGAAGAACCCGCCGCTGACCACGAGCTGGCCGGAAACGGTCATCTTGTCAATCTTCAGCGTGCCCGACTGGGTTGGGAAGAGCGCGACCTGCTTCAGGGTCGCGGCATTGTATCGCTGACCGTTAAGGGTCGCGGTGCGCCAGTTCAGTTCCTTGGCATCATAGAGCTTTTCGGCCCAGCACCCGGTGAACCCGGGCATTTCCTTGATGCCGAGGTCGCCGATCTGGGCCTGTGTGTAAAGGACGTAGGTGGCCGTGACCTGCTCGCCCTGATAGACCGAGCTGCGGTCAGCCGAAGCGGACAGGCGGATGTTGCCCCGGCCCGAGCTGCGAGGCTCCGGCCGGCCCGGGAAACCGAACGGCGACTGCGGCTGTTGGCGCGGTGGCGGCGGCGGGGCCTGACTCTCCTTGGTAACGGTTATCGCAATCGGCTGCGTCTCATAGGTCGTGCCCTTGAAGTTGAGCTTGCAGGCCGGGATGGCAAGATTGCCGACGCGCTTCGGCGAGAGGAAGTAGATGAAACTGATTGTCTGCTGCTGGGTCATCCGCCCGTTGATGAGCGAGATGTTGGTGGACTGGGACGAGGTGCTGCCGAGTTGGTTGAAGTCTTCAAGCGCGGGCAGTTGCGGCCGCGGCACACCGCCGATGTTCGTGCCCTCGACCGTCACGGTCAGTTGGAACTGCTCGCCGAGGCCGACCGTGGTGCGGTCAGCGTCGGCGGAGAAGTTGAGCTCCGCGGCCAGGGCCGCGGACAATGCAAGTGGCAAGATGCAAGATGCAAGGGTCAGAACGAGGAGTCGGGCCGATCCGCCATTTTGCACCTTGCAGTTTGCACCTTGCACGTTTACTTGTGTGTTGCCTACCAGTCCTGTTCCACCTGTCTCTTGCCGCCGGCCTGCCGCTGTTTCTTCTGCTGTTCCTTTTCCTTGTCCTCGACCGCCTGCACTACTCGCTCGGCCTGATTCTTGTCCATGCCCTGCTGCGGCTGCGGTTGCTGTTGTTTCTGCTGGTTCTGCTGTTGCTGCTGATTCTGTTGCTGCTTCTGTTGCGAGCTGTCCGGCTTGCTTTGCTGCTCCTGCTTCTTCTTCAGGCAGAACTCGAGGTTCTGCTTCGCCTGCTTGTCGTTCGGGTTGATAGCCAGAGCGCCGGCATACGCCTTGATTGCGGGGTCGAGCTGGCCGGCTTTGAATGCCACGTTGCCGATATTATACATCGCATTGGCCCGGCGTTCAGGTTTCTTGTCAATCATCACCAGTTCCAGCTCGCGGGCCGCTTCCTGGTACTTGCCCAGCCGGAACAGGGCATTGCCCAGATTGTAGTGAATCGCCGTCGCATCCGGCTCCAGCACCTCGGCCATCTGGTAGCGGGAAAGCGCCTCGTCGTACTTGCCCCGGTTGTACAGGCTGTTGCCCTGGCGCATCAGGCCGCCGACATCCGCCGCCGCTGTCGCGGCTAATGCAAGAGGCAAGATGAAAACTGCAAGATGTAAGTTCAAGGCCCTTGTGGTTCTACGCTGATTCCGCATCTTGCACCTTGCCCTTTGCACTTTGCATCTTGAACTGCACCCACGCTCCTCTACGGTTGCTGAGCCCCAGCCCGGCGACGAAGAGGACGAGGGCGACCAAGAGGAACCACTGGTATCGCTCGACATAGTCGGTGAACTGGCCGCCGCCGATGTCCTTCTTGCGCATCCGGTCGAGCTCACCCAGCAGCCGTTCGCCGGAGAAGCCCTCGACCCGCAGGAAACGCCCGCCGGCGGCCTGCGCCATCACGATGAGCTCGCGCTCGTTCATCCGCGACGTTACGAGATTCCCGTCCTTGTCCTTCTTGTACGAGCTGAGATTGCCCTGCGCGTCATAGTCGGGAATCGGCGCGCCCTCGGGTGTGGCGAACGCGACCGGGAATATCCGCACGTGCGCTTCGACCGCGCGCTGGATTGCCTGCGCCGTGTTCTTGCCCAGGTCCTCGCCGTCGGTCACGAGCACCAGCGCCTTGTAGTTCATCTCCTTCGGGTTGAAGAGCGAGAGCGAGACGTCTATCGCCTTGCCGAAGTCGGTGCCCGGCACCGGCATCATGTCCGGCCCGATGATGTCGAGGAAGAGCTTGGCCGCATCCGCGTCCGTGGTCAGCGGGCACATGACGTAAGCCTCTCCGGCAAAGACGGTGATGCCGACCGCGTTGCCGGCAAGCCCGTCAATGAGCGATGCGAGCTCGGTCTTGGCTCGCACCAGCCGCGACGGCTTCACGTCCTCGGCCAGCATTGACTTCGAGCCATCGAGCGCGATCACCACGTCGATACCCTTGCCCTTGTAGAGCTGGAGTTTCTCGCCCCACCTGGGCCGGGCCGCGGCGAGCAGGAGGAGCGCAAGCGCGCCGAGCAGCAGCAGTTGCTTGAGCGTGGCGAGGCCCGGTGAGAAGGACGGCGTCAGCCGCTCGACGAGTTCCGGGTCGATGGCGCGGGACAGGGCGCGCCGCCGGTTCAGTCCCCGGAAGATGAGCAGCGCCAGCCCGACCGGCACTGCCAGCAGGAACCAGAGATAAACCGGCTCGCCCCACCTAATCATCGAAGCCCCCGGATAGTTCAGAGTTCAGAACGCAGAAATCAGAACTCAGAGTTTCCGACCCGGAATTCTGAACTCTGGTTTCTGAATTCTGAATTCTGACCTCTCCGTGTCCTTTCACGGCAGCCTCCTGAACACCGTCATTGCGAGGGCGGCGCCCGCGCCCAGGGCAAGGACGGAGAGCAGCAGCCAGAGTCCGGCCAGCTCGTTGTACACGGTGTACTGCTTCACCTTGAACGTGGTCGGCTCCATCCGGTCGATCTCATCGTAAATCTGCTTCAGCGCCTGCGCATCGGTCGCAAGGAAGAACTTGCCGCCGGTCATGTCCGCAATCTTCTGCAGGGTCTCGGTGTCGAGGTCAATCTGCACCTGCACGTAGCGCCGGCCGAACATCGGGTCGTTCACGGGATACGGCACCATGCCCTTGCTGCCCACGCCGATGGTGTAGACCTTGATGCCGAAGCTCGCCGCGGTCTGGGCCGCGGTAATCGGGTCGATGTCGCCGGTGTTGTTCACGCCGTCGGTGAGCAGGATGATGACCCGGTCCTTCGCTTTCGAGTCCTTGAGCCGCGCCACCGCACTCGCGAGCCCGAGGCCGATTGCGGTCCCGTCCTCAAGCATCCCGAAGTCAACGCGGTCAATCAGGCCGTTGATTATCTGCCGGTCGAGCGTAAGCGGGCACTGGGTCAGGCTGGCGGCGGAGAAGACCACGAGCCCGATACGGTCGCCCTGACGCTTGGCGACAAACTCCTTGGCCCGCTCCTTGGCCACGTTCAGCCGGTTCTTCGGCGAGAAGTCCTCGGCCTGCATCGAGCCGGAGATGTCGAGGCAGAGCATGATGTCGATGCCGCGGGTTTCGACTTCCTGGAATTGCCGGCCGCGCTGGGGCCGCACGAGGGCGACGACCATGAAGATTACTGCGAGCGAGTAGAGCGAGTGAACGATGATGCGCCCGTAGCGGCCGCGGGGAGTCGCGCCGCGCAGGAAGGAAAGGTCGCTGTACACGACCGCGGCCCGGCGCTTCCTGAACTGCCACCAGATGTAGGCCGGCACCAGGGCCAGCAGCAGGAAAAACCAGGGGTGGGCGAATCTCATGGCATCAGGTCGTCTTATCGGTCGGATTCGACCGATCGGTCTGATTCGGCTCCGGTTTCGGCGTGGTCGCTTTCACGAGTTCGCGGGCGGCGGGGACAACTTCCGCGGCTTCGCTCGCGGGCGGCACGAACTTGGCGTACTTCACCATGTCAGCCCGCTGGAAGAACTCGCCGAACCCTTCGCGCTCCGGCGTCTTTGCCGCCTTCATCGCCCGGGCTATTTCAGTTGTGGTCTGGTCAATGGCCGGGAACTCGAACCGGCGGGTCAGGTAGCGCTTCAGGATTTCCGAAACCGTGTAGTAGTAGCGCTTGAAATGGCCGGACGCCAGCCAGTCGTCGGCCGGCACTTTCTCGAGGGCGGCCAGCGCCTCGTCCCACGGGTCGGGCAGGGGCGCGCCGTAAAGCCGGATGCGGCGGTAGCGCCGGTACAGGCGCCAGCCGAGGTAGCCCAACCCGGCCGCGCCGAACAGGGCGAGCGCTATCCATATCGGCAGCAGGTTCGGGAACTGAATCTGCGGCTTCAGGTCGTTGATGTCCTGCATGTCCTTGGGCAGGACGCTTGCGACCTTCACCGGTATCGAGTCCGATGCCGCGGCCCGGATTTCTCCTTCGGCCGGGTAGGGGACGATGAAAGGCGGAATCTTCGGCTCGCCGGTCGCGAATGCGGCCATGGTCAGGGTGTGGATGTCGACGATGGTGTCGCCGGCGTAGCGGGTGACGCTCTTCTTGTCGAGAATCATGAACGGGTCAAGACTCGGGGTGAATGGTTCGGCGACCTTCACGCCGCGATGGTGCCTGACCACGAGTTCCAGCTTGAACCGGTCACCGACGGTCAGCTCCCGCTTCTTGCCGGGCAGTAGTTTCGCGCTGACCGATACCGGCCCGCCGGTTACGATACGGTAGGCGGGAACGGTATCGCGGGCGGTCGTGTCGGGCGCTACGGTCGAGTCAGGCGCTGCGGCTAATGCAAAGGTCAAGATGCAAGATGCAAGAGTCAAGATGAAGAATCGGGCCGGTCCGCCACCTTGCACCTTGCAGCTTGCAGCTTGCACTTTGACTTCTCCTACCTGTACCTGCGCGCGCGCTTCTGGAAGAACTGGTGGAGCTTCTTGGTGAAGTCCTCGGCGGTCGAGACCGGGATGTGGTCGACGCCGAGCTGTCGGAAGAGCCTCTCCGCCGCCTCCTGCCGCGCCGCCTGGGACGCGGCAAACCTCTTCCTGAGTATGGGGTCGGACGTGTCCACGGTAGCGAGTTCCCCGGTCTCGGCGTCCTCCATCTCGACAAGGCCGAGCCGGGGCAGCTCTTTCTCGGCCGGGTCGCTCACCGAGACTACGACAAGGTCGTGCTTGCGGGCAACGATGCCGAGCGGCTTCCGGATTGTCTGGGGCCGGTACGAATCGCCCGCGAGGTCGGAAATCAGGAAGACGATTGCCCGGCGTTTCAGCACGTGCATCAGGAACTCAAGCGCCTGCCCCGCGTCGGTGCCGCGGTGCTCGGGCTCAAAATAGAGAATGTCGCGGATGAGCCGGAGTACGTGGACCCGCCCCTTCTTGGGCGGCACGTACTTCTCTATCCGGTCGGTGAAGAAGACCAGGCCGACCTTGTCGTTGTTGCGGATGGCGGAGAATGCAAGCGTGGCCGCGACCTGGGCCGCCTGCTCGAGCTTGAACAGCCGCCTCGTGCCGAACCGGTCCGAGCCGGACGCGTCTACCAGCAGGATGACGACCAGTTCCCGCTCCTCGGCGTACTTCTTCACGAACGGCCGGCCAAACCGCGCGGTCACCTTCCAGTCTATCGTTCGCACGTCGTCGCCGGGCAGGTACTCGCGTACGTCGAGGAACTCGATGCCGCGCCCCTTGAACGAAGACTTGTAGTCGCCGGAGAAGAGCGTGTTGACCAGCCGCCGCGTCCGGATTTCTATCTGCCGGATGTGGCCGGCACTGCCGATTGCCGATTGCTGATTGGCGACTTTCGATTTCACGGGCATTCGCTTCATGTGGTCCGCGACTCCGGTGACTCCTGACCGCTGACTGCTGACTCTTTACGGCACCTCGACGCCCTCAAGCACGCGCTTCACGACGTCGTCGGTGGTCAGTTCCTCGGCCTCGGCCTCGTAGCTCAGAATCAGGCGGTGCCGGAGCACGTCCGGCGCCAGCTCCTTGATGTCTTCCGGAATCACGAACCCGCGCCGGCGCAGGAACGCCATTGCCCGGGCCGCGGTCAGCAGGTAGATTGATGCGCGCGGCGACGCGCCGTAACGGAGCAGCGGGGCGAGGTCGGCGAGGTTATGCTCCTTCGGCTGCCGGGTCGCGAAGACGATGTTGAGGATGTAGTCCTTGAGCTTCTCGTCGACGTAGATGCGCGCGCAGAGGGACCGCGCGCGGGCAATCGCGGCGGGCTCGACGACCGGTGAGGCGGTTGGCTCGGTGCCGGTCGTCATCCGGTCGACGATCTGCTTCTCCTCTTCCTTGCTCGGGTAGCCGACCCTGAGCTTCAGCAGGAACCGGTCGGTCTGCGCCTCGGGCAGCGGGTAGGTTCCTTCCTGCTCAATCGGGTTCTGGGTCGCCAGCACCAGGAACAGGTCGGACATCTTGAACGTGTCGTCGCCGATGGTGACCTGCCGTTCCTGCATCGCCTCGAGCAGGGCGCTCTGGACTTTGGGCGGGGCGCGGTTGATTTCATCGGCCAGCACGAGGTCGGCGAAGATGGGCCCCTTGCGGGAGGTAAACTCGCCGGTGCGCTGATTGTATATCTGGGTGCCGATGATGTCGGCGGGCAGCAGGTCGGGCGTGAACTGAATCCGGTGAAACGTCGTGGAAATCGACCGCGCCAGAGTCTTGACCGCGTAGGTCTTGGCCAGACCCGGCACACCTTCGATGAGGATGTGACCGTTGGCCAGGAGCCCGACCAGCAGGCGGTCGACGAGATACTTCTGGCCGACGATGACCTTGCCGACTTCGCCGGTTATTGCCTGGACGAACAGACTCTCGCGCTCAATCTCTTCGTGGACTCGCTTGATGTCGTCTTTCAGTTCTTCCATTGACTCAGTTTCCTTTCGGCTTGCGTGGGGTTAATACATAGACTTCACGCCAGCCAGCCGGGTTGCAGCGGGAGTATCAGATGTGTTGTATCTATAAACTATCAGACACTATCCATAACATTATGCCGACACGTTGGCATATTGGCCCAAAGGCAGGGCGGAGTAGGTAGAGCCTGCTCCGCGATGTCGCTATGGGATTGGTGGTTACTGACCAAGTGCCTGAAGCGCCTGCAGTTCCTGCTGGTGAGCGGCCACCATCTTCTTGTTCGCTTCCGGTATCAGAGCACAGGCAGCCTTGAAGGCCTCGTAGTCCTTCAGCCCCTTCTTGGCGGACGCGCTGGTGTCCGACTTCATCGATGCGATCATCTCCGGTGTGACTCCGTCGATGCTGAGCGCAGCCGATGCGGCAAAGACCTTATACAGGGTCGCCTTGAACGCGCCCCAGCTTGAGCCGGCGGTCTTGAGCGAATCATCCACACCCGCGACGTTCATGCCCTCGACGAAAGTGGCGAGCGAGCCGATTGGGCCGTCGGTCTCCTTCGGCGGCGTCGGTGTCCACATCCCCGCCTTCAGCGCGGCGCTGAACGTCGGCAGGGCTTTCACAAACTGGCCTATCTCAGCTTCGGTCAGCGTACCACACGCGTCAGCCGGCCACTTCGCCCCCGCAACCGCGGGCTTGCTGCTGCCGCCGCAATAGACGCCGGCGAGCACAACGAACACTGCAACTAACGCTACCTTTCTCACTGGTTTGCTCCTTTCGAGTAGCCGGAGAGAATAAGCCGCTGCCGCCGAAAGTCAAATCGCGACGGGCCGGGCCGGTCTTCTAGTTGTGCAGGACGAAGAACGTCCCGGCGTCGGGCCCGGCCAGCGGTTCCCCGGTATCGCGGCCGAAGCCAAGCACGGCATACTCCGCCGCTGCGCTGTCCTCCTCGGTCGGAGCCCAGCCGAGAATGACAATCGTGCCCGGCACGTCGCGGGGCGCGGACAATCCGGTGAACGGACACCTCGGGTCGGCGCGGTCGACCACCGCATTCAACCCGGCTTCGGCCAGGTCTTCGGGCGCATAGAAGAAGTCACTGCCCTTGCGATATGGCTCGCCGGTGTAAGGATTGGCAGGGACGCCGGGTCGAACCCGGGCGCCGCCCTTGAAGTGCGGCCCCATACCGACTCCGTCGTCCGGTTCCCACGAAATGCCTGCCTGCGGGTATTGACCGTCGTGGTCGCGGGCGTAATCATCGAGCGCGGACTGAAACGCCTGCATGTTCCGTTTCACTGCCGCCACCCGCCCGGCGTCGCGCTGATGGGCGATGAGCGGCATCAGCAGGGCGAAGGTGAGCACGAGTGTGCCGAACGCGCCGGTGGCAATCCCGACTACCGCCGGCCAGAAACCGGGACGGCGCTGCTTGAGCGCAACCGCGCCGCAGACAACCGCCGGGACACCGGCGATGAAGGTCGCGGGCGTAAGCGACGCGAGCCCGAGCACGAGACTCATGATGCTCAGGTTCCGGCTCTTTGGCTTCGGCGCGGACTTTGCCTCGGACAGGCGACTGAGACGGAGCGCCTCCCGCCGCTGCGCCGGAGTCATGCGGACCGTGTCGAGTCGGGTTCGGCACGTGACGCAGAACTCCTTCGCGGGCGGATTGGGGGTTCCACAGGCAGGACAGACCATCGGGACAATCCTTTCTAGCTTATCGTGAACAGGGTTCGACTCGCCAACACTCTGCCGGGCCGGTCAGGCACCATATTCAAGCACGGATTCCGCCTTCGGTCAAGCCGTGACAGGAACCCCAATCCCGACATTGAAGCCACGAAAGCAGGTATAGTTGTCAACCTGTGCGCTAGGTGCCTCGCTTTCGGTAGAGCTTCGTTGCCTCGCTGACTCTGGTCAGGTGGTCAGTCTGGT
>Ga0116202_10001956_pt1 | contig 12174 bp, 10 predicted proteins | sample LakKivw325mmetaG_FD_94479 | JGI IMG/M metagenome (GOLD analysis project Ga0116202, IMG submission 94479) | Anoxic lake water microbial communities from Lake Kivu, Rwanda to study Microbial Dark Matter (Phase II) - Lake Kivu water 325m metaG | ecosystem: Environmental > Aquatic > Freshwater >... | reverse complement strand
TTTGGGTTTTTCCCTTTTTGCCTTTTGCAGGCTATGTTAAAAGGTTCGTCAGCTCGGCGGGGACCGCATCAGGGGGTGCAGGGGGAATTTTCCCCCTGCTTCCCGCGAATTATTTTAACGCTTGATTTTCAAGTAGTAAGGGGATAATACCAGAATCAAGGAGCAATGCATATGTTCAAACTGATGTTGGTCCGCTTTGATCGGGACCGGGGAGAATTCGAAGACCAGGAGTTCAACCGTTTTTGTCAGGAGCACAACATTGTCCGCATCGACAAGGAGTTCATCAATTCCGAGGGGAACATCTACTATTCGTTTTTCATCGAATATGTCCCCCGCAAGAGTGGCTATGGGAAGCCTGATCTGGACAGCCTCAATCCTCTGGAGCAGGAGCAGTATGGCAAGCTGCGGGACTGGCGCAACGAGCTTGCCGCCAATGAGGGACTCCCGGCTTATATCATCATGTATAATTCCCAGCTCTTCGAGATTGTGCAAAAGCAGCCCCGGGCGATCGGCGATTTCGCTTCGATCAAAGGCATGAAAGGCAAAGCGGAGAAATATGGCGAAGCGATCATTAGACTCCTCCAGGAGGTTGCGATCACCCATGAAACATGATTATCCCCTTTATGTCAAATGGATGGACACGGCTCTATGGATCTTGCAGAGGACGGAGCGCTATCCCAAGAACCTGCGATTTTCTTTGGCGCAGAGGGTGGACAACACCTGCCTGGAGATCCTGGAACTGATCGTCCAGACGATCTACAGCTCCTCCAAACGCGAGCTTTTGAGCAGGATCAATCTCAAGCTTGATGTGTTGCGAGCTCTGCTGCAGATGAGTCACAAGCTGAAGTTGCTATCTGAAAGCCAGTATGAATATATCAGCCGGGAGCTGCTGGAAAGTGGTAAAATGGTGGGAGGCTGGCTGAAAAGTGCCTAAGCGTGTGGGTTACCTGTGGGAAGAGCTTGTATCCTGGCGCAATCTCTACCATGCCTATCAAAAAGCCTGCAAGCATAAAAAACGCAAGCCGGAGACGGCAGAGTGGATGTTCAACTGCGAACGGCTGCTGATCGAACTGCAGGCGGAACTGAGGGAGCAGCATTATCAGCCGCAACCCTATAAGTACTTTACAATCACAGAGCCCAAAAAGAGGACGATCAGCGTGGCCGCCTTCCGGGACCGGGTGGTGCATCACGCGCTGGTGAATGTGATCGAGAGATATTTTGAGAGCATGTTCATCAAGGATTCCTATGCCACGCGCAAAGAAAAAGGATTGCATCTGGCGGTAACGGCAGCTCAACGATACTCCAGACAATTTGGCTGGTTTCTGAAGCTGGATATCGAACGGTTCTTTGCCAGTATTGTCCACGAGATACTGCTTGATTTGATCGGCAGAAAGATCAAGGATCATCATATCATCAATTTATGCAAGATCATACTTGATAACCAGAACCTGAGCCTGCAACAGGAAACCGGCGTCGGCCTGCCGGTGGGAAACCTCACCTCTCAATTCTTTGCCAATATCTATCTAAATCAATTGGATCACTATATTAAGCAAGAGCTGGGGTACAAAGCTTATGTCCGCTACATGGATGATTTCATCTTGTTTTCCAACGAATCCGACCGACTAAAACATGATTTGCTCTGGATCGGAGATTTCCTGGCTGCCCGGCTAAAACTGCGGATCAAGGATAAATCCCTGCAATTGAACAAAGTAAACCAGGGGATACCGTTCTTGGGTTTCAGGGTCTTTCCCGGGCTGATCAGAATCCGCCGGGAAAATCTGAAACGTTGCCTGAGAGGAATTCTGGATCAGGAAAGAGCATATGCGCAAGGTAAGATAGACAGCGACAGCTTATATCAAAGCACGCGCAGCCGCCTGGGCTTCATTGGCTATACCGATAGCCACCGGCTGCGAACAAGTCTTTGGGGTAAGGATCAGCAAGCGGTTCCAACCGTGTGAAACGCGGCGGTAACTTCAACAACAATGCCAGCAACTGCACCGTTTCGAATCGGAACAACAACAACGCCACGAACAGCAACAACAACATTGGCTTCCGCGTCTGCAGCATCTTTCAGTGAAAAGCCTGCCCTGTACGCACGACAGGCCCAAAGTGGGAAATCCAGATCCTTATCCCGTTCCCAGTATTGGGACAAATAGAAACCATCACGCTGGCCAAGTAGGTTAAGCATCCCGAAAGGCCGGCGTGTTTTTGTATAAAAAAAACCAATAACAAGATCGGTCTGAATAGCAGTTACCTTCGAGACAGTGTTTTATAAAAGCGGGATACTGAGGGCAAGGGTAAGATATCTCTATTGTATTGTATCAGAGAAAAATGTCTGGATTAGGGTGTATATGGGTCATTTTGCAAATATTATTCTATTGTAATGATGGACTATATCTGTTTTATACCGATATAAAATTGGCAAAAGCAATTCAAAGATAGTGAAAAATAGACCCTGAAGGCAGCCTCCAGGGTCGGATATGGATCAAATGAGGTCAGGAACGCAGATGGGAATAGACCAGATCGGCCTGAAGCTCCAACCGTTCATCGAATCCCTTGCGTTGTCCGGTAACGATGGCTCCGTTCAGAACGCGGGCGCCCATGGTGCCGGCAGTGCGACGCATCCGGTTCAGGGACCCCTTTCCACCCATCCAGGCAAAGGGGAAACCCATGGTTAAGAACGGTAGCATCAGTTTTCCCTTCATTTGGTGTGCCAAAGCCAACATGGCCTGGAGGATCACCGGAGAGGGATTGAATCCCCAAACCGGCCCGCCAAATAGCACTGCATCGGCAGAGGAAACATCCGGCAGGCTCGTGAAGGAAATTCCATTCTTCTGCCGGATCGATTTGCCATCAACCGGAGTAGCTGTCTGCAGATGGGTGAGATCTACCTCGTGCCCGGCCGCGGTTAGTTTTTCTTTGATCTTTTCGGCAAATTTCAGTGTATTGCCGGTTTTAGAGTGAACTATGATGGCTATCTTCATTGCAGCATCTCTGGTGTTGGTTTGGCGTTGTCGTCCCTGGCCCAGCGGTCATCGATCCTGGTGCGAACCGGGCTGTTGTTTTTGAAATAATTCACGATGGCATCGCGCAGATTGATCTGATGGTGGATGATGTCGGATTCCGGCACCTGGGTGAGCAATCCCAGCCCGGCGTTCCCCTGCATCAGGAAATCCGTGGTAACGCAGGTGTAGATCTTGTTCGGATCCCAGGGTTCTCCACCGATGCGCAGGGTGGTTACACGGTCGAAATTGGGGCGTTTCTTGGAATAGACCACATTCACGCCGGAAACCACAAGACCGTGGCGTCCGCCTTCCACGCGGGTTTCGATGATGCGGCGCAGAAATTCGCCGGTGCATTTGAAACTAACCACCATGTTGTCGAAGGGCATCACCTCAAATACGTTGCGGTAGGTTACGGGACCGCTTTTGATGTCGGCACGCACGCCGCCCAGATTGAGGAAGGCAAAATCGGCATTTACCTCCGCCCGCATGGCATCGGTGATGGTGTTTCCCATCAGGCTTTGGGCGTCCACATTGGTTCGGGATAGATAGACTCCGGCGCTGCCGATGATTTCATCCATGCCCGCTTCGGCGATAGCCACTTGGGCGGCTATGGTTTGGGAGATTTCAGGATCGGGAATGAACTGGTCTTCGAACAGGGTTACCATGGCGCCTTCGCGTAGGGCGGGAAGCTCGTATCCGCTTACAGTCTTGGTTTCCGGATCGATGGTGAGGGTGATCCAGCCCAGATTGGAGCCATAGGCATAGCCCTGGATCACCATGGTGTGGGTGTAGGGATCGATCCAGGGTTTGGGGATGCCGCGGTGCATGTGGCCTCCGATGAACAGGTCAATTCCAGGCACCTCGCGGGCGATCTCCTGGGCGTCATATCCCCACACGGCATAGCGTTCTTCATGAAGTGGATTGCCTTTGGCATCATAACGGCTGAGATAGGTGGATTCAATGTCATAGGGGAGGCCCGCGTGCCCCAGAACGATCACGATATCCGCCTTTTCCTTTTCCCGGACGATGCGCACATACTTGTCCACAGCTTCCTTCTCGCTCACAAAATCAATGTTCTTGATATGCTCCGGGAAACTCATCTTTTCGGTGTCCGTGGTGGTGAATCCCACGATGCCGATGCGCACCCCCATGCGGTTCACAATGCGATAGGGCAGCACATACCAGGGCAGATCGCCAGTGCGGCGGTCGATGATGTTGCAGGAGAGGATGGGGAAATTGGCATATTCCAGGGTTTCCATCAGGTCTTCATCGAGGATGTCATACTCGTGATTGCCGACGGTCATGGCGTCATATCCGATGGCGTTCATGAATTCGATCACCGCCCTTCCCTTGGTTACGGTGCCCACGGGACGCCCCTGGAAGAAATCACCGGCATCCAGCAGCAGGGAGGCACGCTTCTTTCCGGAAAGGGAACGCACCTGCTTGATCAGGGTGGCAGCGGAACCCCCGCCGCCCAGTTGGGGCGGGAATTCGGGATTCATGAAGGTTGCCTGCGAGCGGTCGATGCCGCCATGGACATCATTGGAAAACATTATGTCCAGCCGCAGGTCTTCCGCGTTCGCCACACTCAGGAGGGCGAGGCAGAATAGCATTAAAAGCAGTATCTGTTTCATATCGTTTACCAGGTAAAGGTTAAGCTGGCGCTAAGGCTGATGTTGTTTTCCCTCACCTTGTCCGGGTTTTCCCAGCCGCGGTTGGTCAGGGCGATGTATTGATTGGGCCAGAGGATATAGGAGCTGCTGCCAGTGTATTGTTTGTCATTGTAATAACCGTCGGGGAACAGGTCCAGTGCTTCATATTCGCGCCAGGAATAGCCAAAGCCCAGATCAAGCTGGATCCCTTTAACCAGTTCGAAACTGCTGCCGGCGGTGATCATCGGGGTGATGATCTTCTTGGCGATGATGGAACCATCCGCCTCCACATTGCGCAGATAGGTATTCACCGCCTGGAAGCCAAGCCTGAGCGGAAGGCGGTTTTCCACATGGTGCTCCACCCCGGCATAGAAATTGAAGACATCGTCGAAATGTCCGCTGATCTCGCTATACTGCACATATTCCACATCCAGATTGAACCAGGTGCGCATGATGTTGCGGGGCTGATAGTTAATTCCGATGCGGGTTTGGGGTGGCAGGATATAATCTTCAGAGATGGCAGTTGTATCGCCGATGGCTGCCTGGCCCAGATAGGCATCCCGGAGTGTGATTATGCTTCCGGTGCGGTCAAGAGTGGTTTTGGGGATATAGGTTGCGCCGAAGCCGAAACGCCTGTTCGCCCTGATGGCAAGTCCGGCTTTGATCTGATTCCCTTCCAGCTCATAATCCTCTTCCTGGGTGAATTCCGGAAGCACCACCTGACCGGCTGTGTTGATCGCCCACTGGCTCCAGCGGATGGTTTTCAGATTGTTCACGCTGCCATTGAGTAGGGAGAAATCGGCGCCCAGATTCAGCTCCAGATTATCGTCCAGTTGATATCCCAGGCTGAAAACCCCGGCCATTTGATTCAGAAGACCCTCATTGCGGATCTCATTGATGGCGATCTTTTCCGGATATCCATCGTTGTCGGTATTGCGGTTGTTGCGGATCTCTTCCTTATAGATGCCGTCAAAGCTCAGCAGGGGTTTGTAATAGGCACCCAATCCCAGGCGGAACGCCCCGAACCGGTAGGAACCAAAACCCGCTCCGGCATAGTCGTCGAAGAAGTTGATATTGGAGGCATAGACCGCATCGTCGATATAGTTGTCGAAGGAATTGTAGAGCGGGACGTGGCGGTTGTCCTCATTGCGGTTGATATGCATCCCGCCCTGCAATCCCAGGGTCTTTTGCATCAGAGTGAGGTTGGCGGGATTGGTGCTGATGCCAAAGGGACGCAGATCGTTGAAGGTGCCGCTGCCGCCCATGGCTTGGCTGCGGGCATCGAGGGTGAGGAGTTTGTTGCCGAAATAGGTGTCGGTGATCGACCAGGCGGAAAGCAGCGCCAGGCTGCACAGCATCAGGGATGCAAGCAGTATTGATTTCATGGATTTATATCTGTTCATGGTTCCTCCAGGTTAGAAGCGGTAATCGAGGGTGAGGCGAATGGTGTTTTCCTTGTGTTCCACGCGCTGATAATAGTTTTCACCCTGCACGGGAACGTTGTATTGACGGATGGAAAGCTCTTTGGTCTCATAGGTCTTGTTCCTGAATTTCAGGCTCAGATACATATTCTGTGAGATACGGCTGTGCAGGGCGATCCAGGCTTTGCTGCCCTTGTCGCCCATAAAATCTATTTCCATGTCCTCCCAATCCCAATGCGAGATACCATGGCTGAACCAATAGATGAAGGAGCCCTGCAGCTTCAGGTTGCGGTTGAAGTTATGGGTATAGTTCACGCCGATGTAATCTCCGGTCATCAGAGTCATGGCTGCCGCCATGGAATTGTTTCCCGGCACTGCAGGATTGGTGAGTGAGGTATAGGGAGGGCTGAGCACCGTGTTGTAGCGATACTCGAATTCCAGGAAGTCCCGGTTGGAAAGGAAGGTGCGCACGCTGAGGGTATATTCGTTGGTTTTGGAAACACCCCTTTCCGCCAGATCGTCATAGCGGTTCACCTGGTTCTTGTAACGCAAGCGCAAAGCCAGCTGATAGAGCGGACGGAATTCCAATTCGCTCTGGAATCTGGCGCTGCGGCGTCCATCGGTGAGCCGCTCCCAGATGTCCAGGTAGCTTCTGCCAATGGTGAAATAGCGGTTGAACTTGTAGCGGGTCTCAAAATAGACCCCCTGTTCCGGCTGGGCTTGTGAGCTGTTCAGATAGATGTCCGAAAGCAGAGGATTGGTCAATGTATAAACATTCTTTTCCAGGATGGTGTCGTCGAAGCGTTCGTGCTCGGAGAAGGCGTTGCTGTAGGGATTGTCAAAATCAACATCGTAATGGCGCAGCAGTGTGAGGAAATAGAGGTTTTCGAACTGGGTGTAGGCGCTCACCAGATAAGCCTTGGGATCGTCGCCCAGCTTGAGGTCTTTGCCATCCACGCTCAGCTCCGCATATTCGCCCTGGATGGAGGTGTTGCCGATCACGGTGTGCCAGTCGAATCCAAGCACCCGGCGATAGTTGCGTTCATAGCGATCGGTGAGGGTGCTATAGAGCCCGGCGATTTCGGCATCCATCATCTTGAATTTGGGATAGTAGTAGGAATCCCTCACCAGCAGCATCTTCAGATCATCGAAGCCGGGAACCACGAAATGGGCATTGTCATACAAGGCAGTATAGGTGGTGAAGCCCAGTTTGGTTCCAATGAAGGGGCTCACCTGAACATGCGTTCCCCACAGCTTTTCCTTCAGGGCATCCTTGCGATAGGCCAGGTTGACATAGGGCACGGCATAAGCTGTCCCGCTTTGCAATTCCTGATTGAAAAAGGCCTCGGCAGCCCTCAGCTCGGAATTGTCAAAGCGTATCGTGGGAACCACATAGCTGAAGAGTTTGTCCTTGCCGTTCACCTGCACGGTGCTGCCATCGGGGTTCACATAAGCCACCGCATCTTTGTTGTCTTGTGAAAACCAGGCGGAAACCCCGACCATGGGATGAATGACCTCAACCGCCGCTCCGCGCAGAGCATATTCCTGCGTTCGCGAAAGATCGGGTGTGATGCCCAGGATGCGTTTGCTGAAGCCATATCCGGTCTTACGGGCGCTGTAGAAATCCGTGTTTTCCATCACCAGCCCTTCGCCATAGGTGGCACGGTAGTGGCCCAGATAGAGCTTCAGGCGGGTGTTGTCGAACCAGGGCAGCTGGGTGTTTTCATAGCCGGCATAGAACTTGGAATCGGCGATGATCTCCTCCGCGGTTTTCTGGTCGAGGCTGGTTTCCCCTTTGGCGGTGTAGTTCATCCAGCCGATCTTATAATTGTTGCCATAGCGCATGCGGAGTTTCATCAGGACATCCGCATCCACCTTGTCCAGGTTGAAATAGCCCCAGTAGGCCAGGTCCTTGTTGTGGGGAACCACCACGCTGGAATTGCTGTAATCGCTGCGCAGGAAGGATTCGTGGAACATGTCATATTGCCCTTCTTCAAAATAGCGGGTATAGTATTGAAACTGGGCGTCATACATGAAGCGGTTGCGCACCGGGGGCTCGGAAAAATAGACATAGCTGCGCAAATTGGTGTAACCATAGTAGGACAAACCCACCGTGTTGCGCAGGTCACGCGTGTCCGCGATCGAATCCCCCCGGGCGATGCGGCGCAGGATTCCCACGGCATCCACCGGTGAAACGTTGGGCAGGCTGATCAGGTCGTCGAAGTGCATGCGGTTAACGTTTTGCGGGGTCATCAGATAATCCTCCCAAACGTCCGCCATGCCTTCGGAAGCGCCTTCATTGCTGTCCAGCCGTTCCAGCAGGTCGCGGATCTCCTCCCGGCGGGCTGCCGCTTCGTCCGTCTCGGTGTAAAGGGATACCACCACCAGGTCTTTGAGGCGCAACAATGTCCTCTGATCGATGGAGGGAATCTGCCGCAGCTCGTAGATGTTGCTGAAAATGGCCACATGATCACGGTATTCGAGAATGTCCCGTGCCTGTTTTTCAGTGATCGGAAGCTGCATCAATTCACTCAGTGAAGCAGTGTTCAGATCGATCTTGGCTGCGATCAGCCCTCCCATGAGCAGGGCTAAGAGCAAGACAATAAACTTTTTCATTGCTTTTCCTTACAGTGCTTTATGCTATTAATAACTTTCGGGTAATCAGCGAATTTACAAGCTAAAAAATCGCACCTTTTCTGTAAAGCCTTTTTTTACCGCTCGCTTCGATCTGCCAGTTTCAGATTAAAACCCTGCCGGTCTAAAGGGATCACAAATGCCTTGACACCCCAGCCCTGCCTGAAAAGCTAACTTTACCTGAAAAAGCAAGAGGTGGCCCATGAAACGAGCCCTGATCACGATCCTGCTGCTGATCAGCCTTTCGGCGGTCTTTGCAGGAGCGAAAAAGCCCAAAGCCAAACCCAGACCTGCCTGGTTGGACGATCCCTATATTGAGTTCAACCAAAAGGAATATCTGTGTGCGGTGGGTGCCGCCTTTACCCAAACGGGGGCGGAGGCGGAGGCACGGACCCGGCTGGAAGGACAGATCGAAGCCCGGCTCCTTCCCTCCGCAGCGCCCCAGGCATCCTTTCAGGATTTGCTGCAGGAGGGCACCGCTCCCTGGTCTGTGGCGGAAGAGGACGGAACGACACCTCTGCAAATATCAGAAGTTCTCGCTCAGTTGGACATCACCACGCCCAATCTCTGGAAGGACGAACAGGGCAGATTCCACGCCCTGGCCTGCCTGAACCGGACCGAGGCTGCCAGGCTGATCAAGGAGAGGATCGATTCACTCAATCAACGGATCTTGGAAAAGTTCTCCCAGGTAGCCCAAACCGATGACCCCTGGCGCCAGTATGCCCTCATCGCTGCCGCCGGCAAAGCCGATGTCCACAACCAGGAATATCGGGCAGCGCTGCAGATCATTGACCAAGCGGAGTGGTTTGCCCTGCGGCCAGCCTATGATTCTGAAATTTTGAGATATCAGGTTGCCGAAGCCGCACGCAAACTGGCGATTTCGGTGACCGCTTATGGCGAGGGGCAGGATCCTATCAGGGCGGAGCTCATCTCCTGCCTGGCGGAGCTGGGTTTCAGCCTGAAGGACAAAGCCGGATTTCAGGTGATCGCAGACCTGCAACTGGGCACGAACACCGGCAGCCAGGAGCAATCGGGCTCGGCTTATAGCTTCAATATCAGCCTGTTCGATGCAGAGGGGAACCGACTGCTGCATTATATGGCTGCTGCCACAGCTGAAGACAGCCCTGCCTCCCCGGAAACCGCCATTGCTGAGAGCAGGGACAAGGTGCGTTCGGGTTTCCTGCCCCTGTTGTTGAACTGGCTGGAAGACCTGGCGCAAGATGGTGGCGACGGGGATGGCTGACCAAGCTTAACCTTCACTGGGAAAGCTGCTTCCCCGCTGATTCTCCACTGATTCTCCACTGATTTCCCATTGATTTTCCGTTGATTTTCCGTAAATAATCCCATGCTTCTCTCTCGACCGTCCCTCCCTCCAAAGCGTTAATCAAGTCTTTATCAAGCCTTAATCAAGCGTTAACAATTAACGCTTGATTAACGCTTGATTAACGCTTGATTAAGGCCAGGGGTAAAGGGCGAAGGCAGGGAAAGAAGAGTAACTGACCATCCAGCAATGGATTGGTAGCAGCTGAAGGGGATCAGTGGTTCGGGAAGAAAAAAGGTCGGTTTAATGGTTGAGGATCAGATCCTGCAACGAGCGCTTTGGCACATGATGCACACCGGCCTCGTCCCGCCAGTATTCGATATCCTCGGGATCCGTAACATCTTCGATGACAACCTCTTCCACCGGCTTGCCCAAAGCCAGGGCCAGCACGATCTCCAGCTGCCCGGGGAGCTGGAACAGCTCATGGACAGCCGTTTTGTCCACCGAAGCGATCATGCAGCCGCCCAGTCCCAGTTCCGTGGCGCCCAGCAGGATGCTTTGGGCGGCGATCCCGGTGTCGGTGAGGTGGAATTTGGAGGTTTGAGTGGGGGAGAGGATCAGTATGTAGGCGGTGGGCCTTTCCCCGTGCGGTGGGCCATCCCAGTAACGCAAATAGCCCGCCCATTTGAGATGGGGGAAGAGCAGTTCGCAATCCTGGGGCTCATGGACCAGAAAGAAGCGCAGGGTCTGCAGGTTGGCGGCGGTGGCGGATAGGCGCGCCAGGTCGATCAACTGGACCAAAGTGTCTTTGCCGATGGGCTGGGACTGGTCGAAACGGCGGTAACTGCGGTTTTTGGTGATAAGTTCACGGATCATGTTCATTCCTTTGGGGTGGGCAAACCGGAGCGGGGATTGAGCTTGTGATGCAGGGTTTTGCGGTCGATGCCCAGGATCTCGGCTGCCTGGGTTTTGTTGCCCTGCACGGAATCCAGGACGTTTTTGATGTATTCCAGCTCCACCTCCGCCAGGCTGCGGGTGAGGTTTTTAAAGGTTTTCAGGGTGAATCTCAGATAATCGGGCAGGTCGGAAAGGGTGATGGTGTCGCCTTCGCACATCAGGAGCAGGCGATAGACCAGGTTTTCCAGCTCGCGGACATTGCCCTGCCAGGGATGGGCAAGAAAGGCGTCCAGCACCTCATCGCTGATCTGGGGCGGGATTCGGTTGATTTCCTGGGAATACTTTTTAAGGAAATGATGGGTGAGGGGGATGATGTCCTCCGGGCGTTCCCGCAGGGGCGGAATGCTGATGGGAAGCACATTCAGCCGGTAAAAGAGGTCTTCGCGGAAATTGCCCTGATCCACCAAAGCCTGCAGGTTCTTGTTGGTGGCGGCGATCACCCGCACCCGCACGTTGCGCGGGCTCTTGGCGCTGATCATATAGACCTGCTTGTCCTGCAACACCCTTAGCAGCTTCACCTGCATGGAAAGGGAGGTTTCGGCGATCTCGTCCAGAAAGATGGTGCCGCCGTCGGCAGTGATGAAATAGCCGGCGCGGGTTTCATTGGCACCGGTGAAGGAACCCTTCAAATAGCCGAACAGCTCAGATTCCATCAGTGTTTCGGGGATGGCGCTGCAATTCACCGGCACGAAGGGAGCCCGTTCGGACCGGGAATGATAGTGGATGGCGCGGGCCACCAGTTCCTTGCCGGTGCCGCTTTCGCCTTCGATCAGCACGGTGGCGTCGTTGGAACAGGCTTTCTTGATGAAGTTGCACACATTTTGCAGGGCGGGCGAACTGCCGATCAAGCCATAGGGATTGGAAGGCGGGATGGCCTTTTGCAGCGAAAGTTTCTGGCTGCGCACCTTTTCCACCGCCTTGTCCAGCGCCCGGAACAGCTCCTCGTCCGTGAACGGTTTGGTGAGATATTCCTCCGCGCCCACTTTCACTGCTTCCACGGCACCTTCGATGGTGGGATAGCCGGTAAGCATGATCACCCGAATGCGGGGATAGTGGCTGTGGATATGGCGGATCAGCTCCAAACCGGTAACCTTGGGCATCTTGTAATCCGTGAGCACGATATCCACCGCTTCGGAAGCCAGCAGGTCAACTGCCTGGGCAACCTCGCCAGCGGTGAAGGTTACATAGCCCCGGGGGGCAAGCTTGCGGCTGAGCATCTCCAGCACGTCCGGGGAATCGTCCAC
>Ga0116202_10001955_pt1 | contig 12178 bp, 10 predicted proteins | sample LakKivw325mmetaG_FD_94479 | JGI IMG/M metagenome (GOLD analysis project Ga0116202, IMG submission 94479) | Anoxic lake water microbial communities from Lake Kivu, Rwanda to study Microbial Dark Matter (Phase II) - Lake Kivu water 325m metaG | ecosystem: Environmental > Aquatic > Freshwater >... | reverse complement strand
GGATAGAGCCCCGTCAAAAGCCTTGCCTTGGTTTTCATCAACTTGAGGACTTTGAGCGATTCCTCGCCGTCCCCTGCCGCCTCAAACGGGACAAGCAGTACCTGACAGTCATGCTGATTTGAAACTGCGTCCAGGAAAGCGGCCAGCTTCTCATGGAACCCTTTTACGGCGCGCACGGGTCTTCTTATACTTACCCCGGCCACTTTTCTGCCGGAAAGTGAAAAGCCCTCACCCTTTATGAGCTCTTCAAGTTCGGACCGTCCGGGCTTTTCGAAAAGGAAAGCCAGGTCCGCCGCCAGCAAAAGCGGAGGCTTTCTTATTCCGAGCCGCATCATTTCTTCAAGCGAGGTCTCGTCCCGTACCGTTATTACATCCGCGGTGTTCAATACAAAGGCCGAAAGAAAGCGGTTAAAAGCCCCTTTTACCGGGCCAAAGCCCTGTCCCAGAAAGGCGCACCTGCATCCGAGTATCTTTGCAAGAAAAAATATGGAAAGATAATAGATAACACTGAAAGGACCTGTTGAGTCCTGAAGGAGCCCGCCTCCCCCGCTTATGAAAGCATTTGCCCCTTTCAGGGCCTTAAAGATCTTTGGTATATCATGCCTGCCGATGGCATTGACATGGCGGGACGCCGAGGTCTTGGCAGGATCAGCGGACAGGACAGTTATCTTTATCTCAGGATCGCCATTTTTTAGCCCGCAGATAAGGCTTTCCAGTATGGCCTCGTCCCCGGTGTTGCCAAACCCGTAATAGCCGGATATTATGACTTTCATTTTAGGAGCGCAGAATGGTGTTGTTTTTGCCGAGCAGCTTTGTAAATACCAAATAGAGCAGATAGACCGCCAGTCCGACAGCTATCCCGAGCACTACCCCGTACGCGGAGCGCAGCAGCGATATCAGGACAGGGGAATGCACATGGCAGAAAGTGTTCAGAGTTGAAACGGTCCCGACAGTTGCGATAAGGAGCAGAGGCCAAAGCCAGGTCCTGCCGCCTTTAAGATAATAGGCCGCCCCCAGAAAAAGAGCCGGATAGCCTATAAGGAATTCTTTGGTCCTCGGACGTACGGTCATAAGATTTTCCAAAAGGCCTCTGGCTAATTTTTCGCTCTCAAGTATGCCTATGGCAAAATTACCGCTCCTCAAAAGGTAGACCGCCCCGGCCAGGGCGATAATAAGAGCAAGAACAACATTCATCATCGTCAGCGGCCTGTTGAGCCAGTCAAGCAGCCGCCCGGCAAGGCTTTTGGCCCCGTTCTCTTCAAAAAACACGCCGTAGGCCCCGATCACCAGGAGCGGCGCCAGAAAAGCGAATTTGATGCCTATGAACTGCTGCGAACCTATGAGGAACCGGGTGTCGGCAAGGAGTCCCACGATAAAAAGAGAGCCTATAAGAGCGATCCCGTAGCTTTTTAGGCACATTAAGATAGCCCCGGATATAGGGATGACCGAAGTGCTGCGGTTTTCCCTTTTGAATGATGAGGTTATGGCAAGCGACGGGAATACGACCGCGCAGGCAAGCGCGGCCAGTTTTTTGAAAGTAAGCAGATGGCCTGCCTGATCAAAAGCCAGAGGGAGCACAAAGGCTGCGGCCAGACAGAGAACGGCAAAGTAACTGTTGACAGGAGCAAAGCCTGACATAAGGAAAAGGGCTCCCGCACAAATGCCAAGGCTCAAGACTACCACAGAGGCCTTTGAGACCGACAGTGCCGAAGGGCTGTCCGCCTGGCCTAGAGAGTTCATCGCCCTTTTTGAAACAGCTCTAAGGGAAGAAATGTAAGCGGCGTTGGTATCGGCAAGGCTAAGGCCGCTGTCATTGATATAGAAAGGTCTTATATAAAGCAGCCGAACCCCCCTCTCCGAAACAGCCCTGTCAAAGCGGGCAATGGCTTCCGGTTTTGTCATCTTTTTTGCCATCTCGTCCTCGCTGATGCTGTGCACCCTAACAATGCCTGTCTGAAGAGCCTTTAGGAGCGCGCTGTCGCCTTTTTGTTCGGCCATCTCGATATAGCCGTAATTGATACCAGCCTCTTTAAGCGCGGAGGCAATGCTTTTGATGTTATTCTTGTAGCCAAGAACTTCGTCGCCTTCAAAAACCACCGTATAGTAAGGCCCAAGCGCGGCTGCGGCAGAAAGTTTTTTCTGTGCTGTCTCTTTGCCGATCCTGTAATTATTCCTGAACCGCGGGATGACAAAAAACCCCCTGTTGACCAGATAGGAGAACTTTTGGGAAGAAAAACCAAGACCAAGCGTCATCAGCTCTTCCTCATCGTCCAGGACCTCAAGTTCCCACAGCCCGCTTTCCTGCGGTGCTGCTGCTTTGACCCTGCCTTTACCCAGAACAAGAGCAAGGCCGTCTTTTACCCTGGATGCAAGTTTTTGGTCGCTCGTTATGACAAAGCTCCTCAAAGGGTCGGGAGAAGATGCCCTGAGGACGGACTTTGCCGACGGGCTGACCGCTCTCCTGTACTTATCTTTTAGTTTTTTTGCCGATCTGGGGGTCCTGCTTATCTTGTAGAGCGTTGATTGTTCGTATCCCGTCAGCCATGCCAGTTGCCCCTCCAGTTCCAGCGTTTCCAGTGTGTCCTCGGTAAGGGAAACAGAGGTGAGTCCCGAGGCTTTGAGTTTTTTTAGCAGGGTATCCATGGGCAGGCCTTCCCTTAAAGAGAGCTTTTTTATGTCCTGCCAGTCCATGGCTATCTCTACGGAGGAGTTGGCCTTTTCAACAGCGATCCGTTTAAGAGATATCCCCGAAGATAACAACAGCGAAACTGCTATCAGGGCAGCAAGCGCCCAAAACAAAGTCCTGTTCTTCACAGCCTTTTCTCCTTATGCCGGTCTTAGACTTTCGGCAGGTCCTTTAAGGCGCAGTTCACCATGTCGTCGGGATATTCATAATCTTCCATCTTGCCTTCAAGATATTTGTCGTATGAATACAGATCAAAATGGCCGTGGCCACTCAAATTAAAGACGATGCATTTGCCTTCGTTCTTCTTTGCCTCGTCTATAGCAGCTTTTATCGCGTGGCAGGTCTCAGGCGCCGGCAGGATGCCTTCGGTCTTGGCAAAGAGCACTCCGGCTTCAAAGACCGAGGTCTGCGTAACGGCTTTTGCTTCCACGAGGCCCTTTTTGGCAAGGAGCGATACGATCGGCGACATTCCGTGGTATCTGAGGCCTCCGGCATGGATCCCAGGGGGCATAAAGCCGTGGCCCAAAGTGAACATCTTGACCATAGGGGCAAGTTTTGCGGTGTCCCCAAAATCGTAGGCATAAGGGCCTTTTGTAAGCGTCGGGCAGGCTGTCGGCTCCACCGCCATCATCCTTATGTTTTGGCCCTTAAGTTTTTCGGGGATGAACGGGAAAGCAAACCCGCCAAAGTTGCTGCCTCCGCCCACGCAGCCGATAAGGACATCAGGCTTTTCCCCTGCCAGTTCGAGCTGCTTTTTGGTCTCAAGTCCGATTATCGACTGATGGTACAGGACATGGTTAAGCACGCTGCCCAGTGAATACTTTGTGTCATCATGGGTAGCCGCGTCTTCAACCGCTTCCGAGATGGCAAGCCCCAGGCTTCCGCTGCTATTAGGGTCGGCCTTGAGAGCTTCTCTTCCTGAATTGGTCTTGTCGGAGGGAGAAGCAAAAACTTCCGCGCCCCATGTTCTCATGAGCGATTTTCTGTAAGGCTTCTGCTCATAGCTAACCTTCACCATATAGACGGTGCATTTTAGCCCGAAAATTCCGCATGCAAAGGCAAGGGACGAGCCCCACTGCCCCGCCCCGGTCTCTGTTGCTATCCTTTTTACACCTTCGGCCTTGTTGTAATAGACCTGGGCTATCGCGGTATTAAGCTTATGGCTGCCGGCGGCGCTGAGGCTTTCGTTCTTGAAGTAGATCCTTGAATTTGTCTTGAGAGCTTTTTCTAGTTCAAACGCCCTAACAAGAGGTGTCGGCCTCCAGAGCCTTAACACATTCCTTATGTCGTCGGGGATCTCTATCCACCTGTCCGGGCTCATTTCCTGCATGATGAGCGCCATCGGAAATATCGGGGCAAGGTCCTCGGGCCCCAGCGGTTTTCCTGTCCCCGGATTGAGCGGTGGAGGCAGTTCTCCAGGGAATTCGGACATCACGTTATACCATTTCTGCGGCAGGTCTTTTTCCGAAAGAACGATCTTCTTGTCCATTGTTAACCTCCGTTTTTAATTTCCACAATTATATCAGTTAATGCTGCGCCTTCAAATAGGCTTCTATGAACTGGTCTATCTGACCGTCTATCACCTTTTCCACATTGCCTGTTTCGGACCCTGTGCGGTGGTCTTTGACCAATTGGTAAGGAGCAAAAACATAGGACCTGATCTGGCTGCCCCAGGCTATCTGTTTCTGTTCGCCTTTGAGGTCCTCTATTTTTTGTTTTTGTTCCTTTTCAAGTCTTTCTTTTAGTCTGGATGCCAGCAGTGTCATTGCCAGTTCCTTGTTCCTGTGCTGCGAAGGGCTGGTCTGCGACTGGGTGATTATCCCGGTCGGAAGATGGGTTATTCTGATGGCGGAACTGGTCTTGTTGACATTTTGCCCTCCGGGCCCGCTCGAGCGGAAGGTGTCTATCCTAAGGTCCTCGGGCTTGATCTCTACCGTTAAGTCCTCTCCTGTTTCGGGGATGACCTCGACTGCGGCAAACGAAGTGTGGCGCTTTCCGTCTGAGTTGAACGGTGACATCCTGACAAGGCGGTGAACTCCGGACTCCGACCTTAAGTAGCCAAAGGCATAGGGAGCCCGGACAAAGATGACAGCGTTCTTAATACCTGCCTGCTCTCCGTAAGACAGGTCCGCCACCTCGGTCTCATATCCTTTTTCCTCGGCCCAGCGCAGGTACATTCTCATCAGGATCTGCGCCCAGTCCTGGGCGTCGGTGCCGCCGGCTCCGGCGTTGATAGAGAGGATGGCGTTCTCTTTGTCATGTTCTCCGCTTAACAGTTTGGAAAGCTCGATCCTGTCTATCTGCGCCCGCAGTTTTGAAATGTCTTCCTTTAACGAGGCCAGTGAAGAGTCGTCCTTTTCCTTTGCCGCAATATCCAGGAACACTTCCGATTCCTCCAGGCCGTTCTGTAGCGCAAGGAGCTCCGAATGCTGTTTTTTTACCTGGTCCAGTTCCTGCAGCAGCTTTTTCGCTCTTACGGGATCCTCCCAGAGGCTGCTGCCGGAAGCTTTTTCTTCGAGCGAGTTCTTTCTCTTTTCCAGTTCATCAAAACCAACCATTTGTTTCAGGGTTTTAAATTTTTCTGATAATTTGTTTATTTCGGTTTTTAATTCTGGCAACATATTATAATTTTCCATTATGATCGGTAGGGGCAGGTCGCGACCTGCCCCTACAATACAATCAATATTACGTGCCCTTTCCCATGCAGCATTTTTTGTATTTTTTTCCGCTTCCGCAGGGGCACGGGTCGTTGCGCCCGGTTTTTTCGCCCTTGACTACGGGGGCAATGGCACTTGCCTGGTCGGGAGCCCCGTAGGACATCGATTTTATCTTTGGCTTGACAGGTTCTGTTGCCTGTACTATCTGAAGTTTGAACAAAAGACTGAGGATGTCCTTTCTTGCCGAAGACATCATTGCCTGGAACATATTGTAAGCCTCTATCTTATACTCGATAAGAGGGTCCCTCTGCCCCCAGGCCCTTAACCCTATCCCGTCGCGCAAAGAGTCCATATTGTGCAGCTGGTCTATCCAGTGATCGTCTATCGTGCGGAGCATCACAAACCGCTCAAGGTCCCCCATGTTCTGTGGTCCTACTTGGGACTGCCTTGCCTCATACGCCTGCTTCAGAGTTTCTTCTATGGATGAGACAAGTAGGTCCTTTGTTTTGTGCTGCCTAAGGTCTTTTATCTGTGCTCCCTGCGGCAGGACCTCTCTTACAGAAGTCTCTAAACTGTCTATATCCCACTCGTCCGGATGGATCTTGGGAGGAATGGCCTGGTCCACCAGCTCGGCCGATACTGCCGTTATCATTTCAAATATCTTTTCGGACAGGTCTCTCTTCTCCAGTATTCTCCTGCGCAGCCCGTAGATCGCTCCTCTCTGTTTGTTCATCACATCGTCATAGTCCAAGACCTGCTTTCTTATGGAAAAGTGATACTGTTCAACTTTTTTCTGGGCCCGCTCTATAGCGCTTGACACCAGTCCGTGCTCTATCGGGGTGCCCTCCTCCATCCCTAGGCGGTTCATTATGTTCTGGATCCTCTGTCCGCCGAAAAGTCTCATCAGGTCGTCTTCGAGCGAAACATAGAACCGTGAAGAGCCCTGGTCTCCCTGTCTTCCGGAGCGGCCCCTCAACTGATTGTCTATCCTTCGTGATTCATGCCTTTCAGATCCTATTATGTGCAGTCCGCCCAGCTCCTTGACCCCTTCCCCCAGAACAATGTCCGTTCCTCTTCCCGCCATGTTGGTAGCGATGGTAACGGCGCCTTTTTGGCCTGCCCGGGCAACTATCTCGGCTTCTTTTTCGTGCTGTTTGGCGTTAAGCACATGGTGGGGCACGCCTTTTCTTTTTATCATCTGGGAAACCAGTTCCGAATTTTCTATCGAGATGGTGCCCACCAGGACGGGCCGGCCGGTCTTATAGGAGTTCTTTATTTCCTCGGCTATAGCATTGAACTTTTCTTTTTTTGATTTGTAGACCATATCCGGAAAGTCCTGCCTTACCATCTTCATGTGGGTGGGTATTTCAAGGACTTCCATCTTGTAGATCTTGATGAACTCGGCTTCTTCTGTCATCGCGGTTCCTGTCATCCCGGATAATTTGTTATAGAGCCTGAAATAGTTCTGAAAAGTGATCGTGGCCAGGGTCTGGCTTTCGCTCCTTATCTGGACCCCTTCTTTTGCTTCTATTGCCTGATGCAGTCCCTCGCTGTAGCGCCTGCCGGTCATAAGCCGGCCGGTAAATTCATCCACGATCACAATCTCGCCGTCCTTGACAATGTAGTTCACATCTTTTTGGAACCCTTTTGGGTCATGGGCTTTGAGCGATTCGATTATTGAATGAGCCAGTTCCATGTTTTCCACATCGAAGAGGCTCGCGATACCTGCAAGTTTTTCCGTCTTTTTTATGCCTTCTTCTGTAAGCACCGCGTTCTTGGTTTTTTCGTCAAATGTATAATCCGTTGGCTTGCGGAGCTTTCGTGCTATCTGGTCGGCCTTAAAGTAAAGAGAAACATCCTCCTCCACGGTGCCCGAAATGATCAGAGGGGTCCTTGCTTCGTCAATAAGAATGCTGTCAACTTCATCCACGATTGCAAAGTTCAGCTCTTTCTGTACGCATTCTTCGATGGAAGAAGCCATGTTGTCTCTCAAGTAGTCAAAGCCGTATTCGTTATTTGTCCCGTAGGTTATGTCGCAGGAGTAGGCCTTTCTTCTTTCTTCGTACCCCATGCCGTTCTGGATAAGGCCTACGGAAAGTCCGAGGAACTTGTAGATGGGGCCCATCCACTGGCTGTCCCTTTTGGCCAGGTAATCATTTACGGTGACCAGGTGGCAGCCCTTTTTTGTGAGCGCGTTAAGGTAAAGGGCAAGGGTTGCAACTAGCGTTTTTCCTTCGCCGGTCTTCATCTCCGCTATCTTGCCCTGATGCAGCACTATGCCGCCCAGCAGCTGGACATCAAAATGCCTCAGCCCTATGGTGCGCACAGAGGCTTCTCTAACTACGGCAAAAGCCTCCGGCAAAAGATCGTCCAGTGAGGCGCCTTCCTGGAGTTTTTTTCTGAATTCCGCTGTCTTAGAGGAAAGTTCCGCATCGGACAGCTGTTTAAGGTCAGCCTCAAAAAAGTTTATCCTGTCAACGGTATTCCGGAGTTCCTTGAGTTTTTTCTCCGAGGATACCCCCAGCAGCCTTGCGACTAGTTTTAAGAGCATTTATTCCGCCGGTTGTTCCCGGTCGAGGTTTTCGATGAGATGATGCTTTTCTTTGGACGATTCGCGCCTTTTTTCGTGGACCAGTTTTTCCTTGAATTTCTTGATCTGATGGTCTAGCTTGTCCACGACAAGATCTATAGAGGCATACATGTCGCCGGTCTCTTCTATGGCGTGAAGCTTGGTCCCGGAGGCCCAGACGGTGACCTTGGCGATCTGGTTCTTGGCGGCCTCCCTTATTTTGCTGAATTCCAGCTCAATGTCTATCTGCTGTATGTTGTGAAAAAAATGTTCGATCTTTTGCAGCTTTTTTACCGCATAGTCCTTCAAAGCCTCGGTCATCTCCAGCCCGTGCCCCTTATAATTGATCTGCATGTCTTCCTCCTTGGATTTTATAGCTAAATTATATCACAACGCCATCGACGCTAAGCTTTTGACAGAGTATATATAAGGACATTTGCCGATCCGCAGGATAAAAGCTCCTTTTTGCACTCCAGGGTCGTGGCGCCGGTGGTCAGTATGTCATCCACCAGCAGAACGGTCCTTCCTTCTATCATATCAGGCTGCTTTACACAGAAGGCTCCCTTTACATTGGGGCCCCTTTTGGTCTTGTCCAGGCCAAACTGGGGAGTTGTGGGCCTTTGCCTTAAGAGGACTTCTGTAAGCAGCGGGGCCCCAAAAACGGCAGAAATGTCCTTTGCCAATAATGCTGACTGGTTGAATCCCCTTTTCTTTTGCCTGTCCCGGTGGAGCGGCACGGGCACAATGACATCAAAACCCGAGAACGGAAGGTTGTCCAGCATTATTTTTGACAGGACAGGAGCCAACCTTTTCTTTTTATTGAATTTCAATTTCTTGATCGCCTTTTTGATCACACCTTCATATTCTGCAACCGAAAATGTCGTTTTGCCGTCATAGGTAATGTGTTTGATCCGGGAAACGCATCCCGGGCAAAATGCATCGTCCCCTATCATACCGCAGATACAGCATTTAGGAGGGAATATGATGTTCAATATAAAACCGATCAATTTATGTGCCATCATGGTCGACATCTCAGCAATTCCGGCGCCAGGCACATCCCTAATGCGTCTGGTGTGTCATATGCGGGGGTGTGGTATTTTTCGGCACCTTATGATATATTTGAAATCGATGGTTAACTGGGAAGAAATAGTGGAACTGCTGGAGCAGGGAGAGGGACAGTCCCTTGAATTTGAAAAGGCGATCCCTCCTGAGGACGACATCGCAAGGGAATTTGTCGCCTTTTCAAACTGTGACGGCGGCAAGTTTATCCTCGGCATAGACGACAAGAACAAGCATTTTATCGGGATAGAACCCGGACAGGATTTTGTGTCCTGGCTTTCTGACATCGGCGAATCAAAGTGCAAACCGCATGTAAAACCCTCCGTGGAGCTTTTTGAGCGCAGCGGTAAAAAGATAGCGGTCATAAACATTCACGAGGGTGACGAAAAACCCTACAAGACCGATGACATCTGCTACGTAAGGGACGGAGATGTTTCGAGGCCGGCCAAAGAAAGAGAAGAACAGGAAATAACCAGCCCCTGGGCCGGCAAGGGCCTCAACAAAAGACAAAAGAGAGCTCTTGATTATATTTCAGAACACGGAAGTATATCCAACAAAGAATATAGAGAGATGTTCGGTATTTCACACAAGACCGCCCACCTTGAACTGACGATGCTCTCGGACAAGAAGATCCTGTTGTGCCAGGGGGCCGGGAGGTCTACCAGGTACATACTGCCGCCGAACGCAGAAGACTAATTTTTAAATCCTAAGTTCTAAATTCTAAGTTCTAAATCCTAAATAAATTCCAAACTCTAAATTCTAAACATCTCTCATCCCGCATTTTTGCCCGAGTTTGTTGTGCAATATGCTGGCCCTTGTAATTTTGAATTCACCAAACCTGTCATTTATCTTATCCATTGCAGCAAGGGCCTTTTTGGTGTTCTCTCTGTGTTCTATAAGGCTTATCTGGTCGATGCCTTTTATAAAGCCGGAAAGAGAGACTCCGATCATCCTGACCCCCTCTGTCCCTCGCCTCCCTCGACTTCGCTCGGGACAAGTTTGCTCGGGACATCTCCCCCTTGCCAAGGGGGAGATACAGAGGGGGTTTATCAGTTTAAGCGCCTTTTCATATATCTCAAAGCCGTTATCAACATAGTTCTTTAGCTTCTTTTGCCTGCAGTAACCGCTAAAGTCCCCGTACCTTACATAAAGTGAGACAGTGCAGCCTTTATATCCTTGCTTTCTTGCTCTCCTTCCCACCTGTTCGCAAAGCTGCAGAAGATAACTTTTAACGGCAGAAAAGCTTGTCTCATTCTTCGGAAGTGTATAGGAATGGCTTATGGACCTTGCATTGCTCCTGTTCTTTTGGGGGTCAACGGGGCTGTCATCTTTACCTTTACCCATATTTGAAAGCCGCACTCCCTGTACAAGACCGAACCTTTCTATAAGATTTTGGACGGGATAACTTGCCAGTTGTCCGCAAGTCCGTATTCCCATCCTTTTAAGAATTTCATCCGTCCGCTTCCCTATCCCGCACAGTTCCTTTGCAGGGAGGTTTTTTAGAAGCAGAGGGATGTTTTCTTTTTCTACAAGCACCAGTCCGTCCGGCTTTTGGAGGCCGCTGGCTACTTTTGCGACAAGCTTGTTTGGAGCGATCCCTATAGAACAGGTAAGCCCGAACCTTTTCTTTATCTCGTCCTTTATCCTGCGGCACAGCTGCAGGACTCCTCCAAATCTTTCGGCAGTTCCGGTCACATCCAGGAACGCCTCGTCTATAGAGAATTCTTCTACAAGATCGGTATACCGGTAAAAGATCTTCAATATTTCTCTTGTGGTGTGCAGATACTTTGCCATGTCGCCCTCTATCACGATAAGGTCGGGACATATTCTAAGGGCCTCCCATGTGGACATTGCGGTCTTTACGCCCCTTGCCCTGGCCTCATAAGAGGCTGTGGCAACTACGGTCCTTTTTGATATGCCTCCTCCCACGGCAACCGGTTTTCCGCGAAGAAAAGGATCACAAGCCTGCTCCACCGAGGCAAAATAGGAGTTCATATCGATATGAAGGATCAGTCTTCTATCTTCCATGTGAGTTCAAGGTCGTCAAAGGACAGTTCAAAAGTGTTTGCGCCGTCGCTTACGGCAAAATGATGGACCTTTGACGCTCCGTTCTTTTTTACCCATTCGTAATTTATTTCCCTGACAAGATACTTGCGCCCGTCATTTATAAACCACACGGGCTTGATCTTCCCTTTGTCGAAGATGGTTGCGACTTTGATGATTTCAGTATCTCCTGATCAGCCCCATGACCTTGCCGATAAGCCTGAAGTTCCTGCTCACCCTGATGGGGTTATATCTTGGGTTTGCCGGGTTAAGGATGACGCAGTCGCTTCTTTTGAAATATCTTTTTACCGTGGCGCCTTCGTCCACCATTGCCACCACTATATCCCCGTTGTTAGCCTCCGGCTGGGGCTTTACCATTATCAGGTCGCCCTCGTTTATCCCGGCTTCCGTCATGCTGTCGCCTCTTACCCTCAGGATAAAACCGTCCCTTATGTTCTTGGCAAAGTCCCAGGCTATGGGTATGGTATCCTCTATGTTCTCAACAGCAAGAATGGGCTTTCCTGCCGCCACCTGGCCTACCAGAGGAAGGTTTACTACCCTTTGCCTGCCAAGTATTTCGATGCTTCTTGCGTTTGAAGACCTCTTTATCCAGCCTTTTTCTTCAAGAGCCTTTAAATGGCTGTGGATTGCCTTTGTAGACTTGATCTTGAATTTATCGCAGACCTCTCTTATGGACGGTGCAAATCCCCTGTCCTCGATGAACTCCGAAACATAATCAAACACATTCTTCTGCCGAGGAGTCAGTTCTTCCATTGTAAAACTCCTTTCTTTTGTTGTTTTTTGAATTATAGTAAACATATGTTTACTTGTCAAGATGTGTGAAATTTTCAAAAGTCAGGACCGATATACATGCAAAAGACGGAGTAAAGCAATGAATTTTAAAAATATTTCCGCTTCTATCAGGTCCCTTCCCTCAAGGCTTTCCAGCGCTTCTGCCGCTTTCAGGGCCCCAATTGCGGTCAGGCCCCCGGACCTTACCGGGGACCGTGTCATTGCCGCCAATGCGGCCAATCTGGTAGCCGTAAGGGACAAGGTTATCCAGGTGCTTAACGGACAGATACCAGACCCGGTTGTCGCCGAGCTTTTCATAACCAACTTCTGCGATTTTGCCTGTCCTCACTGCAGGTGCGCGCAGTATCACGG
>Ga0116202_10001953_pt1 | contig 12185 bp, 12 predicted proteins | sample LakKivw325mmetaG_FD_94479 | JGI IMG/M metagenome (GOLD analysis project Ga0116202, IMG submission 94479) | Anoxic lake water microbial communities from Lake Kivu, Rwanda to study Microbial Dark Matter (Phase II) - Lake Kivu water 325m metaG | ecosystem: Environmental > Aquatic > Freshwater >... | reverse complement strand
TCCTTGTGGAGCGGGCCATGAATGCGCAGGTCGCGGAGCGCTTCTCGCACACTATTCGGGAGTGCGAGGCGCACCTGAAAGCCACGGGCGAGGACTTTATGGGCAAACAGCCCAGCCCGGGGAACGTCCAGGGGGGCATCACCACGGTGGAGGAGAAGGCGCTGGGCGATGTGCTCAAGGGGGGCAGCACGCCAGTGGTGGATGTATTGGCCTATGGTCAGCCACCAACCCTGCCCGGGCTCTCGTTTATGGATACACCGGGGAATGACCCTGCCTCCGTCACCGGGCTTGTGGCCGCCGGGAGCCAAATCGTTGTCTTCACCACCGGGCGGGGGAACCCCATGGGGAATGCCATCGCGCCAGTAGTCAAAGTCACAGGCAACGCGCGGACCTTCGCCGCCATGGGCGAGGACATGGACATCAACGCAAGCACCATCATCAGCGGCGAGGAGACCATAGCCCAGGTGGGCAGCCGCATTTACGAGTTCTGCCTCCGGGTTGCCTCAGGAGGGACAACGGCTGCCGAGCGGCTGGGGCACGCCGAGTTCGATATGCTGCGTCTCGGTCCTCTCTACTGATACGCTTATCAACTCGTCGCCGTAGTTGGTTTTTGGCCTACCAGATGCGAGGAACAGGCATACACTGCGCGCGCTGCTTCTTACAGAACTCGTCCCACTGACGGGCCATTGACTCCAATGAGCGCATCGCCTTGTTCTCAGCCTCATAGCCACGCCAGGAGCCGAGTGGCGTGGCACTGCGCGCTGCGGGGGTCTCGTGGCAATAGCGGTAGTAGTCTGCAAAAGTCCTGAATTGCACCTTGATCTTGTAGGTCGCGGGGCCCCGGCTCATTGGGGAGCAGGGGTCAATGGTATGCAGCATATTGGCCATTCGCAACAGGTGAGGCGGATATAGCTGCGTGATCTCCTGGGCCAGACGCAGCGTTTGCCGGAAGGTCCGGTCATTCTCGCCGGGCAGGTTGAGGGAGAAGTAGATAAAGACAGGCACTCGGTACTGCTTGAGGTGCGACAAGGCCTCGAGCAATCTGTGATTGCTGAACTCCTTGCCGTTAAGGCGGCGCACGTCCTCTGACCCCGACAAGGGCGAGATCACCAGCTCAGAATGCTCGAGGTCTGCCACATCCACGAAGGCATCAAAGAAAGCATCCTCAGGCATCTGGAAAAACTCGTCGTAGAGGCCGATTCTGACCTTGCGGCGCTGCATCTCGTCAAAGAGCGCCATCCAGTATGTTTTGCCCATGATGGCCGGGTCGAGGTTTAGTGATACTTGCTTGACCCCTATCTTCCTCAGACGCTCCAAATCCTCCACGACGGATGACGCTGACCTCGGCACGATCCCCTTACGACCTGCTAGGGCGGCGTGGATGTCTCTTCCACCGCCACAAAAAGAGCAATCGAAGACGCACCCTCGGCCGATGGTCAGCCAGTGCCCCCACGGAGCTGTAGCTTGGGTCGCGGGCTTGGCTGCGGGGCTGACGATAGGGACTGCCTGCACGCTCTTGCTGTTATATTCCATCGCCAGATACTCCTGAGCGTGAAGCAGCCAATCCATGTCCACGCCGTCAAGCCGGTCCAGATCGTCTTGCGTGGCACAGTAGCACAGAGGGGTCTGCAAGACCTGCTCATCTCGCCGATAGCTTAGGTTAGGTATCTGCGACCAGTCGGCCTTGCCCTGATTGCGCAAGGCAAGGGCCAACTGCAAAAGCGGCTGCTCGCCGTCTCCCCGGATCACAAAGTCAACCTGTGGGAAGCCGTCCAGTATGTCCGTGGCAAAGCATGAAGCCGTGAACCCGCCTAGCACGACGGGCACTTTGGGGTGGACTTGCTTGCAGACCTGGGCCACGTCAAGGGCGCCGAAAGAGTGTTCGTACCAATGCAGATCAATGGCAAAGAGACGAGGCCGATCCTGAGCCTTCAGCCAGGCCTTGAGGTCAAAACCGAGGTCGAGAAGCGTTTCCAGGAAGACGTTAAGCCCTGAGACGCGCAGTCCATTCTGGCGAAGCAGGTTGAGCATGCCGGGGATGCCCACAGGAATCAGAGGATAGGGGCTTATCGGGGGAGCATCCGCAGCGGCCTTGAACCTGGCCCCGTGCTTGGCTGGGTGCAGGTAGATGACATCCACGCTCTCCATAGTCTCTCCCACAAACAAGCGTCGAGGCTACCTATTGCGTAGTTGGGGGAAGAGGATGACCTCACGGATAGATGCCTGATCGGTGAAGAGCATTACCATGCGGTCAATGCCGAAGCCCAAGCCGCCCGTGGGGGGCATGCCGTGCTCAAGTGCCGTGAGAAAGTCCTCATCCATCGGATGAGCCTCCTCGTCGCCGGCAGCAGCCTCACGGCTTTGGGCAGCGAACCGCTCCCTCTGATCCAAGGGGTCGTTGAGCTCGGTGAAGGCGTTCCCGCTCTCCAGGCCACCGATGAAGTACTCAAAGCGCTCCACGAGGTGGGGAGAGCCAGGCTTTTTCTTGGCCAGGGGTGAGATCTCGATCGGGTAATCGAGCACGAAAGTCGGCTGTACCAGTTTCGCCTCGACGTACTCGCTGAAGAGCTTATCCACCAGCTTGCCCCACGTCGGCTGTGGGTCCAGGGCAAGCCCTCGGTCTCTGATCGCCGCCCACAACCCGTCACGGTCCGGGTGAGCCTCGATGTCTACGCCGCTGGCTTCCAGGATGACGTCGCGCATGGTGACCTGTCGCCAGGGGGGCGTCAGGTCAATCTGAGCGCCCTGGTATGAGATCACAGACTTGCCGAGCGCGCTCTGGGCGACAGTGCAGTAGAGCTCCTCCACGAGGCGCATGATATCGTGATAGTCGGCGTAGGCCTGGTAGACCTCGATGAAGGTGAATTCGGGGCTGTGCTTGGTCGAGATCCCCTCATTGCGGAAGTTGTGTCCGATCTCGTATACGCGGTCAAAGCCGCCGATGATCAAGCGCTTTAGGTATAACTCATCGGCAATGCGCAAGTAGAGCGTGCGATCCAGGGCGTTGTAATAGGTGGTAAAGGGCCTGGCGGCCGCTCCGCCGTAGATCGGCTGCAGGATGGGCGTTTCGACTTCCAGGAAGCCGCGTTCGTCCAGGAAGCGGCGAATTGCCGAGACCGTGCGCGTGCGCGTGAGAAAGATGCTACGTACCTGCTCGTTGGATATGAGGTCCAGGTATCGCTGGCGATAGCGGAGCTCCACATCCTTCAGGCCGTGCCACTTCTCGGGCAGGGGCAGGAGCGCCTTGGAAAGCATCGTCAGTGATCTGGCCTCCACGGTGACCTCGCCCGTTCGCGTGCGGAAGAGGCGTCCTTCCACGCTGATAAAGTCGCCCAGGTCGAAATCCTTGCTGAAGAGCTCATAAGTCTCCACGCCCACGATGTCCTGACGCAGGTATATCTGTAGGCGCCCTGAGCCATCGGCAAGGTGAGCGAAGGTGGATTTGCCCATAGCGCGCACCGCGACGAGGCGGCCTCCTACCGTGACCTCCACTTGCTCGCCTTCCGCCGCACTCTCGGAAGCCTTGACAGCCTGGGCCAAGGTGTGAGTGTACCGACACCTTGCCGGGTAGGGGTCAATGCCCAGTTCGCGCAGGTGGCTCAGCTTGGCGATGCGTTGCTCTCTGTGGTCTCTGTCTGGCATGGGCCTTCCTTCGTGAGGGTTACTGGCGTCGGGATGAGAGAGTCACTTGATGGAGATGATCTCGAAGCAGACGACCCCACCGGGGGTGTTCACGCGCACCTTGTCGCCGATCTGTCGGCCCAGAAGAGCGTGGCCCAAGGGGGATTCATTGGAAATGCGTCCTCTGGAAGGGTCGGCCTCTGCGCGCCCCACGAGCTGATAGGTCTCGGGATCACCGCCCTCTTCGGCCACCGTGATGTGTGCCCCCAAGGTCACCTGGTTGTGGTTGCTTTGGTTGGTGAGAACCTGTGCTGTAGCCAGGATGGCCTCGACATCGCGAATGCGTCCCTCCACGAAGGCCTGCTCGCGCTTGGATTCCTCATAACCCGAGTTCTCTGTGAGGTCGCCACCCTCAACGGCAGCCTTCAGGTTCGCCGCGACTTGTGCGCGCCTTACTGTGCGAAGGAACTCGAGTTCCTTCTCTAGCTTCTGCCGGCCCTCAAGAGTGAGGAAATGAACACGTTCAGACATAGCGTATCTTCTCTCTCCAGTTGCGCGGTTGGTTCATCCGCGCACTAAATCGTTGCGCGCTCGTCTCCCCTCGACTGAATCGGGAACGCGCACTAGGTATACATAGCAAAAAAGCGCCCACAGGCGCGAGGGGATTGCTCAAGTGATTAGATAGCAATGCATATTATATGTCGGAAGCCACAATCTAGCAAACCAGGAGGGTGTCGAAAGACATTCTATCGCCGTTACTGCTAACGTCAGCTTGACTGCTGGCCATTGCCTGGTATACTCTGGGAGCAATTTCGGGTTCTCGTTTCTCCGCACCGGGAGGGAAGCAAAGCAGAATGAAGGCTACGCAGCAGAAAGTTGAAGTAGAGGGCACAATCGTCGAAGCGCTCCCCAACACGCAGTTCCGAGTGCAACTCGAGAATGGTCACGAGGCGCTGGCATACGTATCCGGGAGAATGCGCAGGTACTACATTCGCATCCTTTTGGGGGACCGGGTTCGCGTGGAGCTCTCACCGTATGATCTCACCCGAGGGCGCATCGTATACCGCCACAGGCCACGTAGTGGATCTGAGGGGGAAGAGGAAACTGAGTAAGGCCCCGGCTCGGCACTCTTTGCTGGTAGGGTGTTTGCCTTCACTCTGTCGGTTTCCCGTGCGGTAGGTGTCAGTAAGATCTCATGGCCTTGCTGTGCGCAGCCGGGGAGTGCTCAGTGGGTGTGAGTCGCATCATGGCTGGCCAGGTTCAGGTTCTCTATCACATGCGGTTGGAGCGGCGGATTGGGCAGGCAAATCATAGGCTTGCCGACCTACAATGCCTTCGACGGCCGATCTGAGTACGCGGTGCGCAAGGCTTATTGTGACGCTATTGCCGCGGCCAGCGCGATACCTCTGTTGCTGCCACTACTCACCAACGAGGATTTGCTCTGGGAGACCTATGGCTTGCTTGACGGCCTGCTCTTGTGCGGCGGTGGCGATGTAGCTGCCGAGCACTATGATGGCGCGGACTCCGGCAGGCTGACCTTCGTTGACTCAGAGCGCGACCGAGTGGAGCTCACTCTGACACAATGGGCTTTGAGGGATAGGCTGCCGGTCCTCGGTATCTGCCGAGGCATCCAGCTTCTGAACGTCGCTGCCGGGGGAACCCTGATCCAGGACATTCCCAGTGAGTGCCCCGGTGCGCTCAAGCATCGTTCTAGACGGCGCTCTGCTCATGATGTGACCGTGCAACCAGGAACGCTCCTGGCGGGTTTCCTTGCTCCAGGGGAGAGCTTGGGCAAGGAGCTCAGGATCGCAGTGAACAGCCGTCACCACCAGGCGGTCAGAAAGGTTGCTCCCCGGTTCATTGCCTCTGCGTACGCCCCTGACGGGATCATCGAAGGGATCGAGGTCGCCTCAAAAGAAGATGGCTTCGCCGTTGGCGTGCAGTGGCACGCCGAGAACCTCGTTCCTGAAGCTCCCGAGATGGTGAACCTTTTCCGACGCTTTGTAGAAACCTGTCAAAGACGAGGGTGCGACAATGAATATCAGTCGGCTACAAAATCCTGCCGATGTCCCAGTAGGGGTGTTTGATTCGGGAATAGGGGGGCTCTCTGTCGTCAGGGAGCTGCTCAAGCTCTTGCCCGACGAAGCCTTGTTCTATGTCGGTGATCAAGCAAACTGCCCCTATGGAAATCGGCCGGCCGAAGAGATCATCGCTTTCAGTCGGGAAATCAGCCGCTATCTGATCGCGCAAGGGGCCAAGGTCATCGTTGTGGCCTGCAACACGGTTTCAGCCGTAGCGCTGTCCCATCTGCGAAGCATTTTCCCCGAGACGCCCTTTGTGGGAATGGTGCCAGCAGTCAAGCCCGCTGTGCAGATCACGCGGAGCGGCGTAGTCGGGGTGTTAGCGACGCAAACAACCATCTCTGGGCGTCTATACCAAGAGGTGGTCAGTCAATGCGCTGGTGGTAAGCGGGTCATTTCTCAGCCCAGCCCAGGCCTGGTGGACCAGGTGGAGGCAGGGGATCTCGATGGCCCCAAGACTATGGCCCTATTGGAGTTCTACATAAAGCCCCTTCTCGCGGCTGGGGTGGACACTCTGGTATTGGGCTGTAGTCACTATCCCTTTCTCATCCCCGCGATACGCTGCCTGGTGGGGGACTCGGTGCAGTTGACGGATGCCAGTGAGGCCATCGCCAGGCAGACAGGCCGTGTCCTGGATCGTGAGGGCCTGCGTCGGCAGGGGGGCGCGGCACCTGAGGCGGTGTATGCTACGACGGGGGATCCGGAGCGAGTTCGCTTCGCCTTGGAGCGCCTACTCGGGAAGCCCGGCGGGGCGCGCGGACTCTACTGGGTGGATGGGACGATCGAGGACTGGAGCCAGGAAGAGGAGCGCGCTGAGCTTTGCCCGCATGGTCATTCTGTGACCGGGGCCCACGCTCCCTAGATACTCTGGCGACGGACTGGGTAGGACCAGCCTGGAGCTGCGGATAGACTGCGTAATCACAAGTCGCGGTGGCAGAAGGAGTAGCTCGCCAGCCCGACTGAGGCTGCGGCATAGACGAAGGCGTAGGCAAGCATCGCCATGCTGGGGGCGACCGACATGGAGAACGGCGATATTCCCAGGATATTCATCGCCGGGGGCTGCATGATGTTCGCGGCCATTTTCCACATCGCCTCGCTAGGCACGAGTAGGCTGCTGATGATGCCGATGTCAACCGCGGTCTCGTTGTGCGCCAGAGAACCGAACTGCTCGATCCAGCCGCCGACGAAGGCCAGGCCATAGAGCATAAAGACCAGCACACCATTGGCCACAGTAGAAAGCCGAGTGCCGCCGAGCATGCTTAGCGAGAGCATGATGAGCGCCTGGAAGGCGATGAGCAGCACTCCTGGCAAGGCGTTGGGCAAGAGGTAGCCAGAGATCGCCCAGGTGGCGAAGATGATACCACTGGAGAGAAGGATGATGTAGCTGGTCAGCATAAGCGCCAGGCCCAGCCATTTGCCTAGCAGGATGGTGACCCGCCTGAGCGGCTTGGTAGCCAGGGCTTGGATTGTGTGTGAGGTGATCTCGCCTGAGATAGTGCCCACCGAGGTGAGCACGGCTAACATAACCCCCAAGAAGCTGATTACATAAAGCCCAGCCATCACGAAGAAGTTGAAGCCAGCATCGAGGGTAATGTCACGACCACGACTGCCGCGTGTTATGTCCCGGTAGACGAAATAGAAGCCGACACTGTAGAGAGCGATGAACGCCAGGCCCAGTCCGAGGGCTGTCCAGAGGATCTTGCTGCGCCGTGCCTCGCGGAAAGTGAGCTCGGCGAAGGTCAGGATGTCTCGCATGGCATGTCACTCCCCACGATGCTGAAGAAGAGGTCCTCCAAGGACATGGCCCGGGGCGACAGGCTGTAGAGCTCCGTGCCCCGCCCTACGATCCAGCGGGCGATCTCCGGAAGGGAGCCCTCATCAGACAAGCGCAAGGTCAAGGAGTTGGTGCTTGTCTCAACTTCGACCTGGGTGCTCCATTGTCCGAGGCCGGCGACGAGACCCTCATCAATCTTCCCCACCCGCAAGTCCACCTGAACGAAGCCATCCTGATGATCGTGCAGACTGGTGACATGGCGCACCCGGCCAGAGGTAACAAAGGCAACTCTGGTGCAGGTGATCTCTACCTCGCTCAACAGGTGCGAGTTGAGGAATACCGTAGTGCCCCGCTCGCGCAGGCCACGGATGATGTCGCGCACCATGCGCCGCCCTAGAGGGTCCAGGCCGGAGGTTGGCTCGTCGAGAAAGACCAGCTCAGGCTCGTTGATCAGTGCTTGGGCCAGGCCGATGCGTTGCAGCATCCCCTTGGAGAAGGCTCCGAGGCGGCGCTCCGCAGCCTCGGTCAGGCCCACCAGCTCCAGAAACTCGGGGACGCGCCGCGTGCGCACCTCCTTAGGAAGGTTGTGCAGCTTGCCATGCAAGTCGAGGAATTCGTCGGCGCGCAACCACTCATGAAAGCGAAAGTGCTCCGGCAGGAATCCCACCCGTTGGCGGCTGCGTGGGTCGGTGATGGGCAAACCCAGGAGCTTTCCTTCGCCCGCCGTGGGCTGCGCCAGGCCGAGCAGCATCTTGACGGAGGTCGTCTTGCCGGCGCCATTGGGGCCGAGAAAGCCAAAGACCTCGCCGCGCTCGACCGTCAGGGTTAGCGAGTCCACGGCGACCTTGGCGCCGTACTCTTTCCGCAGCCCGTGCGCTTCGATGGCGGGCGGTCCTTGAGTCATGGGCCAGACTCCTATAGGCAGCAATACCTTCACTACGCGATTGTACCTCAAAAGGTTCCCCAACACGAAACGACCCGGACGATGGCCCATCCGGGTCGCTGACAGGGGCGGAACGATCAGAACATAGATTCGGCAATCTGGAGCAGCGTGTTGAGTGAGCGGGGAGCAGCTACTACGTAGACCACATCACCCTTCTGCCAGAGTAGCACGGCTGGCTCCTGGCCTCCCTCGCTCTGCTGCGGCACCACCAGTACGCCCGGCACGCCAGCCACAGTGACCTCTTGGAACTGGGCCACGCTCTTGGGCACAGGGAGCAGCATGGTGCTAGTCCAGTCAATGCTCTCGCTGATGCGCCGCGCGTCCGCAGGCGAGACTCCCAGGATGCGCAGCCCGGCCTCGCCGATGACGCTTGGGGCGATCCCCTCGGGGTAGTCTACCACGGGGTCAAGAACCTGAACGATCCCGAGTGGTCCCTGGCTGATGTACGCCATAGCCGAGGCTGTTGCGTTCACCGTGCCCTCGGCGAAGTCAGCCGACACTTGATCGGGGTCCATCCCCGCAAGCTGGAGCAGGGTGGTTAGACCCTCGCGGTCGAAGCGGAAAGCGTATTCAGTGCGCCCTTTCACGCCGAACTTGACGGTGTCGGTGTAGGGCAAGTAACTGGGCAACCGCACGTCGAAACCGGCCGCGGCGCGCGCTTCGTCAATCGAAGCCACCTCCCGCGCTGGCTCATCAACGATCACCTGAGGCTCATACTTGAACAGCTTCTCTTGCAAGGCGCGTCCCGCTTCTTCAAGGCTTGCCTCGCTGGGGTTCACCTCGATGACCGCAAACCGGCGCACACGGAAGACCGAGAGCAGTTGCCTGGCAAGAGCACGAGTGGGGGCAAAGCTGAACGCCCCTACCAGTATGGCAAGGACGACAACTCCGGCCAGTATTGGCCGCCATACTCTATTGCGACTTCCCATAGATAACCTCCTGAGGATGTTGGGGCGAACGGCGTCCTGTTGATGCACTTGAGCTCGGATGCGTGCCAGTCCCTGTTGTGCGTCAGGCTCAGCCGCTGGCGAGGCGGCCAGCAAACGCTGGCGCACGCTGGCGACTGTGCGCTCGATCTCTTCGAGACGCACACGGCAGTCAGCGCATTCCGCTACATGGCGCGCGACCTCCTGATGGGTGGCAGGCGGCAACTCATCATCCAGGAACGCGCGCAACTCTCCTTCGCGCACACAGGTCATCGTTCACCTCCTGAGTGCCTATCACGCTCTGCGATGCGACCGTAAGCCCTCTCGAAAGCGCGTTCCGCGCGGGCCAGCAGCGTGCCCACCGAGCCTGAGGCAACGCCCAGGACATCCGCAATCTGGCGGTAGCTCAAGTCGCTGTAGCGCAAGATCAGAATGGTCGCCTCACGCTTCTTGAGCCGGGCCAACGCTCTACGGATGTGGCGCTGTTCCTCTTGGCGTTCTACCCAGATCTCGGGGCTAGGGGCCTCCACCTGCCAATCGGCCCCGTGTGCCTCTGCTCCCAGGGCGTCACGCCGGCTCTCCCGGCGCTTGCGAGCGCGGAGCGCATTGTAGCCCAGGTTGGTAGCCACTCGATAGAGCCAGGCGCCCAGCCCACTCTCTGCCCTGTAGGGAGGGCAGTAGTACAGCTTGAGAAACACTTCCTGGGCCAGATCGTCCGCCTCGTCGCCCACCAGTCGGTACAGCATGGCATAGATACGCCGGTAGTACTGCTGGAAAACGGCCTCAAAGGCTCCCTCATGCCCAGCGCGCACTCCATCGAGAAGAGTCGCTTCCGCGCTCATCGCGCCGCTCTGAGCGTGCGCTTCTTGAGTTGGTTCGTTCGCTGAGCGCTCATCACTCATAGAACACCGCTCGAACCCGTTTTGTGACAGCGAGCCCCGCCCTATGTTTCCCCGCTTGGGAAGGTTGGTCACGCGGTCGGGTGCTTCGAAGGGGGCCCGTCATGGATTCCTTGACTCATACAACGTGTGGGTGACGGTGTTAGTTCCCCACAAGATGGTCTTGTAGGGAAAGGGGGAACTCACCACAGAGGTCGCAGAGAACGCAGAGAGAAACGAGGGCAAGCAAAAAGACTCTGCGTTCTCCGCTTGCTCGACGGTGGGCTCTTCCCCTTCCTAAAGTCAGGATGCTGAAATCCGCTAACAGGAGTTGACGCATTTGAGCAGAGCCTTCATATAGCCGATGGCATAGGCCTGTCCGCCGTGGCCCAAAGGCGTATCGCCCGTAAGGGCCGGCCAGTGGTCCACGATCAAGACGCCATCAAAGCCTACTTCCTTGTAGACGCGCATCGCTTGCAGCATGTCTACAAAGCCTTCGTCAATGAAGGTCTCCTCGAACTTGGGTACACAACGGCTGACGTTGCGGAAGTGCACATAGGCGATCTTCTTGCGACCGCCAAAGTAGCGGATGGCGTCATAGACCTGTTCGGCGCTGGAACACATCTCGGCCACAGTGCCTTGACAGAACTCTAGGCAGTTGCTTGGACTGGGCACGATCTCGATCACCCGCTTGTAGGCCTCGATGGAGCGGATAATGCGCGCCACGCCGGCGATCTTGGGCACGGGAGGATCGTCTGGATGCAAGGCCATGACTACGCCCTCTTCCTCGGCCACCGGGATGATCGCCTTCAGGAAGTAGGTCAGGTTTGCCCAGACGGTTTCATCATCGAACTCGCCGATGGCCGAGACGGGCGCGTCTTTAACCAAGTCGTGGTCGTAGATGGTCACCTTAGCCCCGCCGCGCCCCCGGGGGCTATACTCGGTACGCCAGACACTATTCAACATAAAATGATAGCCCATGATGCGGATGCCCGCCCGGCCCAGATTGCGGATCGTCGTGCGGATGTTCTCAATCTGCTCGTCGCGCCCCGGTCGCCCCAGCATGATCTTGTCATAGAAGCACGTGTTGAAGTTCTCGATGGCGGTGAGCTTCAGGCCCGCTGCCTCAATCCGGGTGCGCCAGAGCAACAGATCGCGGAACTCCCAATGGTCACCTACGGGCAAGTCGGGCAAGTGCAGGACGAGATTATCCACTCCAAGTTGCCGGAAGAAGTCGAATGTCTGGTCCTGAATCTCGCCCCAAGCTCCCAGCCCTAACTGCATGAATCCTCCTCATCAAGAAGTCTTGGGGTCATTCTTTGGCCCCGGCAGCGATCCACTCTTCGATGACCTTCTCCTGCTCAAGCGAGAGGACGGGCCTCCCGATGGGCATACGCGAGCCTTTGGTGCCCTTTTCACCGCGAATCTTGGCCAGAAGGTAACTGTGTTGTGGCTCTCCAGGGGAAACCAGCTTCTCACCAGGCTTCTGGGAGGACTTGACGTTCACCAAGTTGCCGTGGCTCTGACCACTGCCCAAGACGAGCTGGCCTGCCTGGCTCTCCTCTGTATGGCAACGTGCGACGGCGCAGCTTACACCAAAGATCTCGCTAACCGGCGCGAAAGGCCCGACCACGGGAGGTACGGTAGGTTTGGGACGATCCAACGAAGGCAGTACAAGCTTACCTTCCTGGCAAGCTAGCACGCCAACGGCCACGATGAGTGCCAGAAGCAGATACATGAAAAGCGCTCGCCCCATTTACTGGCCACCTCCTCCGCTGGACGTCACGGGTGCATGATAGTCCGAAGAAGCAGGCGCGTCAATGCCAGTTGGCGAGGGCTATCTTTCTTGCTAGATGCTTGCGTCCAAGCCCCGTTGCGGCTACAATGCAGTATGAGAGCCTATGAGAGGTTCATTCAAGGGAGGTGAGCCAATGCTGACATCGCGTGAGCGCGTCGTGAAAG
>Ga0116202_10001952_pt1 | contig 12188 bp, 11 predicted proteins | sample LakKivw325mmetaG_FD_94479 | JGI IMG/M metagenome (GOLD analysis project Ga0116202, IMG submission 94479) | Anoxic lake water microbial communities from Lake Kivu, Rwanda to study Microbial Dark Matter (Phase II) - Lake Kivu water 325m metaG | ecosystem: Environmental > Aquatic > Freshwater >... | reverse complement strand
GCTCCTATCTTCACCTGACGGGTGAACATGCACTCACAAGTTTAGACGCAGGTGACAGAGGCGGAGCAGCCTCTTCTTTGCCTCACCCGCTAGAATGCTATGTCGGAACTGGGCCGGCCGCCTTTCTTGATGCCGTCAGGCGAGTTGCTATACTCTGAGCCTCTTTGCGAATGACTGATGTTAGGGCAGAGATGACTCTGAGCGTCGCATCCCCAATCGACCCGCGCGCGCGGCTGATGCGGGACGTGCCCGGCTTGTACTCCCAGACGTAGCAGCGATGCGAAGCCTCGGCACGTTTGCCGCGATGCTGGTTGTGGCGGGCGTTGCCCTTGCCGACTGGGTCACGACCAGAGTGCCCGCGGGCGGAAACCCGTGGGGCGTGGCCGTGAACCCGGTCACCAACCGAATCTACGTCGCCAATGCCGCCAGCCAGGACGTTACCGTGATTGACGGCGCGACCAACACCACGACCCTGGTAGCCACAGGCATTGCACCCGTAGGCGTGGCGGTGAACCCGGCCACCAACCGGATTTACGTCGCCAACCACAACAGCAACAGCGTGACGGTCATTGATGGCGAGAGCAACTCCACAACCACGGTCGCTACCGGTGCGTCCCCCGGCTACCTGGCGCTGAACGCGGTCACGAACCGGATATACGTCGCCAACCACGACAGCAACAGCGTGACGGTCATTGACGGCGAGACCAATGATACGAACACAGTGCCCGCGGGCTCGGGTCCTTGCGGCGTGGCGGTGAACCCGGTCACGAACAAGGTCTACGTGGTAAACTACAGCAGCGATTTCGTCACGGTGATTGACGGCATTACCAACGACACCGCCATTGTTCCTGCCGGCGCAAGTCCCCAGGCCGTGGCGGTGAACCCGGTCACGAACAAGGTCTATGTCGTGAACCAGAACAGCGACAACGTGACAGTAATCGATGGGGCAACCAACGGTACGATTCTGGTGGACGTCGGGTGGGACCCCTTCGCCGTGGCGGTGAACCCGGTGACGAACAAGGTCTACGTCACGAACCGCGGCAGCAACAACGTGACGGTGATTGACGGCGCAACCCATAGCACCACCATGGTTGCCGTCGGCACCAGCCCTCAGGCCGTGGAAGTGAACCCGGTCACGAACAAAGTCTACGTCGGGAACTACGGTAGCAACGACGTGACGGTTATCGACGGGGCATCCGACAGCACGACGACGATTGAGGCGGGCCTGTATCCCGGGCCGATGGCCTTGAACCCGGTGACGAACAAGGTCTATGTCACGACCGCCGGCAGCCGCAGTGTGACGGTCATTGACGGGAACGACTACGGCCCCGTGAACGTGGGGGTCGGGCCGCAGCCGCGGTCGGTTGGGGTGAACCTTCGGACCAACGTGATCTACGTCGCCAGCAGCGGCAGCAGCACGGTCACGGCCATCGACGGCGCGACCAACGCTACGTCGACGATCGACGTCGGCTCCGGCGCCGGCGAACTGGCGGTCAACCCGATAACCAACCAGGTATTCGTCGTCACGCCCGCGGTCAACCGCGTGGTCGTGATTGACGGCGCTACCGGCGACACGGCGAGCGCGCCGAGCGGCGGCGGCAGGCAGCACCGTCTCGCTGTCAACCCCGTGACTAACCGGGTCTACGTGGCCAACAGCGATACGACAACTGTCACGGTCATTGACGGCTGGACGCTGGCGGCCGCGACGGTTCCCGGCGGACTCGCGCCGTCACAACCGGCAGTCAACCCGGTCACCAACCTGACATACGTTCCCAACCGCGATGGCGGCAATGTGACCGTGATTGATGGAGTGACATATGACACGGCGCTTGTTTCCGCCGGCGTGAACCCGACCGGCGTCGCCGTGAACCCGGCGACCAACAGGATATACGTCACCAATGCCGGCGACAGCACGGTCACGGTCATCGAAGGCGCGAACAACAGCACGGCCACGGTTCCGGTTGGAAGTCAGCCACAGGGCGTTGCCGTCAACGTCGCCACAAACAAGGTCTATGTTGCCGACCGGGATGCCGCGGCAGTGACGGTGATTGACGGTGCAACCAATGACACCACAACGGTGCCGGTCTCGGGTCGCCCCGTGACCGTTTGCGTCAACCCCGTCACCAACCAGGTCTGCGTCGTGGAGGAAGTCATGGATTCGGCGACCGTGATTGACGGGGCGACCAACGCGACATGCCGGGTTGCGACTGGCGCGGGCCCGGCGGCGGTTGCCGTGAACCCGGTTACGGGCAAGACGTACATCGCCAACGCGGGTAGCGACAACGTTACGGTAATCACGTCGGCGCCACGAAATGACACGAGGATAGTCGCCCAGGTCTTCCGGCTGCCCGGCGATTCGACTTCGGTCGTGCAGCCCGTGCTGACAGGCAAGGCGGTCAACCGCTCAAGTCCGAACCGGGCCGTCATGATGGGGGTCCTGACCAGGCTGGGAACGGAACAGCAAGGCTGGAAATGGGCACAGGTCAACAGCGGGGCCGGCACCGATTCCATCACGTGGAGCTGGCTCTGGGATGTTGATTCGCTGCTGCCGGGCGAGAACCTGTTGTGTATCATCCCCCTGGAATCCAACGCCGGCATCACGAACAACGCCGGGGTCGGCTCGCCGGTCTGCGGCAACCCGGTCATCTATCCGCTCTATTGCACCGCCGGGTCACTCGGTTGCCGGGACCGCGGGACCGCCCGGCCGTTGACTGCCCGGCTCGAGCTGACGTCAAGCCTCGTTCGGGGCAGCGGCGCCATCGCCTTTTCCCTGTCCCGTGCCAGCGACGTTTCGCTCCGGCTCTACGCTATCTCGGGCAGGCTGGCCGCCACCTTGCTTCACACGTGGCTGCCGGCCGGTCGCCACGAGTTGGCATTGGCTGGCCGATTGCCTGCAGCCAGCGGCGTCTACCTGCTGCGGCTGGAAACCGATTCTTCCTGTGTGGTTCGTAAACTCGTAGTCGTGGAGTGACATATGTACGCATTGCTGGCCGTCGTCCTTTTTTCCTCGGCCGCGCCCGCGGCCCAGCCTTCGGCAATCCGCACCGCCGAGCTGGTCCAGGCCGACAACAAGTTCGGGCTTGAGGTTTTCAGCTCGCTGGCCGCCGCCCGGCCGGAGGAAAACGTTTTCATCTCGCCACTAAGCATCGCGCTGGTGCTGCAAATGACGGCGCATGGCTCCGCCGGCGAAACCTGGAACGCCATGGCCGCCACGATGAACCTGTCCGGGTTCCCCCAGGTTGAGCTTCCGTCCGGCAACCTCGCGCTGCGCGACCAACTGCTCAAAGCCGACAAGAAGGTCCGACTCGACATTGCGAATTCGCTCTGGCTGCGCAAAGGCACGAAGCTGCAGAAGCAGTTCACCACCGATTGCCGGCGGTGCTACGAGGCGCCGGTGACCTTGCTCGACTTCCGCCGGCCCGACGCGGTGACGCCAATCAACGACTGGGTCGCGAAGAACACCGGCGGCCGCATCAAACAGGCGGTCAGCCAGTTGACGCCCGAGGAAATACTGGTTCTTGTCAACGCCATCTACTTCAAGGGAACCTGGACCGAGGCGTTCGACCCCAAGCTCACGGCCAATCGCAAGTTCTATCTGGTCTCGGGCGGCGAAGAGCGCCTGATGATGAACCGGGAAGGGAAGTTCAGCTACAAGGAAGACGACGCGCTGCAGGCCGTAGCCCTGCCCTACGGCGATGGCCGGCTCAACATGTACATCTTCCTGCCGCGCGATAGGGACGGCCTCGCCAAGCTGGTTGCGGCAACGAAGCCGGGCGACTTCGCCGGGCTCTTTGCCGGGTTCGCCGAGCGGAAAGGTGCAGTTGCGCTGCCCCGCTTCAAACTCGAGTTTGAGGCCAGCCTGAACAAGGTGCTGAAGCAACTCGGCATGGACGCGGCATTCGTCGCTTCCGCCGATTTCTCGCGGATGGTCGTGCCGCCCAACACCGCGGCAATCAGCGATGTCCTGCACAAGACGTTCGTCGAAGTAAACGAAGAGGGGACGGAGGCCGCGGCGGTGACCGCGGTGAAAGTGATGACCACCTCAATGCCGCGGCCGGGCGAGCGCTTCTCCCTTGTCTGCGACCACCCGTTCCTCTGCGCCATCCGCGACGACGTCACCGGCTCCGTCCTTTTCCTCGGCGCCATCTTCGACCCCAGGCAGTAGCCATACCAGGCCATGAGACGCTGCATCATCCCATTTGCCGCGATGCTCATCTTCGCCGCCGGAGCATGCGGACAGGACAAGACCGGCGCTGCCCCAATTGGAGTCACAGTGAACACAGACAATCTGCCGTTCGATACGGTAAAGCTGGTCCCGCCTGACCTCGAGCTGCCGGCCCGCCTGATGACGGCGCTCAAGGATCGCCGGTCGGTCCGTGAATACGACACGCAGCCGCTCGCCCTGCGCCAGCTTTCCGAACTGCTCTGGGCCGCGAACGGCGTGAACCGCGAAGACGGAAAACGGACCTCACCGGCGGCAGTGAACCAGCAAATTGTGGACATCTACGTGGTTCTGCCGGTCGGAGTCTTCCTCTACGACGCGCCGGGGCAGCGGTTGCTGCCGGTTGCGGCGGGTGACTTCCGGAAGCTTGCGGGCAGGCAGGAGTTCGTTACGACCGCGCCGGTCAACCTGGTGTACGTTGCCGACCCGGCGCGGTTCAAGATGCGGCCCGGGCTGACGATTCCGGCCGACCAGATACTCGGCTGGGCGCAGATTGCTGTCGGCGCGATGGCCCAGAACGTCGGCCTCTACTGCGCAGCCGAGCATCTCGGCAACGTCGTGCGCGGGCTCGTGGACCGCGAAGGACTGGGCCCGGTTCTCAAGCTGCGGGTGGAGCAGGCAATCGTCCTGGCCCAGACCATCGGACGACTGAAACCCTAGGCGCGCCGGGCGCGGACCGGCACAAGCGGAATGCCCAGTTGGTGGAACATCACCGAGGCCCATACAATCGAGGCAACGGTTGACAACAGGTCGGCAACCGGCAGGGCAAACCAGAACCCCTCTACCCCGAAGAAACGCGCCAGCAGGACCAGCGCGGGCAGGTAGAAGATGAATTGCCGGGCCAGCGACAGGAACATCGCCGGCAGCGCGCGGCCGACGGCCTGGAAGAATGACGTCGCGATGATGATGAAGCCGACCGGAGCGAAGCCGAGCGCGGCGACGCGCAGGCCGTGGGCAAAGAGCCGGAGGAAGTCGGGCTCGCGGTTGAATACCAGGGCAAAGAACCCGGGGAACGCAATGAAGAGCAGGCTGAACCCGGCGGTGATGACAGTGGCGGCGAACACGCCCCGGAGCACGACTGCGCGTACGCGGCCGAGCTTGCCCGCGCCGTAGTTGTACGCGGCGAGCGGGAGCACGCCCTGGCCGATGCCGAGGCAGGGCATGACTCCCAGCGAAAATAGCCGGAACACCACGCCGTAGGCGGCGAGCGGCAGCGAGCCGAACCCGCAGATGATGTTGTTGGCAACGAGGGACGCGATGCTGCCTGATAGCTGGATGGTCATCGAGGGCGCACCCACGGCGTAGATGCGGGCCCAGACCCGCGGCCAGGGGAGGAAGTCGCGCGGCCGGAAATGGTAGCCGCTCTTTGGCCCGGCGAAGTAGATGGCGTAGAGGACGAAGGCGACCGCGCTGGCGATTACCGTGGCGATGGCGGCGCCCTGTACCCCCAGCGCCGGGAACGGGCCGATGCCGTAGATGAAGAGCGGGTCGAGTACGATGTTTGTCAGAGCCGACACAATCATCACCGCCATCGACCGGAGCGGGTTACCTTCGGCGCGGATGAGGTTGTTGGCGACCATCGGGTAGAAGACGACCGGCGAGAACCAGACGATGACGCGGTAGTAGGCGCGCGCCAGCGGCAGGATGTCGGTCCGGGCGCCGAGCAGGCGCAGCACCGGGTCGGTCCAGATGAGCAGCGGGACCATCATCACCAGCGCGGAAGCGATCGCAGCGACGAAAGCCTGGGCCCCGGCGTGGTTCGCTTCCCGTTCATTACCGGCGCCGAGCAGCCGGGCGATGAGCGAGTTCGCGCCGACGCCCACGCCGAGCGAGAGGGCCATCATCACAAGCTGCACGGGCCAGACCAGCGTGAGGGCGGCAATCGCCTCGTGCCCGAGCCGGCCGACAAAGGCGGTGTCGACGATGTTGTAGGTGGCGGTGACCACCATGCCGACGAGCGCAGGGAGTGAGAAGGACCAGAGCAGCCGCCCGACCGGCTGCTCGCCCATGCGGGCTGACTGGCTGAACTGGCGGCGGGGAGCGGTCGGTTCGGAGCCGACGTCCGTGGGAGGAGTTGCTTCTCTCGGGTTGGCGGAGGTCAAGCCGACATTCTAGTCCGAAGCGGCCCGCAGTCCAACTCGTGCGAGACGGATGCGGGCGTCGCGAGGACGACCGGTACTGAGGAGGGCTTGCGGCGGGGCCCTGGTCTAGGGCACCAGCGTGAACTTCCGGGAGAGCGTGCCTAGCCGCGCTACATAGACGCCCGGCACCAGCCCCCGCAATGAGACGCGAGCGCTTCCGCCGGGCAGTCCGGTCTGCTGAACGAGCTTGCCCGCGCAGTCATACAGGCTGAGCGTAGACGTGGTCGGGCCGCACGACATGCGCACGAGCAGCTCGTTCCTCACCGGGTTCGGCCCGAGCGTCAGGCAGGGAGCGTGGGGCGCGGAGCGTTCCTCCGCTATCCCCAGCGTCGGTTCGTAGATCTGCAGTCCCGCGCCCCAGGATGCGACGTACACCCGCGAACCTTCAAGCCAAGCAGCCCACGCAGCATGCGGAGTGACATAAAATGCGCGCTCGACCGGGATGGCAGGATTCGTGCAGTCAATGACGCGCAGTCCCGACGATGCGTCCGAGACGTACGCATAGCCGTTTCGCACTCGCACGGACATGGCCTGTCCCGGCGTGTCGTACGAACCGAGCTCGGTCGGGCTCGCCGGGTTCGAGACGTCGATGACAAGCAGGCCGGTGTTCCGGTCGGCAACGTAGGCCCTCGAACCGACGACGTCGAGCCCGAACGCGTAGTCAGGCGTGTCGAAGGACCCGAGTTCGTATGGCGCGGTCCGGTCGGCCACGCTGATGATGCGCAGGCCGTTCTCCCGGTCTGCCACGTAGGCAATCGTGTCGATGACCCGCACCTCACAGGCGATGCCGGGCGTGTCGAAGTGCCCGACCTCGGTCGGGTGGGCAGGGTCGGACACGTTCAGTATCAGCATGCCTGAGCCGCGCTCGGCCACGTAGGCATATGGCATGGCGACGAAGACGCTGATTGCGTAGTCCGGCGTGTCGAAGAATCCCACCTCATGGGGCGCATCGGGATTGGCGGTGCTCACTATTCGGATGCCTTCTGACCACGCCGCGAGATAGGCCAGCGTGTCGACTATCGCCAGTCCCTGTACCTGGTCCGGCGTCGGGAAGACGCTCCGTTCCGCCGGACAGCCGGGGTTGCTGACATCGACCACGCGCATGCCTGCGTAGCCGTCGGTAACGTAGGCGTTGTTGTTGCTCACGGCGACGTTGTGCGCCCACTCCGGGGTCTTGAACTGGCAGACTTCGGTCGGCGCTGTGGGATTGGCGACGTCAACGATGCGCAGCCCGCCGTTCCAGTCGGACAGGTAGCCATAGTTGCCCATCACCTGCACGCCGTGGGGGTAGAGCATCATCCCGGCGGCTCCGAGGCGACGCGGCGCGGATGGATTGGCAACGTTCAGGACGACAAGACCCGCGGCCCAGTCGGCCACAAGCGCCAGCGTATCCTTGACGACGACGCCCATCACGCCCTGCAGACTGTCGTACTTGCCCACCTCGCATGGATTGGCCGTGTCGGCGATGCTGATGATGCGCAGGCCGCCGACTTCGCAGGTAACGTATGCGTACGAGCCGGAGGTAACGAGCGTCTTGGCCGTCGCGCCGAACACGCACCTGCCGGTCGCGCGCGGGTTGGCCGGGTCGGAGACGTTGACCGTCACCAATCCGGAGTCTCCGTTCGCGACGTAGACCCAGCCCGCCTGCGTCCAGACGTCCCAGGCGCGGCCGCGCGTATCGAGCCGTCCCACCTCGTGCGGGTTTGAGGGGTCGGAAGCGTCGAAGACGCGCAGACCCGAATCGCGGCCCGCGACGTAGACGTAGTTGCCGGACGCCGCAACGCCGTTACCCGGCCCGGCAACCGGGACCGAGCTCTTGCGTACCGGCGCTGATGCAGTCGCGACGTCATAGATGTCGAGAGGCCCTGATACGACATAGAGCCGGTTGTTATCATAGAACATGTCGCGGACGTAGCCGCGCGTGCGGACGGCGTCGGACAATACGACCGGCGATGTCGGGTCCCCCACATCGAGCACGTACGCGCCGCCGCCCGAACCGCAGAAGACGATGCTGCGTGCCGGGTCAACCGCGGAGTTTGACGTAGGACCGAACGGCCAGTTGCCGACGAGCCGGCAGTTCAGGGAATCGGCCGCGAACGCAGCGCAGGCAAGCACAATGGCGACGACCAGGATGCGACTTCTCACCGCGTCTGCCCCAGTCTAGCGGACTACCGCGAGCCGGGCCGTGGAACTCGTCCTGCCCGCGACCAGCTTGCAGAAGTAGATGCCCGGCTGCACTCCGGTCGCGTTCCAGGTCAGGCGGTGCTCGCCCGCGGCCTGAGTTTCGCCCGCCAGTCGTGAAACCACACTCCCGGCCGCATCGTATACGACGCAACTCACCGCTGCGGCCGCGGGCAGGTCATAACTGACTGCGGCCTGCCCCGTGACCGGGTTGGGCATCACTCGGAATAAACGTGCGACCTCGGCATGCTTCTGCTCTGCGATACCGGTAACGGTCAGCGAGACGTTGTCGGCGGAAACTTCCGCCCAGCCGCCCCCTCAGGTCCCGTTGTCATACGCGTGGATGTCGACGGTCAGCTTCTTCACGTTTGCCGGGTCGATTCCCGGTAGGTGCATCGAGAGCTCGCTCGCGATGTCGAGGCCGAACGGGGTCCAGACCCCGGGCGTCGTGATGTCAATCAGGCTCTGCGTGTCGCTCCCGGCCCACGTGCAGTACTGGTCGTGGAGATATATCTTCGTGTTGCCCAGGCTCGCCCCGGACACATCCCGGTACCTGACCACGAACGACGCGACCGGCCAGCAGGTGGACGACCCGCCGCCGATCTTGAAGCGTGCGTCGAACGTCAGAGTAAGGTTCACGTCCGGCACGTCCACAGTCTGGTTCATCGAGGCGTAGGTCGCGAGGTACTTGTGAACCGCCACTGCATAGCCGGGCGCGGGTTGGCCGAGCGTATCCGACCAGGTGAAAGTGTCGCCGCCGGCGGCGTTGGCCGCAACGGTGTCCCAGCCGACGTTAATCGGCTGCTCGAAATCGCCGTTTACCAGCAGGTTGGCCGAAGCCAGCCCGCAAAACGTCACGATGGTGATAATGCCCGTCTTCATAGTTCTCCTTTGTCTGTGGACCGGTACGATAGATGTTGGCAGCAATCTCCCGGCGTGTCAATTAGTGACGCCTCCCGCAAACCACCTCTTCAGTTCATCCCTGGACGGGACCTTGCCCTGCGACACGACCCTGCCGTCAACTGCGAGCCCGGGGGTCATGAACACGCCCAACGACGCGAAGAGCTTGAGGTCCTTGACGTGCTCGACCTCGGCCGCGATGTTCAGCTCGGCCAGGACATCCCGCACGCGCTTCTCGAGTTCGTTGCACCGGGCGCACCCGATGCCGATTATCTGAACCTTCATTTCTTCTCCTTATGCAAACAGGCCATAGAGCAGGCCGGCGATGGTTGAGAGTGCAACGACGAGGCCGATGTAGGTCAGGCCGCGGCGTGCGCCGATGAGGCGGATTATGACGACCATGGATGGCAGCGACAGGGCCGGGCCGGCCAGCAGCAGCGCGAGCGCCGGCCCCTTGCCCATGCCGGAGCCGATGAGCCCCTGCAGGATGGGGATTTCGGTCAGGGTGGCGAAGTACATCAGCGCGCCCGCGACTGAGGCGAACAGGTTGGACCACACCGAGTTGCCGCCGACGAGGCCGGCAATGACCGAGTTCGGAATGATGCCGGCGTTGAGGCCGGGCCGGCCGAGCAGGAATCCTGCGACGAACACGCCGCCGAAGAGGAGCGGCAGTATCTGTTTGGCAAAGGTCCACGTGGAGAGGACCCAGACCTTGCGTTCCTCGCCGTTGAACCATCGCCAGACCATCAGCGCGAGGCCGAGAAGAGACACGCCGGCGAGATACCAATGCATCGAATACACCGCATTGTAGAAGCCGATGGCCTCTCTCGGCTTGCCCCAGGTGAGGAAAATGAGCGCGAGAATCATCGAGCCGAAGTAGAGGATGTTCTGCCAGAGCCGGCGTCCACCCTTGGCCGCTTCCATGTCGAAGGCACCGGAGGCCTCGGCCCGGGCTCTCTCAGAGCGGAAGAAGATGAGCGCCATCGCAAGGCCGATGACGACAGAGAAGGTGATCGCACCGATAGCGCGGGCGAGACCGATCTCGAGCCCAAGCACACGGCCGGTCATCAGTATGGCAAGGACGTTGATGGCCGGGCCGGAGTAGAGGAATGTCGAGGCGACGCCGAGGCCGGCCCCGGCGGTGTAGATTCCCATGAACATCGGCAGGACCGTGCACGAGCAGACCGCGAGAATAGCGCCGGAGACCGCGGCGACTGAGTAGGCGAGGGCTTTGTTGGACTTCGGGCCGAAGTACCTGAGGATGGCTTCCTTGGAGATGAAGTTCTGGATAGCGCCGGCGATGAAGAACGCGGGTACGAGGCAGAGGAGTACATGGAGTCGCGCGTACTCCTGCAACATCTGGAATCCCTCAAGCAACGCACCCTGAATCCGTGCCCCGCCAAGCGGCACGAAGTAGAAGAATACGAAGACGCCAAGGATGAGAAGCAGCCTGGTACGTTCCTTCACGGACTACTCCCAGCCGTACTCCTTGAACTTCGCAACGATGGAGTCGCGCGGATATACGCCGATGTGGCGGTAGAGCTCCTTGCCCTGCCTGTCAACGAAGACCTGAGTTGGTATCGTCACGATCTTGAATTGCTTTGCCGTGTCCTTCTCTTTGTAGACATCGATGATGCGGATGTCGACCTTGCCTTCGTAATCGGCACTCATCGGGTCGAGAATTTCCTTCATCGTCTTGCAGGGGATGCAGGTTATTGACCCGAAGTCCCACATCCTGGGCAGTGGCGCTGGTTTCTCGGTTTCGCCGGCAGGTCCGGGTTCCACTATCGCCGGCTGCCGTGGTGCCGGGCTTCTGGCAGCCGTGTCGAGCACCGCCTCGCAGACTGCGCCGGTGGAGTCGGACCCGGTGCACCGGGCGCAGGTTGCGGAGTCGCAGCAGGCAGCGGTGGTGTCGGCGTTGGTCGCAGCCGACGGCTTTGAGCCGCCGCAGCCGACGAGCCACGACGCCAGGATGACGGCAATCAGCAATCGGGACAAGTTCATCACATCTCCCTTGTACTATCTCTTGAACAGGTCATACGCAAACCAGGCAGCCACGAGCAGCAGCAGCACGCCCGAGGCTTTCTTGAGAATGGTCGAGGTCTTTCTCAGGCCCTTTGAGTTCACCATCGCTTCGGCGACGCCCACCGAACTGCCCGCTACGAGCACCAGCACCGAGTGGCCGAGCGCATAGGCAAAGAGCAGCAGTCCGCCGTACACGATGTTGCCCTTGGACGCGACATAGGTCAGCACCACGGCGAGGACGGGCATCGCGCAGGGCGTGGCGATGACGCCGGTCAGTGCGCCGAGCAGGAACGCGCCGACCACGCCGCCCGCACGGGGTGCGAAACCGCGTGGCATCGGTACTTCGAAATTGGGGAAGAGCAGTATCTGGCCGCCCATTACGACGCAGACGACGATGATGAGGATAGGCCAGAACTTCGATGTCGTGCCGAAGAGCGTGCCGGCAAGGCTGGCGGCCATGCCGAGCACGGTGAACGCTGCGGCGATACCGAGGAAGAGAAACAGCGCAAGCAGCAGAGCGTAGCCTCTGGACCGGCCGGTCGCGTAGCCGCCCACGAACCCGATGGCGAGTGGTATCGAGGCGAGCACGCACGGGTTGAGCGCGGTCGCCAGGCCGCCAAGAAGGACAACGGGAACGGCCAGCAGCGGTTGAGTGCTGATAAGCTTCTCGACATTGGCAAGGACTCCGGCGAACACGCCTGCTTACTTCGGCTTGAAGG
>Ga0116202_10001951_pt1 | contig 12191 bp, 11 predicted proteins | sample LakKivw325mmetaG_FD_94479 | JGI IMG/M metagenome (GOLD analysis project Ga0116202, IMG submission 94479) | Anoxic lake water microbial communities from Lake Kivu, Rwanda to study Microbial Dark Matter (Phase II) - Lake Kivu water 325m metaG | ecosystem: Environmental > Aquatic > Freshwater >... | reverse complement strand
CTCTGATACCGGTCATTGCCCGCAAGGTCCAAAACGACCGAGAACGGTTGCGACAGGAACCCGATTGCGCCGCCCACCCGGTTGAAGTAGTCGTCGTCACCGCCGAGGTCAATCAGCAGGCAGCACTCCCGCCGATAGCTGTTGTTCTGTTTCGAACCCACCACTACGAGCCCATACTCGGTCTCCAGTGCAAAGTGCACGCCGCCTGAAACACCCTCGACATCAGTGAGCTTCGCCTCGAGCCCGAAGTCCACGGGTTGCTCGAGCGCCTTCTCGGCCTCAAGAGCAGCCAGCGCAACCGCCAGGCCGGAAAGGCCCAGCGCCTTGCGGTCAAGCTTGCGCGCATACCCGAGGATGGTCTCCGCCTTCACCTCCTGCGCGGTATCGTACTGCTTGCCAAACTCGCGGTGCAGCGAGCCGGCGATTGACTTCTCGGTCGTGTCCTCAGTATCGCGCCAGAAATCCGGCGCCTCGCCCAGCAGCCGGTCAAGCTCGGTCGCACTCAGCCCGGCAACCGACTGCTCAAGATACTTCTTCCCCACGCGGAACCCGGCCAGCACGGTGTTGATTGCTGTCGCAAGCGGCGGCGGCAACTCGCCGGTCCCGGCCGCAGCCTGTCTTGCCTCGACCGCAATCATCCTGCCGAGCATTGCGCTGTCCCCTGCGGTAATCCCGCAGTCGGTCTCGTGCCACTCGTGCAAGAGCAGCCGCAGCGGACTATCAGCAAGCGAGCGGACCAGTGCGGCCGATGAGTCGGTGTACACCGCGGTCGCAAGCGGCTTGTCCAGGCACCGGTCAACCGCCTTGAGCCTGAAGAAGCTATCCGCTGACCACTGCTTGAAGAACCCAAGCTCCTCGGCCCTGATGCCGAGAACCGACAGCCCCTTCTCCAGCTCGGCCTGTTGCTCAGGCGCGAATCCCGCGCCGAGCGCGGCAGTGAGAACAAAGAACAGCACAACACAGGTTTTCAAGGTATCTCCTTTGGAAAATAGGTCCTATAGGTCATATAGGCCCTATACCCGGCGGGCTACAAGGGCTCGACCAGGAGCAGCGGCTGGCCGTATTCAACCGAGTCGCCGTCCTTGACGAGAATGTCAACGACCCGACACTTCTTCTCAGCCTGAATCTCGTTCATCAGCTTCATCGCCTCGATGATGCACAGCGCCTGGCCCGGTTCCACCTCTTCACCCTTCTCGACGAAGTTCGCGGCGTCGGGCTTGGGCCGCAGGTACACGGTCCCGACCATCGGCGACACAATCTCTTCAGCCTTGGCCGAACGCACGGCCGGCGCTTCTGGTTTCGGCGCTGGCTTCTCCGGCGCTGCCTGGACCGGCTCGGCCGCGGCGTGCGCCTCAGGCTGGGGCCGGCTCGGCGGCGGTGGCAATGGGACCCTCGGCCCGTGCTCTTCCGCGCCCCGGCGCAGCTTCACCTTGTCCTTCTTATACTCCCACTCGAGCTCGGTCACCTGGTAATGGGCCAGAAGCTCGATGAGTTCGCGTACCGCCAGGATGTCAATCTCTTCCTTGCGCGGCACCGCCGGCCTGGCCGCGGCCTGCGGCTGGGCAATGGCTTCCTTCTTCTGCTCCGGCTTCGGCGGCTCGGCCGCGGTCGGGTTCTTGCGCCAGTTGAAGAACTTGAGCGACACCTCCGGAAACAATGCGTAGGACAGGTAGTCCTCTTCCTTCTGCACCGATTCCTTGGCCAGTTCCTTCCTGACCCTGGGCATCATCGGTTCGAGCCGGTCAGCGGGCCGGCCCTTGACCGGCTTTTCGCTGCCGAGAATCTTCACGAGCACCGCCTCGCGAATCGGCGCGGGCGACCGGCCGTACAGCCCCAGACAGTAGTCCTTGACCTCTTTCGGCACCATCTTGTACCGCTCGCCGGCCAAGACGTTCATCACCGCCTGGACCCCGACAATCTGGCTGGTCGGCGTCACGAGCGGCGGATACCCGAGGTCCTCGCGCACACGCGGCACCTCTTCCAGCACCTCGTTCAGCCGGTCGGTTGCCTTCTGATCTTTGAGTTGGGAGAGCAGGTTCGACGCCATGCCGCCCGGAATCTGGTGGGTGATGACCATCGAGTCCACCACCTTGTTGCCCGGGATGCACCGGCCCTCGCCGACCCGCTCAAAATGGTCCTCGACCTTCTCCATCGCTTTGAGGTTCAGACCCGGGTCGCGCGGCGTGCTGGCAAGGCAGGCCAGAAGTGACTCGGCCGCCGGCTGGGAAGTCATGAACGCCAGGGGCGCGGTCGCGGTGTCAATCACGTCCACTCCGGCCTCGGCCGCGCGCAGGTAGGTCGCGACCGCCATGCCGGACGAGGCGTGACAGTGCAGTTGCACCGGCAGCCCGATCTCCTGCTTCAATACTTTCACCAGGTCGTATGCCACCTGGGGTGCGAGGATGCCGGCCATGTCCTTGATGCAAATCGTGTCAATGCCCAGTTCCTGCTGCTCTCTGGCCCGTGCCAGGTAGTACTCAAGCGTGTGCACCGGGCTGATGGCATAACACAGGGTGCCCTGCGCGTGCCGGCCGGTCGCCTTGACGTACTGAATCGCCTTCTCCAGGTTCCGGGCGTCGTTCAGCGCGTCGAAGACGCGGAAGATGTCCAGGCCCCGGTCCGCGCTGCGCTTGACGAACTCCTCCAGCACGTCGTCCGGGTAGTTGCGATAACCGACTACGTTCTGCCCGCGCAGAAGCATCTGCAGGCTCGTCTTCTTGACCCGCTTGCGGATTTCCGACAGCCGGTCCCACGGGTCTTCGTTCAGGTAGCGCAGGCAGACGTCGAACGTCGCCCCGCCCCACATCTCAAGCGACAGGTACCCGACCTGGTCAATGAACTCGAGCACCGGCAGCATGTCTTCGAGCTTCATGCGCGTGGCCCAGAGCGACTGGTGCGCATCGCGCAACGTGGTGTCGGTGAACTTCAGCGGGTTCTTAGTCATAATGTTCCGTGATTGCCCGGGTCACGAGCTCAAGATGCATGGCCCGCGAACCTTTGACGAGAAGTGTATCCCCGCGCCTCACTATGTCAAACAAGTCGGGCAGCAGGAGTTCGCTCGACTCATACAGCCGCATCCGGCCCGGTTTTCTGCCGGCCTGGACCGCGACCGCGACCGCGTGCGCCACCTCCCGGCCCACGAACGCCACCCGGTCAACGCAGCCCGCGACCCACTGCCCGAGCTCGGTGTGCGCCTGGACCGAATGCTCGCCCAGCTCCAGCATGTCCCCAAGCACCGCCACCCGGTGCTCAGGCCTGGTGTTGGCACAGAGCAGTCGGATTGCCTCGCGCATGGACTGCGGGTTGGCGTTGTAGCAATCGTCAATCAGGGTCAGGTTCGGAAACTTGCGTATGGCGAGGCGCATACTGGGCGGCTCAAACCCCTCGATGCCCCCGGCAATGTGCCGAAGCTCCATGCCGAGCGCCGAACATGCGGCAGCGGCCGCCAGGCAGTTGGCAACCTGGAACCGACCGGGTGACGGCAGCCGCACCGGGAACTCTCCCTGGAGCGTGAACTCGATGCCCTCCAGCCCGAGCTCGCGCACATCGGTCGCGAACACGTCTGCACGCTGCTCGACCCCGAAAGTCAGCTTGCGGCACCCGGCATACTTCGCGCCGATTCCCATGACCAGCGGGTCGTCGGCATTCAGCACTGCGCACCCGTTCTCAGGCAAGGCCTCAAGCAACTCCGCCTTTTCGCGCGCGACCCCGGCGCGGTCCTTCATGGACTCAAGATGCGAGTCTCCGATGTTGGTGACCACCCCGACTTCCGGACCGCAGACCTGCGCCAGCCGCGCGGTTCCGCCCAACTCGTTCATTTCAATCTCAAACACACCGACCTCGGTGCTCGGCTCAAGCCGGAACACGGTCAAAGGAACGCCGATGTCGTTGTTGAAACTGCCCTCAGCCTTGACCACCCTGAACCGGTGTGACAGGATGTGGCCGATCATCTCCCGGGTCGTAGTCTTGCCGTTGCTGCCCGTGACCGCGAGTACGCGGACCGGTAGAGTCGAGCGGTAGAGCCGGGCCAAATCCCCCAGCGCCCTCCTCGTATCCTTGACCAGGATGACCGCGCCTGACTCCGGCAGTTCCTCGGCCTTGCTGACCACAACGCCTGCGGCCCCGGCCTTGGCCACCTCGCCGAGGAACGAATGTCCGTCGAACCGCTCACCCTTGATGGCTATGAACAACTCTCCCGGCTGCACCTTGCGCGAGTCAATTGACACTCCGCTCACCTCGCCCTGGCCCGGCCTGACCAGGCTTCCACCTGTGGCATGTACAACCTGCTCAAAGGTCAGGGATTTCATACGACCAGCATCGCGTCGCCGAAGCTGTAGAACCGGTAACGCTGCTCGATTGCGTGCTCATACGCGGCCAGCACCTTGTCCCGGCCGGCAAAGGCCGAGACAAGCATGAGCAATGTTGACCTGGGCAGATGGAAGTTCGTCAGCATCGCGCCGGTGACCTTCCAATCATAGCCGGGATAGATATACAACTTCGTCATGCCTTCTGCTGCCCGCACTTGAACCCTCGACCCCTTGACCCCTTGGACCCTCTCCGCTTGTCCTTCGAGCGTCCTTACCGTGGTCGTTCCAACACAGACGACCCTTCGTCCCTGTTCAAGCGCTGCGTTCACCCTCGAGGCCGCGTCTTCTCCAAGCTCAAACCACTCCTCATGCATCGCGTGTTCTTCCACCTGCTCGACCTTGACCGGCCGGAATGTGCCCAGCCCGGCATGTAACGTCACCCGGCACTGCTCGACGCCCATTGCCTCGAGCTCGGCAAGAAGCTCAGGCGTGAAGTGCAGCCCGGCGGTGGGCGCGGCAACCGCGCCTTCCCGAACTGCATATACGGTCTGGTATCTCTCCGGCCGCTCGTACTTCCTCCGGATGTACGGCGGCAGGGCATACACGCCGTGCTCATTCATCAGGGGCCTTACGTCCGCCGGCTCGAACCTCAGAACTCGCGCGCCGTCGGGCCTGCGCTCCAGAACTTCAGCCCAGAACCCGTCCACCACCACTTTCGTTCCCGGCCGTGCCTTGCGTGCCGGCCTGGTCAGCGCTTCCCACGTCCCGTTCCCAAGCTCGCGCAACAGCAGCAACTCCAGCCTGCCGCCGGTTGGCAACTGCGCATACAGCCTCGCAGGTATCACCCGCGTGTCGTTCAGCACCAAGAGGTCCCCGGGCCTGAGCCAGCTCTTGATGTCAGGGAAACGCTGGTCATGGACCTTGCCGGTCGAACGCTCCAGCACCAGGAGTCGCGAGCCATCTCGGCGCGGTGCCGGCTCCTGGGCAATCAGCTCTGCAGCCAGCCGATAGTCAAAGTCAGCTACGAGCACGGTTTGTCAGAAGAGCTCGCGACCGGTGATGAGCCGGAAGGCCTCGCGATACCGTTGGCTGGTGCCGGCGACTACCTCTGCCGGGAGTCTCGGCGCGGGCGGCGTCTTGTTCCAGCCGACACGCTCAAGATAGTCGCGCACGAACTGCTTGTCATAACTCCGTGGCGAAGTTCCGGGCCGGTACACCCCGGCGTCCCAGAACCGCGACGAGTCCGGAGTCAGCGCCTCGTCTATCAGTATCAGCTCGCCGTCAGTCAGCCCGAACTCTAGCTTGGTATCGGCGATGATGATGCCCCTGGACCGGGCGTATTCCTCTGCCTGCGCGTAGACCGCGAGCGACGCGTCCCTTACCTTCGCCGCCAGTTCCTTGCCCACGAGCTCCGCCATACGGGCATAAGTGATGTTCTCGTCGTGCCCGGTGCTCGCCTTAGTGGCGGGCGTGAAAACAGGCCCAGGCAACTTGTCAGCCTGACGCAGGCCTCTGGGCAGCTCAATGCCGCACACCTTGCCCGACTCCTCATACTCCTTCCACCCGCTACCTGCCAGGTACCCGCGCACCACGCACTCGACCGGCAGCGGTCTTGCCTTGCGCACGAGCATCGAACGACCGGCGAGCACTGAAAGATACGGCCTGAACACTTCTGGAAACTCGGCCGGTTCGGTCGTCAGCATGTGATTGGCAACCACACCCTGGAACCTGCGAAACCAGAACTCGGACAGACCGTTCAGCACGCGGCCCTTGCCCGGAATCGGGTCGCGCAGCACGACATCGAAGGCCGAAAGCCGGTCAGTGGCGACAATCAGCAGCAGGCCATTGACTTCAAAGACGTCCCTGACCTTGCCTCGGGCAAACCGCTTGATACCGGGCAGCTCGGCATCGAGCATCGGCTTGCCCTCTCTTCGCTCGTCCGGGATTGGAAATTCTCCGGCTACCTGGGAGCCAGCTTCTGGCTCACCCGGCGCGACGAGCGGACCGTATCCACCGACAGCCGGCACCGGTAACCGCGCAGCTTGGCCGCCAGACGAGGGTGTTCCAGCGCCAGCAACGCAACCGCCAGGAGCCCGGCGTTGGCCGCTCCGGACTTGCCGGTTGCCACGGTCGCGACCGGCACGCCTTTGGGCATCTGGACCGTTGACAAGAGCGCATCCAGCCCGCGCAGGCCCGCGTCCAGCGGCACGCCGATGACCGGCAGAATCGTGTGGCTGGCGATGACTCCGGCCAGGTGCGCGGCCTTGCCCGCGCCGCAGATGATGACCTTCAGGCCCTGCTTCTCAGCGTCGTGCGCGAACGCGCGGCACCGGTCCGGTGTCCGGTGCGCGGAAATCACGTGGGCTTCGTAGGGAATGTTGAACTGCGCGAGTATCCGGGCGGCCTCGAGCATCGTCTCGGCGTCGCTCTCGCTGCCCATGACCACGGCGACAAGCGGCTTGGTCTTCTTAGCCATGCCTCATAATAGATACCGTCCGGCCATTGTAAAGCCGGGACGGACGGAGCGGAGCCACGAAAACACGAAACCCACGAAAGGGAAGAACGTCAATCCAAGCCCGCTCATATCCGGGCAGGTCTTCGGCCTCCGGCCACGTCTTTTCGTGACTTTCGTGCCTTCGTGGCGCTGTCTGTCCGGGCTTGTCTGCTACTGCTCGACCGCCAGGTAGAAGGCTTCGCGGCCGCGGAAGACGCGCATCAGCACCGGCCGCATCGTCTCGGCCAGTCGAGCCGCGCTGCCCACGAACGACTTGGCATCAGCCACCGGCTGCAGCCCGACCTCGACGACGACGTCGCCGGCCTTGAGTTCAGTGCCTGCCGCTTTCCCGCCCGGCTCAATGGCGACAATCTCTGCCCCGGGCTGCCCCTGCGCATCCTTCACTTCGATCCCAAGCCAGCTCTTCACCGGCGGCGCCTGCCTAGCCTCGGTCCCGGCCACCGGCCACGCGCCGAGCACCGCGGTCAATTCAACCTCCGCGCCCTGGCGAAAGACTCTGAACCTGACCTTCGCATCGGGCGGCTGGGCCGCGAGCTTGTTCTGGAACCAGCGCACGTCCGGCACCTTCTCTGAGTCAAGCTCAAGCACCACGTCTCCGGGCCGAAACCCGGCCCGCTCCGCCGGACCGCCCGGTGAGACCTGCGAGACAAGTGCTCCTTCAGTGCCGGTCAGCCCAAGCGCCGCCGCAATCGGACCCGAGACCTCCTGGGTGTTGATGCCCACGTACCCGCGCAGCACCATGCCGTTCTTCACCAGTTGCGCAGCAATCTCACGCGCCAGGTTGATGGGGGCGGCAAACCCGATGCCGGTGAGGTTCCCTTTCTCCGCAGTCTTGCCAAAGGTGCAGATGCCCACCACCCTGCCGCGTGCGTCCACCAGCGGCCCGCCTGAGTTGCCCGGGTTGATGAGCGCGTCGGTCTGGATGAACGCCTGGAAATCAGGGCCTGACGACTTGGGCAGGCCCCAGCGCGACAGCGCGCTGACAATCCCCGCGGTCGCGCTGCCCGGCAGGCCGTACGGGTTGCCCACTGCCGCGACCGGCTGGCCGACCGCGAGGCTGTCTGAGTCCGCGAGCATTGCCGCGGGCAAAGGCCGGCCAGAGACGACTTGCAGGACCGCGAGGTCGGTGACCGGGTCCCGGCCCGTGACCTTCAGCTTGTCGCCTGAGTACTCGACCCCGTCCGCAGTCCGGACAAGAATCCTCTCAAACCCGGCAATGACGTGGTTGCAGGTGAGGGCATGGCCTTCGCGGTCGAAGATGAACCCTGAGCCTATCGAGCGCGACTGAACAACACCAGTGCCCACGCGTTCGAGCTTCTCGACTTCGACCTCGACCACCGCAGGCCTGACCTGTTCGACCGCCTGGATGAAGTCACTCGGCGCAGCCAGGAGCATGCAAAGAAGTATCATCTGCCTGCCGCCTTCCTGCCGATTTCAAACCCCTGCTCAATGCACCTGACGTTGACCGGGACGAGCTTGGGCTTCTTGCCGAACTCGTGCCTGGCCATTTCGATGACCCGCTCAATCGGCACCAGTCCGCTTGCGCCCACGTACGCGCCGAGCATCACCATGTTCGCGGCCTTGCCCGTGCCCGCGTCAATCGCAATCTGGTTCGCTGGCACTTCGACAACCACAAGGTCACTCCGCTGGGGCCGGACGTTGATGAGCGTAGTGTTGACCACTGCCAGCCCGCCCGGCTGCTGGGCGGGGCAGAACTTCTCCAAAGACGGCCGGTTCATCACCACCGTGTCTCTGGGACTAGAGACAATCGGCGAGGCAATCGCCTCATCGCCGATTATCACCGTGCAGTTAGCCGTGCCGCCGCGCATCTCCGGCCCATACGACGGCAGCCAGACCACCTCGCTGCCCAACTCCATTCCGGTCTCGGCCAGGAGCTTGCCGGCGAGCATCACGCCCTGTCCTCCGAACCCGGCGAACACCACTTCCACCTGCATGTTACGCCTCCGCCTTCGGTGCTGCGGCTTCCGGTTTCTTGAAGTTCTGCACCGGGTAGTACGGCATCATCGTCTGCTCCAGCCACTTCGTCGCTTCGAACGGCGGCAGGCCCCAGTTGGTCGGACAGGTGGAGAGCACCTCGACGAACGTGAAGCAGCGGCTCTCGACCTGGAGCCGGAACGCCTCCCTGATTGCCCGCTTGGCCTTGACAATGTGCGGCGGCGTGTGGACCGCGACCCGCTCGATGAAACCGGGCGTGGCCAGGCTTGCGAGCAGCTCGCACATCCGGACCGGGTATCCGACGTCCGACACGTCCCGGCCCCTCGGTGTCGTCGTGGTCACCTGGCCGGGCATGGTGGTCGGCGCCATCTGGCCGCCGGTCATGCCGTAGATGGCATTGTTCACGAAGATGACCGTGAACTTCTCGCCCCGGTTCGCGGCGTGGACGATCTCGGCCATGCCGATCGACGCCAGGTCCCCGTCGCCCTGGTAGGTGAACACGACGAGGTCCGGCCGCGCGCGCTTGATGCCGGTGGCCAGGGCCGGCGCGCGGCCATGCGCCGCCTGCTGAAAGTCCATGTTGAAGTAGTTGAACGCCAGCACCGAGCAACCGACCGGCGCGATGCCGACCGTCCGCTCACGGAGGCCCAGTTCGTCAATCGCCTCAGCCACCAGCCGGTGGATGAGGCCGTGCGTGCAGCCCGGGCAGTAGTGGGTCGGGTTGGTCGTCAGCGACTCCGGCCGCGCAAAAAGCGTCTTCACTTGCCACCTCCCAGGTGCGACTTCACCGCTTTGACGACCTCCTCAGGCGACGGCACGATGCCGCCGGACCGGCCGAAGAAGGACACCGGCTTCTCGCATCCCATCGCGCAACGGACGTCGTCGACCATCTGCCCCATCGACATCTCGACCGAAAGCAGGAACTCGGCCTTCCTGCCCAGCTCGCGCGTCTTCTCCGACGGGAACGGGTAGAGCGATATCGGCCGCATGAGCGCCGCGCTGATGCCCTCCTTCTCCAGCATCTGGATCGCGGTCTTGCACACCCGCGCGGTCGTGCCGTATGCCGTCAAGAGCACGCGGTACGGCCTATCCGTGCGATACTCCTCGAACCTGACCTCCTCCCGGCACATCTTCTCGTACTTCCGCGCGAGCGTCTCGTTCAACTGCTCCTCGACCAAAGGGTCCAGGTGCAAGGAGTTGACGAGATTCGGCTTTCGGCCCCTGCACCCGGTCGTGGCCCAGTCTTTCACCGGCAGGGGCGGAAAGTTCCATTCCTTGAACTCGACCGGCTCCATCATCTGTCCAATCATCCCGTCGCCGATGACGATTACCGGGTTCCGATACCGGTCTGCCCGGTCGAACGCCAGGGGCATGATGTCCACCGCCTCCTGCACCGACGCCGGCGCGAGCACCAGGCAGCGGTAGTCGCCGTGCCCGCCGCCCTTGGTCGCCTGCCGGTAGTCGCCCTGGGACGGCAGGATACCGCCCAGGCCCGGCCCGGCGCGCACGATGTTCACCACCACCGCAGGCAGCTCGGCCGCGGCGATGTACGACAGCCCTTCCGTCATCAGGCTGATGCCCGGGCTTGACGATGTGGTCCACGCCCGTGCGCCTGCGCCCGCGGCCCCGTACACCATGTTGATGACCGCAACCTCGGACTCGGCCTGCAGGTATGCGCCCTTGACTTCAGGCATCCGGCGCGCCAGGTACTCGGCCACCTCGGACTGGGGCGTCAAGGGATAGCAGAAATAGACGAGCCCGCCGGCCCGGATTGCCGACTCGGCAATCGCTTCGTTGCCTTTCATCAATACTTTCGCCATCTGGAAGCTCCCTTCCGCGCTGACCTGTCATTCGAGATTCGATGTTCGCAATTCGTCATTGTCTTCACGCCGCGTCGTCCTGCTCGACCGTTATCGCCACGTCCGGGCACGAGAACGCGCAGAACCGGCAGCCGGTGCACTTCTCCTGGGCTTGCACCTGGCAGAAGAAGTAGCCCTTGTCGTTGATTTCCTTGGACATCGCGAGCACGCCCTTGGGGCAGGCGTGGGTGCACAACTCGCAGCCCTTGCAGCGGTTGCGCTCGATTGTCACCTTGAACGTCTTGGCCATTTCACTCCTCAATTATCGATTCTGAACCTGCCCAGCCAGTTGGATTGCTCCCACGGCTTGAGCATCATTCTGTCCAATACCATCACCGGGTACTTGACCTTCACCCGGTCGAGCATGTCCCTGGCGACCGCCACGAACGCGACCCGCGCGCCGGTCTGCTTCGCCACCTGCTCGGCCAGCGAAACGCCCTCCTCCACCACCTCAGGCACGGTCTCCTCCACCAGGTGCGAATTCACCACCAGCGACGAAAGCTTCACCCCGCACGCCGAGCTAATTTCCTTCATCATCGCGAGCGTACCGGCAAGCTCACGCGTCCTCGGCCGGCGCGAGTTCAGGACAAACATCCCGTCGATCGCGTCCTCGCTCACCTGCGGCGCGAGGGACGCCATCACCCTGGCTCCGACCGGGTCACCGCCCATGTCGAGAATCACGTGCCCCTGGCTCTCCTGAATCGCGCCCTTGACCTCGGGCACAATGATTGGCAGGTCAGCTTCGGCCAGGGCGCCGGACGGCACCAGGAACCTGATGCCGAACTTCGACAACTCGGTCTGGACCAGCCGGCTGCGGAAATACGGGTTGACGATATCCAGGTCCGCGACCGCGACCTGGCGGCCGATGCGTCTCAGCTTCAGCGCGAAGTTGACCGCCACCTCGGTCTTGCCGGACCCGAACCCGCCCGAAAACATCAGCACCCGTTTGAGGCAGGAAAGGAATGCCTCGGCCCGGACCCAGTCGGTGCGGGAAACCTCAGGCACGCTTATCATGTCGGGACCAGAAGCATACTCATTACCCCCAGCCGGTCAACCTTCGGTCATGCCTGCCGTGCGCCACGGCGGCACGCTTGACAGACGGTCGTGAATGCCGAGACTGGGAGTTGTGAACCCGGTCATCTGGGCAGTGCTCCTGTCTCTCGCTGTCGCCGACAGCACCGAGCCGGAGCCGGTCGAACTGCCCGGGGTGGCCGGCCCGGTGATTTATCGCCGGCACGCCAATTCGCTCGGACTGTTTCGCTTCCGCGACAACTTCGCCGCCCTGCGGTTCGTTCGCACGGGCCCCGGTTCCTTCGAGGCCCGCGTCGCCCGCGACACGATGGGCGTGATGGTCGAGGACCCGATTCTCCTCGACTCGGCAACATTCCGCCGGGTCAGCTCGGCCCTGTTCGGGCCCGCGCCGGCTCCGTCATTCGCTGAGCTGACGTTGACCCCGGTCTATCCCCCGCCTCCGCCCGCTCTCGGACTCTCTTCGGCCCGGCGCGCGACGTGGGGCGCTCTCTCAATCGGCACACTCGGCCTGAGCGTCGGGCT
>Ga0116202_10001949_pt1 | contig 12196 bp, 4 predicted proteins | sample LakKivw325mmetaG_FD_94479 | JGI IMG/M metagenome (GOLD analysis project Ga0116202, IMG submission 94479) | Anoxic lake water microbial communities from Lake Kivu, Rwanda to study Microbial Dark Matter (Phase II) - Lake Kivu water 325m metaG | ecosystem: Environmental > Aquatic > Freshwater >... | reverse complement strand
TCTTGGCTGTAACGTCCCATATGTTAAATGTTTTAGCCGATTTAATTGAGCTGCGAGCTTTGGGCTTTGAGTTATGAGATACAAGGACCTCATCCCCAAACCCCTTCTCCTTTAGGAGAAGGGATTTGGGGATGAGGTCCTTGTATCTCGTAACCCAAAGCTCGCAGCTCAATTAAATCAGCTAAAACATTTAACATATGGGACGTTACAGCCAAGACAAACGCATTGTGATGACGCTGGATGCCGGCGGCACCAACTTAGTTTTCAACGCCGTTCAGGGTGAGAAAGAAATACTCTCCCCTTACATTCTCCCCGCCCATCATGCCACCCTGCGGCAGGTCATCAGCACCATTTTCGATGGTTTCGTCCGGGTGAAAGATCAGCTGAAAGACCCTCCTGTCGCCATCAGCTTTGCTTTCCCGGGTCCTGCCGCCTACGACAAAGGTATCATCGATGATCTGGAGAACCTGCCCACCTTCCGTGGCGGTGTGGCTCTGGGCCCGGCGTTGCGGGAAAAGTTCGGCATACCTGTTTTCATCAACAACGACGGTGACCTCTTTGCCTATGGTGAAGCCCTGGCGGGCCTGCTGCCGGAGATCAACGACCTGCTGGCACAACGTGGCAGCCCCAAGAGCTACCACAACCTCTTCGGCGCCACCTTCGGCACCGGCTTCGGGGGCGGCATCGTCACCAAAGGCGAGCTGTTCACAGGCGACAATTCGGCCCAGGGTGAGATCAACCGCATGCGCAATAAACTCTACGGCAATTACAGCGTGGAGGAAAGTACCAGCATACGTGGTGTGCAGCGCGTCTATGCCAGGGAGTCAGGCGATCATTCGGCCATGTCACCCAAAGACATCTATGAGATAGGTATGGGACTGAAATCCGGCCACCGGCAGGCAGCCGTCAGGGCCTATGAGGAGCTGGCCGTCGTCGCCGGCGACGCTTTCGCCAATGCCATCACCTTAGTCGACGGACTGGTGGTCATCGGCGGCGGACTGGCACGCGCCTACCCCCTGTTCCTGTCACGGCTGGTGCAGGAGATGAACACAGCTTACGACACCTTTCAGGGTGGCGCCCTGCCACGTATGGAAATAAAAGCCTACAACCTGGAAGATCATGATGACCTCGAGCTCTTCCTGACCGGTGACACCCGCGAAATTAAGGTGCCCTTCAGCAATAAGACCCTGACATACGACCCGCTGAAACGCATCGGCGTGGGGTTCCGCCGTCTGGGTACTAGCCGCGCGGTATCGGTGGGGGCCTATGCCTTCGCATTGAACGCCCTGGATAAATAAAAAATTTCAAACAGCACCGCTTAAATGAGATACATCTTACTCCTTTCCCTTTTGATGCTTTTCACCGTCATCCTCCGCAGCCAGCCCGGCTGGCGCAATAAAGAAATGGAGGTGAAAGTCGACCTGCCCGATCGGCAGGCCGCTCAAAAACTGTATGACCTTCACCTCAACGGTGATATCTATCCCAACAGACTTGACGGCGGTTATGAGCCCTGTGGTTGGATTGCCGTGGTCTATGTCATCCCGCCGGAACTGGAAAAAATCGACCGCCTCGGACTGCATTACGAGATCGTCCATGAGGATATGAACGCCCATTTTAAGGATTTCTGGGTGAACCGTGACGCCTATCATACCTATCAGCAGATCATTGACCTGGCCGACAGCCTGTCGGAGAACTTCCCGCTGATTTGCCACAAATATCTGTTCGGCACCTCTATTCAGGGACGTCAATTGGCGGCGCTGAAGATCAGCGACAACGTGACGGACGATGGGGATGAACCCGAAGTGCTGTTCGACGGCGGCATCCATGGCGATGAGATAGGCGGCTCCGAAAACCTCATCCGTTTTGCACGTGATCTCTGCCTGGCCTATGGCGTGGATCCTTACATCACCGACCTCATCGACCACCGGGAGATCTGGCTGTATCTCATGGTCAACCCCGACGGCCGTGCCAACATGACGCGCGAGAACGCCGCCGGCATCGACCTCAACCGCAACTGGGGTTATATGTGGGATGCCTGGGACGGCTGCAATGCCCCCTTCACGGAGCCCGAGAGCCGGGGCCTAAGGGAATGCCTGTATACCCTGCAGCCCGTGGTCTATACCAGCTACCACAGCGGCACCGAATTTCTGGCCTATCCCTGGAGCTACCGCCCCAATGCCTGCCCCGACGAGGCCCACCTCCATCACCTGGCGCAGATTTACTCCACCACGTCAGGATATGCCGGCCTGCCCTATGAACAGGGTTATACGGGCATGTACCCCATCAACGGCAGCTCCAAGGATGCCGCCTACGGTGTCATGGGCGCCGTGAGCTGGACCATAGAGATCTCCAACATGAAACAACCCCCTGCCTCACAGATAGCCCTGTATTACAACTATAACAAACCGGCTATGCTGGCGATGATCGAAGAGGCCGGTTACGGTCTCGCAGGAACCGTCACCGACGCTGCCAGCGGCGCCCCGGTAACCGCCATCGTCTTTGTCGATGATTATTACCCGGCCTATACCGATCCCACGGCCGGCGATTATCATAAATATGTCCTCCCCGGAACTTACACCGTCAGGGTGACCGCCAACGGTTATGCCCCGCAGACGGTCAGCGGCGTGACCGTGACGGCCGGCGGCACGACGGTCACCGATTTCCAGCTCGAACCGGAAGAAAGCCATACGGTCTATAAACTGGTAGCCTGTCAGATACCGGGCAACAACTTCTCTGACGAAGGCAACACGACGGCCATCCTGGGACTTCACGACAATGTGAATTATTCTATCGGTAAGAACGGGTGGCTTATCGTCGACATGCAGACACCCGTCGCCGACGGCCCCGGCGAGGACATCACCGTTTACGAGGGTGACACCTCCCCTGAGGGATACACCTGTTATGCCGGCCAGAGCATGGACGGGCCCTGGATCCTGTTGGGAGCCGGTATGGGTACGACAGGTTTCGACCTGATGAATGCCGGCATCGTCGAAGTGCAGTTCTTCAGGATCGTGGACGACGGCGACGGACAGGCCACCGCACCCGACGCCGGCTTCGACCTCGACGCCATCGAAGCCGCCGGCCCGGCTCAGGGGGTCTATATCGCCCTGTATGGATATGCCGTCGACGACGAAACGGGTAACGGCAATGGCCGCATTGACCCCGGCGAGACGGTCGGCCTGACGGTGACCCTCAGAAACAATGGCAACACCACGGCCTTCAACACCACGGGGGCACTCACCACCACCGCGCCGTTCATCACCGTGACCCAGGCCGATGCCTCCTTCGGCGATCTGGCCCAGGGACAGACAGCCATGGCCGTATTCTCGCTGACGGCCAATGCTCTCACACCCCAGGGGTATAATTTTTCTTTCCTGCTGACCGTCACCGCCAACGAAGGAAGCTACTCCAATTCATATGAGATGCCCTTCACCGTGGGGCAGATCGTCGAAAACTGGGAGACGGGCGATTTCAGCCTCTTCGACTGGCAACAGGGCGGGAACGCCCCATGGTTCATCACCGGGCAGAATGTGTATGAAGGCGACTACTGTGTCAGATCAGGCGGTATTGATGACCTGCAGACCTCCATGCTCGACCTGACCCTTGATGTCGTCGCCAACGGAAGCATATCCTTTTATGGCAAGGTATCTTCTGAGACAGGGTACGATTTTCTGCAGTTTTATATTGATGATTCCCAGATGGGCCAGTGGTCGGGAGAACAGGACTGGGCCCTGTACAGCTATCCCGTCACCACAGGCACTCATACCTTCAAATGGATCTATGACAAAGATATTTCGATGAGCTCCGGATATGACTGCGGATGGGTCGACCTGATCACGATGCCGCCGGTGAATCCCGTGAACATGGGTGTGGTGACAGGTACCGTTACCGATTCCACCACGGGGCTTCCCATCGCAGCCGCCTCCGTGGGAGGCGTCACCATGACCAACGAACAGGGCCATTATGTGCTGTCACTGTCGCAGGGAAACTATGATCTGTGCGCTTTCCATCCTTCCTATGACACCCTTTGCCTGAATGCCGTCATCCTCGATGATGACACCACGCAGCTCGACTTCGCCCTGCTGCCGGTGACATGCATTGACGAACCGCCGGCACAAACTGCCACCGTTCACTGGAATCCTAATCCCTTCACCTCCTCTGCCGTTTGTGAACTGCTGATGCAAGAGAACGGTTTCGTCAACATTGAGATATTCGACATCAACGGGATCAAAGTGGTGACTCTATTCAATGGTGTCCTCACACCAGGAATGCACACAATAACCTGGGACGGAACTGATGACGTAAGACACAGCCTGAACGGGGGTATCTACTTTTACAGGATCATTCTCAAAGGGAAAGTAATTACGGGTAAGTTGCTTCTTTTGTGATTACGATCGGAAAATGATTAAAAAAATTGTTACTTTTGTGTGCCAATTATTATTTCGTATTAATTTTGGAACAAATCACTTCTTGAATAGTTAAATTTTTAAATAGCAAACTAACCTAATTGTTTAATCTTAAATCGAAATGATCATGAAAAAAGTTTTACTTTTAAGTCTGGCATTGAGTTTTACCGTTTTCGTCTTTGCCCAGAGAAATTACGTTGTAAAACCGGAATTCAGGACGCAGAGAGCCACCATGCAAACCGCTAACAAGGTGGGCATCGAGCCTGTCAAGTCCTATCCCATTACCAGTTCCAGGTTCGTGCAGCCGCCGCATACCGTCAACAGGGACGTGACCATCACGGCCATAGGCCATTCGGCCAATGCTTACGGCTATGGTTACGCCGGCGGGCAGAAAGCGATCCTGTGGGCCGATAACGAGATAAACACGTTCATCAACCTGCACAGGGAAGTGGGCGGTGCACCCAACTATTCAGGTAACCTGGATATAGACATCTCTTACGACAGGGGCGGCACCTTCACCAGTGACGTGAGGATATATACCTCAACCATTTCCGGCGGCACCTATAACCTCGACGCGGCCCGTTATCCCCAGGGAGGCATTTACAACCCCGAAGGCAATACCGATCCGGCCAATGCTTATTATGAATATGAGGGAGCCAACCTCGACGGCACCAACGGCGCCGACAGCTGGGGAGGTTACAGCTACGGCAGGGTCAACCTGGGCGACCTGACCGACACCACCAAGCACCTGCGCTCCAGCGATCCCGCCAACGGCTTTTATCAATACATCCCCGACGGATTCCATGTCACCCACCAGGGTGTGGCGCTTATATCCGATCTCAACCAGGACTGGACCAGCGGTTCGCTCGTGTGGCTCAACCAGTTATTGCTGAGCCGTGGCCTGTGGAACACCACCACCAATGATTTTGATTTCGACAGGTTCCTGATCGACTGTGTTACCCTGCCCGATGCAGGGCGTCCTGCCGGCACACGCTGTGCTTACGGACCCGACGGACAGACGGCTTATGTCGTCACCCTCGGCGATGACGGCTCAGTGCCTTTCTCACAAGGTGCTTATTATCCTATCGTTTACAAATCCACCGACGCCGGTGAAACATGGGAAGATCCCGTTGGTGTCGCACTTGGAGGCCCCGACGGCATCGACGCCATCGTTTATGACTGGCTCACCGACCAGCAGTTGCTCGATTTCTTCGGCGAGCCTGTTCCCGCACGCGATGAGATACTGTATACCACTGCCTTTGACTGCGATATCGTCGTGGATGCCTTCAACAATCCCCATATTGCCGTGGTCATCGGCATAGGTGACGGAGCTTACGCCATTTATACACCTGCCGATTACATCGCCGTTTGGGATGTCACCTCTTACGATGGCGGCCAGACCTGGACGGCTTATAATTGCGGAACACTGACCACCTTCCGTGGCACCTTCGGTGACCTCACCGAAGACAACCGTGTGAACGCCTCCATTGACGAAGGCGGCACCAAAGTGTTCATCTCCTGGCTTGACACCCACTTCGAAGGTGTCACCGACAATATTCAGCCCGATATCTTCATCCGCGGCATTGATTATTCAAACTTCCTGATGACCGCCGATGTGGTGAACGTCACCGAATACACCGAGGCATGGTTGCAGGCTTACTTCTTCGTGGCTCCTTATTATGTCTTTGAAGACGGCGGCACCTATACCATTCCTTTTGTCTATGAAGACATGGACCCTGCCGACCCGACACAGCCCGTGACCTTCATGTTCATCAATGGCTACAACGTCGTACAGGATGATTTCGTCACCTCGATACCGCATCCCGAAACGGTCACCTCCAATGCGGGTCCCGACGCCACCATCTGCGAGGGTGAGACCTATACGCTGTCAGGCACCGCCACCAATTACACCTCCGTTGAATGGACCACCTCCGGCGACGGCACCTTCGACGACCCCAACATCCTCACCCCTGTCTATACCCCGGGAGAAGGTGATATCGCCAGCGGCTCCGTCACACTCACCCTCACCGCCTATTCAGGAACGAACCAGGCCAGCGATGACATGGTGCTGACCATCGACCCGCTGCCCGGCATCCCCGCCACACCCGCAGGTCCCGACTCGGTGGATTACTATGAAGTGCAGTCCAGCGAATTCACCACCGCCGGTGCGACAAATGCCGACTCGTATGTGTGGGATCTTCAGCCTTCCACCCTGGGAACCATCACCGGTACAACGACTACGGCTACCGTCGACTGGTCCGGATCCATCGGAATAGCATCCATCACCGTGAAAGCCGTTAACGCCTGCGGCGAAAGCGCTTTCTCGGACGCCTGGACCGTCGTCGTCAGAAACACCACCGGAATCGGTGAGGTGCAAAACAAGGATGTCACTATGCGCATCATTCCCAACCCGAATAACGGCGAATTCATCATGGAGCTCGCATCCAAAGAAAACAGCACCATGAACCTCAGGATCATGGATGCCCTCGGAAACATCGTGTACAGCCAAAACGGCATACAGGTGAATCAGAAAGTCGATATGAAATTGTCACTCGACAACCTGAAGAAGGGCGTTTATTTCATACTCGTCAATGACGGAAAGACCACACAGGCTAAAAAGCTGGTGATCCAGAAATAACGGCATACCGCTGAAAGCGGTTTATTTTCCGGTACAAGAGGTTGTATCAAAACCTTTTAACTACGGAGATATCGGAGGCTAACAGAGAACAGGGAATATAAAGAATTGAATTTTAATACTCTGCGATCTTTGCGCTTCCTTTGCGTCCTCTGCGGTTAATCAAAAAAGGAGATTGATACAACCTCTTTTTTATTATCATGGCAATTTGGCATTTTAATCAGACTTTTTATTAAATTTGTACAATCAGTTATACCGGTCTTCTATATATAACATAAAATTTCTGATATTCTGATAGTTATAGTACATAAACCATATCCTCATCATTCAAATAAACCATTTTATTAACCAAAACCGACAACCATGAAAAAATTGCTACTCCTCAGTCTTGCACTGGGCTTCACATTTTATGTCTTTGCCCAGAAAAATTACCAGGTGAATCCTAAATACCAGACGATGTTAAAATTACTGAACATCCAAAACACTATCGGTCTGGAACCTGCGAAACATACACCGATTGTAAGCTCTAAGTTTGTTCGGCCCGATCATCCCCTTAACAGAGACATTACAATTGTCACCCTCGGGCAGGCGGCCAATGCCTATACTTACGCTTCCAATGTTATCGGAGGACAGAAAACAATATTATGGATTGATAATGATCTCAACACCTTTATTAATCTGCACAGAGAAATAGGGGGGACACCGAATTACTCCGGTAACCTGAACATTGACATCACCACCGACAGGGGAGAGAATTTCACCAACAATGTCAGGATCTACACCTCGACCATCAGCGGCGGCACCTATAATTTGGACGCTGCCCGCTACCCCCAGGGTGGCATCTACAATCCTGAAGGTAACACCAACCTGGCCGATGCCTATTATGCCTTTTTCGCTCCCAACCTCGACGGCACCAATTCGGCCGACAGCTGGGGCGGTTACAGCTACGGTGTGGCCAACCTTGTAGACTTCACAGATACTACCAAGCATCTGCGTTCCTCCGACCCTGCCAATGACTTTTACCAGTATGTCCCCGATGGTTTTACTGTCACCCACCAGGGTACGGCCATCGCCACAGACCTCAACCAGGACTGGTCGTCAGGAGCACTGGTATATATGAACTCCATTCTGGTCAGCCGGGGCGTTTGGGATGAAACCGAACATGATTTCGTCTATGACAGGTTCCTCATCGATTTTACAGTGGTTCCCGATATCGGCCGGCCAGCCACCCCGAGGGTTGCTTTTGCCTCCAATGGTACGACAGGCTATATCGTCAGCCTGGGTGATGACGGATCGATTCCTTTCTCAAGTGGAGCTTATTTCCCCATCGTGTTCAAGACCACCGATGCCGGGGAGACCTGGGAAGATCCCGTCGGTGTGGAAATCGGTGGTCCCGATGGCATCGACGCCATCGTCTATGACTGGCTCACCGACCAGCAACTGCTTGATTTCTTCGGAGAACCTGTCCCCGCACGCGACGAGGTCCTCTATACAACCGACTGGGACTGTGACTTGGTCGTCGATATGTACGGCAATCCGCATATTGGAGTAGTTATAGGCATCGGTGGCGGTGCATGGAATATCTATTACCCGGCGGATTACATCGCCGTTTTTGACGTCACCTCACCCGATGGCGGACAAACCTGGACGGCTTATATGTGTGGCAGCCTCACTACATTGGAAGGAATCTTTGGCGATATCGACGATTATAACCGTGTGGGAGCCTCCATCAGCGCCGACGGATCACATATCTTTTTCTCCTGGCTGGATACCCACTTCGAAGGTGTGACGGATAATACACAACCCGACATTTTCTGCCGCGGTATTGACATTGCCAATTACCTGATCACAGAAGCTCCCGTCAATGTCACGGAATATTCCGAGGCCTGGCTGCAGGCTTACCTCTTCGCTTCCCCCTACAATGTATTTTCGGAAGGTGATACTTATGAGGTCCCCTTCACTTACATGGATATGGATCCGGCCGATCCGACACAACCGGTAACTTTTAAGTATGTCAAAAACTTCACTTACACACAGGCTGATTTTGTCACACCTATACCTGGAGGTGGTGTGCTGACCGCCAATGCCGGCCCTGACGCCGCCATCTGCGAAGGCGAGACTTACACCCTGGCCTCCGCCACCGCCACCAACTACACAGCTCTTCTATGGAGCACTTCGGGCGACGGCTTCTTTGATAACATCACCCTTCTCAATCCCGTCTACACCCCCGGTGCAGGTGATATTGCCGGCGGCACCGTCACCCTGACCCTCACGGCCTTCGCAGGATCAAACCAGGTGAGCGACGACATGGTGCTGACCGTCAACCCGATGCCGGGAATACCCGCCACACCTGAAGGACCTGATTCGGTGGATTATTATTATAATCAGACATCTGACTTTACAACGGCCGGTGCCGAACATGCCGACTCCTATGTGTGGAACCTTCAACCTGATTCACTGGGCACCATCACCGGTAGTACCACCACCGCCACCGCAGACTGGACCGGTCTGGTAGGAACAGCCTATATTACCGTCAAGGCGGTTAATGCCTGCGGCGAAAGCGATTACTCCGATGCCTGGATGATCATCGTCGATAATTCAACCGGCATCGCCGAGGTGCAGGACAAGGAGATCGCCATACGAATCATGCCCAACCCGAACAGCGGCGAGTTCATCATCGGACTGACATCAAAGGCCAATGCCGTCATGAACCTGAGAATCGTGGACGCCCTCGGAAACACCGTGTACCGGCAGAACGGCATACAGGTGGCACCATCGCTCGCCATGAAGCTCACACTCGGCAACCTGAAAAAAGGCGTTTACTTCATCCTCGCCGATGACGGAAAAACGATACAGGCGCAGAAGCTGGTGATACAGAAATAAGACCTCACCCTAACGGGGGTGTATCAATACTTTTTTAACCACAAAGGAATCGGAGGAAAACGGAGAACACAGAGAGATAAATAATTGCTTTTCAGTTCTCTGCGTTCTTTGCGCTTCCTCTGCGACCTCTGTGGTTAATTAAAAATGTCAATTTCGATACAACCTTCTTTTTTACCGCATATTTAACATGAGACAGCCCTAAAAGCTGTCCAGGTTATGGAGGGCTTTCAGTCGGCAGCAGGCTCCGTCAGGGACAGGATGATTTGGCGAGATGGGATGTTCGAAGTTGTAACATCGAACATAGAAAATGGAACACCGAAAATCGTCAAATCATTTTTTAACCCAACTTGAACTTTTATGTGACGTATTATACTCATAGTCAACTCAATAACCTAATAGATTTCATAATTCGGGTAATACAAATTTTTTCTGATAAAAGGGCATGGATTTATATCCCAGTGCAGTGTATATCTGTTGCGCCCCGGCGGAAGGTATACTACAGATTCTTCTGTTAATCTGTTGGTCTTTTTGATTATTCATTGTTATTGTGGCTTCTTTTTGAGTATTCATTATTCTGACAATATTTTGCCAATCATGATGAATTTGGTGATGTTTCAATCTGTACCTGATGGTATTTACAATCATATAAGCTATAATACCAAGATACAGGTGAGCTTCGGTAAACTCATCTTTTTGATGAAAAACCGGCCTTAAACTTAAGTCTGTTTTCAATATCCGAAAGGTTGCTTTTACTTCTCTGATGGTATTATAGATATTCCATATCATCTTTTCATCTGTCTGCTCAAGATTGGTACGAAGAAAATAGATACCATCCTGTGATCCGGTTGTAAGAGGTTTTCGCTTCCAGGTAACCTTCACTGCAATACCATCTTTTTCCTGAACAGTAATCCGGTAGTGCTTGTTTGCCGTAGAGTAACGTTCTTTTATTCTGCCAATGCGCTCTACAACTTTTTCATATTTTTTTGTCCCTCCTTTTTTATGAATTGCCCGGGCTATGTTCTCCAACTCTTCTTCATAATGCTCGCTAAAATGTTCATTCATCGAGGCTTCTTTTATAGTCTTTCGATCACTTCGTACATATAGATAACGGTCATCTTTCCCGGCTTTTGATACCCGGCGAACTTCAATTGGATGTTCCCGTTTGTCATGCAGTGTTATAACCTTTTCCCCTACAATTTCGTAATCTTTGAGCCTGGAACGGCTCACACAAACATACTGATACTGCTTCAATTTTAACATCGCCAGGTTCTCATCCGTTGCTATCCCGACATCAATGACTATAACCGGCTTTCTGCCTGTTGACGATGTTCTTGCCGACAATTGATCTACTATGTCTGACAGTGTTTTACAATCGGCTATATTGCCTCGAAAAATTTTACTGTATTTTATAAAACCTTCAACATTCACCACCAACGCCAATGCAACTAATTTTGAATCATTCCTCTTTTCTTCACTCTTGTAAAATTTTGCCAGTTTGCTCCCATCCTTCCTGCCTTCAAAATAGGTGTTGGTCAAATCACTCAATATAATCTTATCTTCCAGATCAAATAACTCACTTGTTCTGAGAGACAGATATTCTTCAAGACCTTCTTTTACCTTATATAACATACTGCTGGCACGGTATAAACGAAACCTGCTGATCTTAGCAGGATCCAGATCAAATAATTCAGCCACTGCCGAATTATCCTGTATCCATTGTGCCGTTTTATGTTCGGAGGCCGGATAGGTCGCCTTACTTATTATATGTAACAAGGCGGTCTTTATTTGTGAATCATCCCATCCACAATCCTTTAAATATGTTCCGATCCCCAATTCTTCTATGGTTTGCTTGCATAACCACTCACATCCTATTTCACGGGCATCTTCCATGGTAACACCTGAAATATCTACCTGATGATATTCCCTTTCTTGTTGCTTTCTCCTGTCGGATTCTGCTTCCTGAATAGGATGACTTTCCAGCCCCTTACGTTTTATCTGCTCATAATAATGACGGGCAAGTTTCTCAATATAAGCAGGTAACATTGAGCTGAATAAGGTTTGCCCACCCTTCAGCAGTTGCTCGATACGGTCGGCTAACAGTTTCCTTTGCTCATTGGTCTGCAATTCCTCAAGCTTTCCAAGGGATAGGTACGTTTGATGACGTATCTTGTCACCTATGCGGTAACTTTCACACAGTTTGTAATACCGATATATTTTACCCGTCGTTTTATCTTTCTTATCTGCTGCTTTTAAAAACATGCGGCAAATATAC
>Ga0116202_10001945_pt1 | contig 12218 bp, 9 predicted proteins | sample LakKivw325mmetaG_FD_94479 | JGI IMG/M metagenome (GOLD analysis project Ga0116202, IMG submission 94479) | Anoxic lake water microbial communities from Lake Kivu, Rwanda to study Microbial Dark Matter (Phase II) - Lake Kivu water 325m metaG | ecosystem: Environmental > Aquatic > Freshwater >... | reverse complement strand
CACTATCGGTCATTAGCAGTATTTAGCCTTGGAGTGTGGTCACCCCGGATTCCCACGGGATTTCTCGTGTCCCGTGGTACTTAAGAACACAAGCAGAGACTTCTACCTTTAATCTACGGGACTATCACCCTCTTTGGTGGCTCTTTCCAGAGACCTTGGACTAGATAGAAATTTTTTTACTCTGTTACGGCTCTTAGGGACCGTGTCTTGCGTCTTGCGACACCCGACTAACATAGGGCCTAAGCCCACTAAGCCAATCGGGTTTGGGCTCTTCCCATTTCGTTCGCCACTACTACGGGAATCTCATTAGATTTTTCTTCCTCAGGTTACTAAGATGTTTCAGTTCTCCTGGTTCCCTCTCGCTTGCGCGAGTACCTGGTTTTGCCAGGCGGGTTACCCCATTCGGGAATCCCCGGCTAGGTTTGCTAGACAACTCACCGGGGCTTATCGCAGTCTTGCCACGCCCGTCTTCGGCTGCTAATGCCAAGGCATCCGCCCTGTGCCCTTTTCTCTTTAACCTACATCAGGTTGAAGACAAAACTATATTCTCTTTTTAAAGTGCAAAAGCGGCTTGGTGAACACCAAGCCACCTATTATACAGCAATAGTAACCCCTGGTCAATCAGGTAGGCAGCTTAAGTTCACCAACCATGTAAAGAAGTAGTATATATCAGCGGGTGATTGATTGTCAACTGGTTGGCAGGCTAATTTGAACGTGAAAACGCTGACAAAATCAAAAATAAAAAGCCAAAAACCAAAATGACAGATTAAAAATTTAGAAATGGGAAATATGCGTTTACCGGATAAGCTGGGGATAATATTTCCCCCTTAGGAAAAAGGGGATTAAGGGGATTTAAAAGGGAAAATCCCTCTCAATCTCCCTCCTTCCCGGGAAGGACGAAAGGGAGAGGCTAACTTAAACTAAAAAACAAAGGCCAAAAACCAAAAGCCAAAATTTTAGATCACCCTTCGACAAGCTCAGGGCGAACGGGTTTTTATTTGTTCCTTACTGTTCGGGAAGGACTCCTCGCGATGACGGGAGGGTAACGGGGTCCCTACAGTACGGGTTACATCCATGGTAAAAAAAGACACAAATGTAGGGGCGGACTTTTAAGTCCGCCCGCCAGATGTAAGGCAAATCGCCCGTGGAGCGGATGCTCCACGGTACCCCGCTCTGCTGCGGTTCCGCTCCTGGTTATAAACAAATATTTCCGCTCGTGGTGAGGTTTTATTTTCTCCGTTCGTGGTGAGCCTGTCGAACCATGGCTGAACCAGGAAATGTAGGGGCGGACTTTTAAGTCCTCCCGCCCAAGGCCAACCTTAATATACCCGTGGAGCGGATGCTCCACGGTACCCACTTGTAACCAACTAGGGAAAACCTTTAACCAGGAAGATTACCAGCACCAGGAGGGCGACGGCGTAAACTAAATCGAACCAGACGGCTTTGAGCAGCGCCGCCAGCTTCATGAGGCCGATGACCGGCAGGCCTAGCAGCACCAGTGGGTTCCGCCGCCAGGCCTTTTTGGAGCTGTCCCACAGGCTGTCGGCATCCATGTCGCTGGGGAACGAGTGCATGGCGGTGGCTATGCCCAGCCAGCCCAGTACGTAGGTGGGCCAACCTAAGGGAACGATGACAGCGATAATAAAAAAGATTACAGCGAATACGGTATTAAGAAGCAAGGGCGCGATACAGATTAAAAAGGTCTTGCCGTAGCTGTCGACCTCGGCGTGAACCACGTAGCCAGCGGGATTGCCCAGCCGGAAGTAGCAGGTCTTGTAAACGGGCACGTGGGTACGGTCGCAGGTGAATTTGTGGGCCCATTCATGGAGTATGATGCCGGGGAAGGTCAACAGGGCTATAACCCAGCCGAACATAACGGCTTTCTTTTATTCCCACTCGATAGTTCCCGGCGGCTTGCTGGTGATGTCGTACACCACCCGGTTGACGCCGGGCACCTCGTTGACGATACGGTTGGAGATTCTGGCCAGCAGGTCGTGCGGCAGCCGCGCCCAGTCGGCAGTCATGGCGTCCTGGCTGGTGACGGCGCGGATGGCCACCAGGTAGCCGTAGGTGCGGAAATCACCCATGACGCCGACGCTGTGGACATCGGTCAGTATGGCGAAGCTCTGCCACAGCTCACGGTACAGCTTGGCCTTCTTTATCTCGTTCATGACTATCCAATCGGAGGAGCGCAGTATTTCCAGGCGCTCCCTGGTTACTTCGCCGATGATGCGGATGGCCAGGCCGGGACCGGGGAAGGGCTGGCGCCAGACCATGTCTTCCGGCAGGCCGAGGGCCATGCCGACCTCCCGCACCTCGTCTTTGAACAGGTAGCGGAGCGGTTCGATGAGCGTCAGCGCCATTTTAGCCGGCAGGCCGCCCACGTTGTGGTGGGTCTTTATCCGGGCGGCGGCCCTGGTCTCCTTGGATGTGCTCTCAATGACGTCGGGGTAAAGCGTGCCCTGAGCCAGAAAGTCGATTTTGCCCAGCTTTCCGGCCTTGTATTCGAATACCCTGATGAACTCCTGGCCGATACGTTTCCGCTTCAGTTCCGGGTCGACCACGCCCTTGAGGCGGCGGAGGAACCTATCCGTGGCGTCGACGTAGACGACGTTCATTTTGAGGTTGTTCTTGAAGGTGTGGAGTGCCCGTTCCGCTTCCTCCCGGCGGAGCAGGCCGTTATTAACGAAGATGCAGGTAAGCTGGTTGCCGATGGCCCGGTGGATAAGCGTGGCGGCTACGGCGGAATCGACACCTCCGGAGAGGGCGCAGATGACCTTGCCGCCCTTGACCTGCTCTTTTATGCGGTCGATGCTCTCGTTGATGAAGCTGGCCGGCGTCCAGGTGCCTTTACAGCCGCAGATGCGATACAGGAAATTCTGTATTATGGTCTTGCCGTTGGGCGTGTGGGCGACTTCGGGGTGAAACTGGAGCCCGAAGATGCTGGACTCGTTGCCGATAACCGCCGAGGGCGAGTTTTCGGTGTAGGCCAGGGCTTTGAACCCGGGCGGCATCTCCACGATATGGTCGCCGTGGCTCATCCACACGGGAATCGATGTTGGTAACCCGGCGAACAGCGGCGACTCCTTATCGCTGATGTGCAGGATGGCCTGGCCGTATTCGTGCCTGTCCGCGGGAGCTACCTTGCCGCCGAGCTGGTGGGCGATGGCCTGCATGCCGTAGCAGATGCCCAGGACGGGGAGGTGGCTGGCGTAAAGCTGCGCCGGCGCCAGCGGCGCCTTTTGTTCGTAGACACTAGCCGGGCCGCCGGATAGTATGAAGCCCTTGGGCTGCAGCGCCATGATTTTTTCCCAGGGCTCATCATAGGGAATAAGCTCGCAGTAGACGTGGCATTCGCGGACGCGGCGGGCGATGAGGTGGGCATACTGGGAGCCGAAATCGATAACGGCGATGGCCTCTCTGGTGCCCGGAGTGATGGTTTCTACCTCGGCCTTGGCCGGCTCGCCCTGAAGCTCTTTGGCGATTTCGAGGTAGGTGGATACTTCGATGTCGTCGCTGGTGGCTACTCGATGGCTTTTTCTCTGTTTATCCATCAATTTGGCTGGTTGTGTAAAGTATAACAAAATTAAGCTAAAAACCAAAGGAAAAAGACCAAAAATTGGCATTGACCTTTCGTGTCATTCTGAATCCTTCGTCGATCCTTATGTGGAAGGACTCCCCCGGGATAACCCCGTGAAGAATCGTCCGGGTTCCGCCATGGTTCGACAGGCTCACCACGAACGGGAAAAATGGAGGCTCACCACGAACGGAACCAAATACAAGATGGGCTCACCACGAGAAGAACCACCAGTTGACCACGAACGGAAGCACCAGTTGATCACGAGCGGAAGCACCAGTTGATCACGAGCAGAACCATTGGCTCACCACGAGAAGAACCACCAAATGTAGGGCCGGACTTTTAAGTCCGCCCGCCCAGGCGAGAACTGATTCGTCCGTGGAGCAGATGCTCCACGGTACCCAGGTGGACTTCGAGATCCTTCGTCGCTGCGCCCCTCAGGATGATATGTGAGCATTAGGCCGGCAGTCTCCCCCTTAGAAAAAGGGGGATTAAGGGGGATTTAAAATGTTAAATGCCAAAAGTTAAAGAAAAATCCCTCTCAATCTCCCTTTACGAAAGGGAGAAGTTTTATTGTTTGAAAGAGTAAGCGGCTGAGGCACAAAGGTGCTAAAATATAGGGTGGAAATCGGGTACGAGCTATGAAGGCGGGAAAGCGTTTGTTATGGTCTCGCATTTTAGGGCTGACGGTCGTACTGCTGGCGGTCGTGGCCGGAGTAGTCTCATATGCCCACAGCACGCGCGGCGCCGATGTAGAACAGGCCGGACTGGAACTGCAGTCAATGAGCCCCATTGAAAATCAGGCCTGGGTGGTGGCAGCACAGGTGGTTGGCGGCAGCCACGCGGCCCGGCAGCAGTTCGCCAACCAACTCCTCGCTCTTTATAACCAGGTGAAGAACTACGACATGGTCATTGTCTGCGCACCGGGTGGCTGGGGCAAGAAACCCATGGAGACGGATATGCAGGCCGACAGCTGGCTGGTCGGTATCGAATCTGAGGTCGGCCGGCTGGGATATAATTATTACGAAGTTGAAGACATACGAACCGAGAAGGGACTGCTGCCTTATTTCTTTGAACTAAAGGAGCAGCTGACGCATTATCCGTCGAAGGCAAAGGTCCTGTCTGCCAAGATAGATTTTCTGACCCGGAACATATCCGGATTGAAGGTCATTGTTACCGGCCAAAGCAACGGCGCCGGGCTGGCCGGGGAAGTAATTAACCGGCTGCAGGCAAATCCCAACGTGTTTTCGGTACAGGTTGGTATTCCATTCTGGCACAGGGTGTGGCAAAACAGCCGGTCGCTCATCATAAACGAGAACGGCATGGCACCGGACACGCTGACGCAAAAAAACATTCCGGAAATATTGAAAAGCAACTGGCTGCAGCTATTTATTTTAAACAAGGTGCCCGCTTTCACGCCGTTCGACTGGATGGTGACCAGGGCGGTGTTAATCTTCGGGCCTTATAATCTGGACCTGGGGATGACAGCTCCGGGACATGACTACATGTGGGATTATCCGGGTGTGGGGCCGGTGATTCAGGCCTTCCTGGAGCGAAATTTCGGCGCCAAATAACTGCAGCCAATCGCGGGAGTAAATCGAATTGACGGGTTTCTCCAGTCAGGTGATGTCGCAAATCGACCGTGCCATCGAGATTCTAAAAAAGGGCGGTATCGTCGCCTACCCCACGGATACGGTTTACGGGCTGGGAGCCGACGCCTTCAATATAGAGGCCATTAAGCGGATTTACGCGGTGAAGCAGCGGCCGGTAACTATACCACTTCCGGTGTTACTGGCAGATTCAAACAAACTTCAGGATATCGCGGTGGTGACCGATCTGGCCTGGCGCCTTATCGAACGTTTCTGGCCGGGCGGGCTGACGCTGGTGCTGAAAAGACGGGATACCCTGCCCGATATAATCACTGCCGGCGGCAATACGGTAGCGGTCAGAGTCCCCGGACACAGTATGCCAATCAGTCTGATACGAGGCCTGGGTAGACCGATTATAGGCACCAGTGCTAACATAAGCGGAAAGCCAAACCCGCTTACCGCCGGGGAAGTCGAAGAGCAGCTCGACGCGAAGCTGGATTTGATTGTCGATGGCGGCAGATGTCCCGGCGGAATAGAGTCGACGGTAGTCGACGTTACGGGTGAATCACCGCTTATTTTAAGGGCCGGGATTATACCGGAAGCGGAAATCAATAAGGCTTGCAGAAAAATAAGACGGAGGTAGCTAAAGTGCGTATTGCTCTTGGTTGTGACCACAGAGGGCTCGAGTTAAAGGCAGCCATTATGGGGCTGCTCCGCGAGCTGGGGCACGACTACGAGGATTTCGGCACTTTCAGCACCGATTCCGTCGATTATCCGGATATCGCCCAACAGGTAGCCGGGGCGGTAGTCGGGGGAGAGTTCGACCAGGGGATACTGATTTGCAGCAGCGGCATAGGCATGTGCATAGCCGCCAATAAAATAAAAGGAATAAGGGCCGCCCTGTGCTGCGGGACGTTCGGCGCCGATAGGGCGCGGCGGCATAACGATGCCAATGTGCTGTGCCTGGGCCAGGACGCTATCGATGTACCATCGGCACTGGATATCGTAAAGGTATATCTGGCCACAGATTTTGAGGGCGGCAGGCATCAGCGCCGCCTGCAAAAGATACGTGATTTAGAAGCGGATTAGCTTGACAATAAGCTAGCTGCTATGTTAGTTTACTACATACTCTTTCTGCCGTATTTTCCACCATTTCTGAATAAGGAGAGCATTTCTTGAAGACATTGCGTAGCGACAGCGTTAAAAAAGGTATCGAGAGGGCTCCGCATCGCGCTTTGCTCCGCGCCGTCGGCGTCAGCAGCCGCGACTTCGCCAAGCCCTTTATCGGCGTGGTCAATAGCTTCAATGAGGTCGTGCCCGGGCATATTCATCTGCGAAGTATAGCCGAGGCGGTAAAGTCGGGCGTTCGTAGCCAGGGCGGTGTGCCCTTCGAGTTTGATACTATCGGCGTCTGCGATGGTATCGCCATGAACCATCCGGGCATGAAGTACAGCCTGCCCAGCCGGGAGCTGATTGCCGACTCAGTAGAGATAATGGTCGAGGCTCACCAGTTCGATGCCCTCGTCTTTATCCCCAACTGCGACAAGGTCGTGCCGGGCATGCTGATGGCCGCGGTCAGATTGAACATACCGGCGATATTCGTCAGCGGCGGCCCCATGCTGGCCGGGCGGATGAATAAGAACGGCGAATGCCGGCCGGTGGACCTCATCTCGGTATTTACCGCCGTGGGCAGCGTTGCCCGGGGCAAGATGACGGCAGAGGAGCTCGAGGAGATTGAAATCGCCGCCTGTCCCGGCTGCGGGAGCTGCTCGGGCATGTATACTGCCAACACCATGAACTGCCTGACCGAGGCGCTGGGCATGGCTCTGCCGGGCAACGGCACCATACCAGCGGTTGATTCCAGGAGGATAGTGCTGGCCATGGAGGCCGGCAAACAGATAATGGCGCTGTGGAAACAGAACCTGAGGCCTAAGGCCATAATTACCAGGGATTCGATTGCTAACGCCTTCGCCGTCGATATGGCGCTGGGTGGCAGCACCAATTCGGTGTTGCACCTGCCGGCGATTGCGCACGAAGCGGGTATGAAGTTTCCGCTGCCGGATATAAACAGGATAAGCGAACGCGTGCCGCACCTGGTCAAGCTGAGTCCGGCCAGCGACGTACATATCGAGGACCTCGACCGTGCCGGCGGCATACCGGCGGTCATGAGCGAGATATCTAAATACATGAACGGCGGTTGCAAGACGGTATCCCTGACGCCGATGTCGGCCATCATAAAGTTGGGCAAGGTTACCGACGACTCGGTTATCCGCCCGAAAGACAGGCCGTTTTCGAAGACGGGCGGGCTGGCCATATTGTTCGGCAACCTGGCGCCGGAAGGAGCTGTGGTCAAGAGCGGCGCCGTTGGTCCGGAAATGATGATACATCAGGGTAAGGCCAGGGTATACGACAGCGAAGAGGAAGCCACCAGAGGAATAATGAAAGGTGAGGTTAAGAAGGGCGAGGTCCTGGTCATACGCTACGAAGGGCCGAAGGGCGGCCCGGGCATGCGCGAGATGCTGACACCGACTTCCCTGTTGAGCGGTATGGGGCTGGACAAAGACGTAGCATTGATTACCGACGGCAGGTTTTCCGGCGGCACCATAGGTGCGGCCATAGGCCATGTGGCGCCCGAAGCGGCCAGCCGGGGCCCGATAGCCGCCGTTAAAAACGGAGATATAATCAGCATAGATATCCCGGGACACAAGCTGGAGTTGAAAGTCAGCGACGATGAGATTAAGAAACGACTGTCCAGGGTGCCCGAGTTCAAGTCGAAGATAAAAACTGGTTACTTGCGCAGGTATATAGAAAACGTTGGCTCCGCCAGCGAAGGAGCCGTATTTCCTAAATAGGAGTCAGGTATGAAAAAGACCGGTGCTCAGATTTTGTGCGAAAGCCTGGTCAAGGAAGGCGTGGATGTCATGTTCGGCTTTCCCGGAGGCGCGGTATTGCCGCTGTACGATACGCTGCCGCAATACCCACAGTTAAGGCATATCCTGGTGCGGCACGAACAGGGCGCGGCTCACGCCGCCGATGGTTACGCCCGGGCTACGGGTAAGGCCGGCGTGTGCCTGGCGACTTCGGGTCCGGGAGCCACTAACCTGGTTACCGGAATCGCCAACGCCTGTCTGGACTCGTCTCCGGTGGTGGCTATTACGGGCCAGGTGGCCAGGCCGTTCATCGGTAAGGACGCCTTTCAGGAGATAGATATAACCGGTATTACATTGCCGATTACCAAGCATAATTATCTGGTGTTGCACGCCAAAGACCTGGCCGAGGTGATCAAGGAAGCTTTTTACATAGCGCAGACCGGCCGGCCGGGTCCGGTGCTCATCGATATACCGCGCGATGTGTTTCAGGAGGAAGCGGAGTTTGACTATCCTGATAAGGTTAACCTGCCCGGCTACAAGCCGAGGATGTTCGGTCATCCTTCACAGATAAAGAGGGCCGCCGAGGTTATCAACAATGCCGAGCAGCCTATCATCATTGCCGGCAGAGGGGTGATCATTTCCGGCGCCTTTAACGAGCTAAAGGACCTGGCGGAAAAGGCGCAGATACCGGTTGTGACCACGCTGCTGGGAATCGGATGCTTTCCGGAAACGCACGTGTTGAGCTTCGGCTGGCTGGGCATGCACGGCATGGCGTATGCCAACCACGCGGTACATCATTCGGACGTTATCGTGGCCATCGGCATGAGGTTCGATGACCGGGCCACCGGCGTAGTCAGCCACTTTGCACCCAACGCCCGCGTGGTCCATATAGATATCGACCCGGCGGAAATAGGCAAGAACGTTCAGGTTGATGTACCCATCGTCGGAGACGTCAAGAATATACTGGAAGTGCTTAACCAGCAGATTGTCCCGCGGGAACATGTGGACTGGTTCAATCAGGTGGATAAGTGGCGTGAGGAGCACCCGGCGCTGTCGATCAGAGACAGTGATTCGCTGTTACCTCAATACGTGGTGCGCCAGATTTATGAAGTCACCAAAGGCGATGCCATCGTGGTAACGGGTGTCGGCCAGAACCAGATGTGGTCGGCTCAGTTCTACTTCTATGATAAACCCAACAGCTTGATTTCATCGGGCGGACTGGGGACGATGGGTTTCGAGCTGCCGGCTGCAATGGGAGCCAAGGTCGGCAAGCCCGAAGAGGCTGTGTGGTGCATCGCCGGCGACGGCGGTTTCCAGATGACCATACAGGAGCTGGCCACCGTGGTACAGGAAAACATAGCTGTGAAAATAGCCATTCTGAACAACGGGTTCCTGGGCATGGTCAGGCAGTGGCAGCAGCTGTTTTACGGTAGGCGCTATGTTCACACCCCGCTTTCCGGGCCGGATTTCGTTAAGATTGCTGAAGCTTACGGCGTGACGGCGGTAAGAGTATCCGATAAAAAACTGGTGACATCGACGATAGAAAAGGCGATGGACCATAATGGGCCGTTCCTGATAGATTTTGTGGTCGAACCTGAGGAGAATGTATTTCCTATTGTGCCGCCCGGGGCAGCACTGGTCGAAGCTCTGGAAATGCCAATTCCGGAGAAAGTGACTCGTTCCAGCAAGTGAGTTTAGAAGCCAGAACAGGAGGACGAGGGCATTGTCTGATAATAAGCATACGTTAGTTGCTATAGTCGAAGATAAGCCGGGAGTGCTTAACAGGGTATCGAGCCTGCTGCGGCGGCGCAGCTTTAACATAGACAGCATCGCGGTAGGGCATACCGACCAGGCGCACCAGTCCCGCATGACCATCGTTGTCCAGGGCGACGATGCTAAGGTGGAGCAGGCGAGAAAGCAACTCGACAAGATTATAGAAGTCGTCAGAATAGTTGACATAACCAGCACACCATCGGTATCCAGGGAACTGGCACTGGTCAAGGTAAAAGCGTCGGCATCCACCCGGAGCGAAATTATCCAGATAGTTGATATATTCAGGGCGAACATAGTGGACGTTTCTTCCGATTCGGTAATAGTGGAAGTGACCGGCGATGAAGAGAAGATTGACTCTCTGCTCGAGCTTTTACGCGGTTTCGGTATTCGCGAGATTGCTAAGACGGGACGCATCGCTTTGACCAGGGGCGGGGTGGGACCGCTGCAGACCGAGGAGAAAGAGACCAAGGTACTGAAGCAGCCGCCAAAGGTGCAGCCGCCGGAAGCCGATGCGCTACCTGACTGGTAACGACACCCGGAGCTAATCCAACAATAATAGGGAACTATGATAATTAAAGGAGGGCAACATGGCTACTATTTATTATGAGAAGGACGCTAAGCTGGAGTTAATTAAGAACAAGAAAATCGGCATAATCGGTTTTGGGTCGCAGGGACATGCCCATGCCCAGAACCTGAGAGATAGCGGCTGTAAGATTAGCGTCGCCGAAGCTAAGGACAGCGAAGGCTGGAAGGCGGCGAAAAAGGCCGGCTTCAATGTGACCGACGCCGCCACTGTAGCTGCAGCATCGGACATCATCATGATGCTGGTCCCGGATACGCTGCAGCCAAAGGTTTACAACGAATTTATTAAAAAAGGGCTGACCAAGGGTAAGATGCTGATGTTCGCTCACGGCTTCAATATACATTTCGGGCAGATTGTGCCGCCCGAAGACGTCGATGTGACCATGATTGCGCCCAAGTGTCCGGGGCATATGCTGCGCCAGGTTTATACGGAAGGGTCGGGCGCTCCGGCAATTGTCGCCGTCCATCAGGATGCTACGGGAAAGGCGAAGAGCCTTGCCCTGGCTTATGCCAGAGGCCTTGGTTGTCTTAAGGCCGGCGTCATAGAAACTACTTTCGCTGAAGAAACTGAAACCGACTTATTTGGCGAGCAGACGGTGCTGTGCGGCGGCGTAAGCTCTCTGGTAAAGGCCGGGTTTGAGACGCTCGTCGAAGCCGGGTACCAGCCGGAAATCGCCTATTTCGAATGTTTCCACGAGCTTAAACTGATCGTCGACCTGATGTACCAGGGCGGCCTGAGCTACATGCGCTACTCGGTCAGTGATACGGCTGAGTACGGCGACTATACCCGAGGGCCGAGGGTAATCGATGAGATGGCCAAGGACAGGATGCGGCAAATTCTGGCCGAGATACAGACGGGCAGCTTTGCCAGGGAATGGATTCTGGAGAACCAGGCGAACCGTCCCGTTTATAATGCGCTGAGGAAGATGGACGCTGAGCACCAGATTGAAATCGTAGGTAAGAAGCTACGAAGCATGATGCCGTGGCTTAAGAAATAGACTGGCGTTAGACATGGACAGGGTTATTTTTTTTGACACAACATTGCGTGATGGCGAGCAGGCGGCCGGCGCCGGCCTTAACGCGCAGGATAAGCTCGATATCGCCAGGCAGCTGGAAAGGCTGGGAGTCGATGTTATCGAAGCCGGCTTTCCTATAAGCTCGCCGGGGGATTTCGACGCGGTACAGACCATCGCCAGGGAGATCAAGAAGTCTTCGGTATGCGCGCTGGCCCATGCCAATGCGGAAGCGGTTGACCGTGCCTGGGAGAGTATTAAAAAAGCGAAAAAACCCAGGATTCATATATTCCTTTCGGCTTCGGATATACATCTGATGTACCAGCTTAAGAAAACTCGCGAGGAGATACTGGAGCTTTCGCGCGAGATGGTAGCCAGGGCCAAGAAATACACCGACGACGTTGAATATTCGCCGATGGATGCCAGCCGTACCGAGCCAGCCTACATTTATAAGATATTGCAGGCGGTTATCGAGGCCGGTGCTACCACGGTAAATATACCGGACACGGTCGGCTACGCTACTCCGCAGGAGTTCGGCGATTTAATAGAGGGCATCATCAAGAACGTGCCCAATATCGGCAAGACCGTGATCAGCGTGCACTGCCACAATGATTTAGGCCTGGCAGTGGCCAATAGCCTGGAAGCTATACGAAGAGGCGCCCGCCAGGTTGAGGCTACCATTAACGGCATAGGAGAGCGGGCAGGAAACGCCGCCCTGGAAGAGATAGTCATGGCTCTAAAAACCAGGAGCGACTTCTATCACTTCGGGAACAACATCGACACCACACAGATTTACAAAACCAGCCGCCTGGTT
>Ga0116202_10001944_pt1 | contig 12220 bp, 11 predicted proteins | sample LakKivw325mmetaG_FD_94479 | JGI IMG/M metagenome (GOLD analysis project Ga0116202, IMG submission 94479) | Anoxic lake water microbial communities from Lake Kivu, Rwanda to study Microbial Dark Matter (Phase II) - Lake Kivu water 325m metaG | ecosystem: Environmental > Aquatic > Freshwater >... | reverse complement strand
GTCCTCACCGCGTGTCCACATACGTTTGCCGTCACTTCCGGCGTCTGGCCCCGGCCGCTCGTAGCCATGCCATTCCTGGCCGTTGCTGTTGATATCGAGCAGGCGCGCGATGGCTTCCTTGTCCCATGCGGGGCGGCGGTACGCAGCCCGTTCCGCCTTGCCGGCGACAAACTCCGCCAAGATCGTCGAGCCCTCCGCTTCGAATCGGAGGGTTCCGCGTCCTTTGTCGTCGAGCTGGCCCGAGGCGGGGGGGGGGCCACCATTTCGCGAATGCCTCCGCATCCATGCCGATTTGCGCAAGCGACCGGACGGCGCAGAGCAGGGAGACGGCCATGATGGCGAGGTTGCGGCAGCGGTGGGTTGTGAGAGGGGTCGTCATACGCTATTTCAGAGCGGACCAACTTGACCAAGTGCCGGGGACCATACGCCAGGCCGTATCCACTTGGATGCTCCGCTGGCTGCCCAACGGGTGGGGAAGGCCCGGCACGATGATCGTGCCGTCGCGGATGCGCTCATCAAGAGTCACATCGAGACGCGTGCGGTACGTGCCGCCGCCGACCTGCCGGTTGATGCGCACCTGGTTGCCCGCCGTCATGTTTCCGAACACGCTGATGAACTGCTGGTCCACGCTGTTGATATTGTTGTCCACGAAGTCGTTTTCGGCGTACAGCATGGCGTGGATACTGCCGCCGGTGCCGTACGCGGTATCGCCGATGTAGATGTTGCCGCTGTTTGTGCAGGCGGGATTCTTGAGGGCGATCAGGCACAACGCGTCGGATGGGTTGTTCACGACGGTGCTGTTCATGCCGGAATACTGCAGGTTGGTGGCGTACTGGGCGTTGTAGTAGAACTCGTCGGAAATCGTGATATTCCCCTTTGCCACGATGGTGACGCGGGTGCCGGGATTCTTGAAGCGCATGGCGTAGGTGGGGGTGGCGTGGAGAAAAACGTTGCCGTCGACGTAGTAGAGTTTCACGTTATCCTGGGGTGTGACGTTGATCAGCATGGTATGCGTGCGGTTGTGGTCGTTCTTGGCGACCGCAAGGCTTTCGCCTGGAATGGTGTTGTAAGTCGAGTCGGTCGGGTCTTCGAGGAAGTAGTCATTCACCCGGTTGCCGTTGTTGTCGTACACCAGGTTGTACTCCCTGGACCGGATGGTGACCCCGCCGAGGGTTTCCCGGCGGGCCGAATCGTCGTTGCCATAGCCCGGCCTGCTCTGGTTCACGTTCCGCACGAAGATGTGGCAGGGGTCGCTGACATTGTTGATGACCTTTCCGTTCGAGGAGTACTTCGAGGCGGTGACGGCGACATCGTTTCCCCAGCGCGCGAGAGCATCCGCCGGCTCGGTTTCGTTGCGGTCCAGGTTGTAGTACATGCGCTGGAGGTCGGGCGGGGTGATGGATGGATCGCCGCCCGTGGATGCGCGCTGGCCGGTGGACGGGGCAGGCATACCCGAGATCGTTCCCGGCACCTGGGTGCCGTAGTCGTACAACGAATTGCGGTCGTCGAGGTATTGTTCGCCCTGGTCGTAGACGCCGTTTTGATCCGTGTAGGTTTCGCCGCTGGGGTTGTAGTTCCCGTCGCCCGCGTCCTCGAATTGCTCCGCCGGCCAGGTGCTGGGGTAGTACCACACACCGCTCACCTTGTAGCGCGCGGTCTTCCATGACCAGGCGCCTCTGCTGTATTGCCAGTATCCCCCCGCGGGGTCGTAACGCCCGTTCACCCGTTTCCCGTGACGTAGCGGGTTGGAGTCCTCGGTCCACTCCTCGCCGGCGTCGTACTGGCCGTTGCCGTAGTCCACGACCGTGTCCACGCCGGCGTCGTAGACCCCGTTGCCGTTGCGGTCAATGAAAGTGTCGCCGGGGTCGCGCCTGCCGTTGCCGTTGGCATCCACATAAGGCTCGCCGACATCGTAAACGCCGTTGCCGATTGTGTCCACAAACGCCTCGCCATAGTCGTATTTCCCGTTCTTGTATGCCTTGCCCAGGTTGGCCGCCATGGAGTTGGAATAGGTGTTGAACTGGGCTTGCGTCAGCGGGTTGGTGAACACTTGGGAGCAGTAGGCGTTCTGCCAGGTGTCGGTGCTGGGGTCGCAGATACCGTCGTTGTTGAAGTCCCGCACCATCGCCTCGGGCAGGCGGAGGGAGGCATCGCCGGTTCGTTGAATGTCGCGGCCCGAATAGACATCGCCCTTCACGTAATCCGATCCGGTTCCCGTGCCCCCGATTTGCATCACATAGTTTGTGCTGCCGGCGGAATTGCCGGTGAACAGGGCGTGGGCGTAGAGCGCATGGATGCTGCGCGATCCGTCGCCCAGCGACACTTCGGCGGTGACATCCACAGTGCTTCCGCTGTAACGGCCGGTGGCCGTCACCTTGTTGCGGCCATTGGTCACACTCATTTGCGTCCGGAATCCCCAGTCGGTGGCGCTCATCGTATTGGTCTGGGCGAAGTACATTCGTGACTGGTTATAGGAGATGTTGCCTTCGGAATAGGCGTTCAGCTTGACCAGAGCGGCCCGCAAGCCGGCATCGGCCAGGAACGCCGCCTTCTCGCGGGCGTAGTTCGCCTCGGAATTGCGCCGGTAGGTCATAGTGGCGGTCACGATCGAACCCGAGGTGATGCCGGCGATCGCCAGCAGCACGACGGCGGTGACCATGGCGAAGCCGGAATCGCGTGAAGCGCCGGTCTTGCGAGGTTGCCCTATTAGTTTCATATTCATGGTTCAGACTCCTTGTGGCGCCGGGTTCATGGCTCCGCGTTGCGAAGGCACACACGGAATAGCGAATAACAGCCGTAGCGCGCGTCGTCGGCGGGATTGGGGTTGGACTCCGGTTCCGAAACGCGATACCCCACACGCAGGGAATTGGCTCCCGTCTTCTGGAACAGGAGTTCCTCGGGCCTCTGAATCTCGGTCAGCCCCCGCGCCACGATCGTCTGGGTCCCGTTCGTGGCTTGAATGGAGAGTCGTCCATCCCGCAACAGCGGGACGGAATTGGAATAGACCAACCGCGCTGTAGTCCCGTCGGTAAACCGCAGTTGAACCCACTTTCCCTCGGATTCGTCGATGGCAAGTATCTGCGCGGCATTCCTCAGATACATCGTCAGTTTGGCCGAAGTGTTCATGGCCACATTCTGCGACCATGCGATCTTGGCGCAGGTGGATGCTTGCGAAATACACCATATGAACGTCGTCAAGACGCCAGCCGCGACCAGCGTGGCAATGGACGATGCCACCATCACCTCGGTGAGGGTGAAACCGGCCTTGCTTGTCTGTCGGGACGTGGCCATGCTTTTTCCCGTCTCTTGGGTCATTTTTCGATGATCATGGAATACGAATCGGTTACCGGCGCTTTGGTGAGGGGCGACCGATACGTCACATCCACATGGGCCTCTACGTAGGCGGCGTTGGTCGAGGCGCCGACTGTTCCATCCGCCTTATGCCACACGAGACGGGGTTGCCGCACGACTTCGTCTCCCATGCTGGTGAAGTTGGTGTCGGTCCGTGTGATAGAGCCAGCCAGTTTCTCCGCGCCCAGGGCAATCATTTCCTCCAGACGCTCTTTGGCGAGAGATCTGGATTCCATGGCGGTCCGGTTATGCTCGGCGAACTGCCTGGACTTGATTCCCACGGCGTACAGGCCGCCGCACGCCAATGCGACCAGGGCCATGGCGATGCACACCTCGACCAGCGTCATCCCCTGGCGACTCCCCGTCTGCGAGTAGGGTCTAGACTCGTTCAATCGGTCTTTCATAACACTTGTTCCCGCTTGTTCCAGAGCGATCGGATTTTCCGGTTTCGTTTCATTAGCCATAACCGTGCCAAGTCACTGGGTGGGGGCAAGATGCAAGAAAGGTCCGAGGGTGTTGACCGTTGATGGCCGTTTCCCGGCTAGTGTGGTGTTGAACCGGGCGGTCATTCTGCCGTTGACAGAAGTCGTTCCCGGATAGCAGCTTGTGTTATCGGCGATGCCGTTCGCGTCTTTCGGCCAGGCGTGTGCCGCTACATCATCAAGCGGGATGAAGCGGCACGTGCACACAAGGATTGTGGTGGCGCGTTTTCGGAAGAAGTGGGCGATACGGATATGAGAACCCTTGGGACATTTTGATTCAGGGCCGGGTTCGCATGCGTGCGTGTGTTGTGTAACACACTTATGGTCATAGGCATATGTTGCGTGAGCCGGCGTGGCTGGAAAGAGCGGCCTGGACAGATTGTCTTATGGACATTGATCTTCCGTTTTGCCGCCGGTTGTTCGCAGGTATCGGTTGACGGTACGTCGGGAGATGCCCAGGATTCTTGCGGCTGCGCCCTGATTGCCGTTGGCGCGTTTCACGGCCTCGACAATCAGGGAACGTGTTGCATGATCGAGAGTCGGCAACCCGGCCGCGCCCGAAGGGCCAGAGGGAAGGGATGGTGGCGACGAACTGTCCGGCCCTCTCATTTGCGGAACCCGATCCATATGTTCGTGGAACACGTCAAGGGAGAGCACGCCTTTTTCATGGCGCGCGACGGCGTCAACCACCATGGTGCGGAGTTCGCGGATGTTGCCGGGAAACGGATAGGCCGAGAGATGGACGGCCAGTTCCTTCGGGGTGGTTGGGATGGGCTTGTCGAGTGTGTCAGAGGCTTCTTTCAGGAATTGCTCGACCAGCAGCGGGATGTCCCCAGTGCGTTCCCGGAGCGGGGGAACCCGGATCAGATGTCCGTGCAGGCGGTAGTACAGGTCCTCGCGAAAGCGGTTTTCCCTCATTCGGACGCGGAGATCCCTGTTGGTGGCGGCAATGACGCGGCACCGGCTGCGCCGACAGCAGTCCGATCCCAGTGGAAAGAACTCGTTTTCCTGGATCAGGCGAAGCAGCTTGGTCTGCATGTCCATGCCCAAGTCGCCGATTTCGTCGAGGAAGATCGTGCCGTCGCCCGCCCGTTCGAGCACGCCTTCGCGGTCGCGATCCGCCCCGGTAAAGGCGCCTTTGACATGCCCGAAAAGGGTGTCGGCGAAGGCGGTATCGTCAATACCCGCCACATTGACCGCAAGCATCGCCCCGGGCCGTCCGCTGGCGGTGTGCAGCGCCCGCGCCACAAGTTCCTTGCCCACTCCGGTCTCGCCGACAATCATGACGGGTTCGCGCGATGGCGCGATCGCCTCGATGTGGCGGAAGAGCGCGTGCATGGCCGGGGATTGCGTGGCGATGGCCGCGAAACATTCGGGGTGGCGCAGGATGGGTTCGCGGATGAGATTCTGGAGACGGACATTCTCCGTTCGCACATCGTACTGGCGCAATGCCTGCGCGACAGTTGCCAGCAATCGCGAGAAGTTCACGGGCTTCACAAGGTAGTCCATCGCTCCGGCCCTGACGCAGCGGACCGCGGTCTCCACCTCGTTGGTTGCGGTAACCACGACAACGGGAACGGCGGGATAGGCCTCAATGATTGTGCCGAGTAACTTCTCGCCCGGAATGTGCGGCATGACAAGGTCCAGCAGGATCGCGCCCACGGGATGCGATTTCAGGAGCGCTTCGGCCTCCTTCGGGTCGGCGCACAGCAGAGGCTCCCCGAAACCCTCCGTGCGGAGAACCCGTGCCACGCTTTGCAGCATGGCGGTGTCATCGTCGATGACGAGGATACGGGGTGCCTTGTCATCCGGCGGGGGCTTATGCGACATGTGTGTCCCTTTCTTGCGCGACGGGCAGGATAACCGTGACCACGGTGCCCTTGCCTTCATGGGATTCGATTCGCATGCTGCCGCCGTGTGCCTTGACGATCGCGGCGGAAATCGAGAGCCCGAGCCCCGTTCCCCCTTCGCCCCTGCGCATGGTGAAGAAGGGGTCCATCGCGTGTTCGACAACCTCCGCGGGCATGCCGATGCCTTCATCCGCGACGGAAATCGCCACCTCGCCCGCCGTGCGGTCATGGTATGCCGACACCCGCACCGCCATATCCGGGCGGGGTGCAGCCAGGCAGGCGTTTTGCAGCAGGTTCACCAGGACCTGAACCAATTGGGAGCGGTTTCCCCAGAGCGGAGGCATAAGGGCGGGTATGGCAGTTTCCAGACGGCAATGGGACTTGCTGTATTCGTGCCGGAGCCACCGGACGGCTTCGTCGAGGAGATCGGACAGGGGGATGCATGTTCTGTCGGGAACAGCGGCGGGCCGGGAAAAACTCTTGAGCGAGGAGGCAATGGCGGCGATCCGGTCCGAGGCGGCGAGTGTCTCGTTCAAGACCGAGCGCAGTTCGTTTTCCATTGTCGCGATATCAGGGAGAGTATCGCCCGGGGTGCGCGCGCGTTCCGCGCGAAGGAGTGCGAATAGGCGATCCAGTTCCCGCCGCATGACATTGAGATTCAGGTTGACGATGCCGTTCGGGTTGTTGATCTCATGGGCGACCCCCGCGGACAGGGTTCCCAAAGCCGCCAACCGCTGCGAATGGATGGCTTCCGTGCGGCGCCGGTCGGCCTCGCGGGCGGACGTCTCAACCGATTCGATCGCGTCCCCGATGGCGTCGAACAGTTCCCCGATCTCGTCATCTCGCCTTTTCTTCAAGTCCGGGCGCCCCACACCACCGGAACGAGCCGTTTCCAAACCGGTCCGGAGCGCGGCCACCGAATCGGTCACGCTTCGCAAGACCCACCGATCCAACAACCAGGCCGAGATTGTCCATAGCCCGGTCCCGCAGAGGACGATCCATCCCGTGAGATACAGCAGGCTGAGCGTCATCTGGGAGAATGCCGCTCGTGGAACAGGAAAGGACAGGGCGATCCTTCCTTCGCCAGAGATATCGGGGAGAGCGACCGCGGCATCCAGTGTGCGCGCGTTGGTTGGGCGGATATCCATGCGCCCGGGGGGCCATTCCCGGGCGGCAGGCAACAGGGACACTCCCGGGGCGATGAGCAGGGACAGGTGCTCGCGTTCGGCTTCGCCGATCTGCCGGGCCATTGCCAGTGTTCCCCGGGCCGGACCCTTGTCCATGCTGGTCAAAACAGGGGCGGTGGCGATAACCCACAGGCTATTGCCCTGCCAGGCGAACCCGGAGACAGGTTTCGCGCCCGTCCGATCGAGCGGCCCGCCCGGTCGTCCGATTAGGTCACTGATTTCCCTTGGCATCGAATCGGATTCGTGCCCATCCGTGTCGAGGGCTACGGCAGCGACGGGATTCCGGTTGGTGTCGTAGAACGCAATAGCGTTCACGTTGAGGGTTTCGAGGGTGCCCTTCACGAGGTTGGCTTGCCGGTATGCCGGGGTGTGATCGGCCATGAAGGCGTATGTGTCATCCCAGGAGGCCCAGTCCGCCACAATCGCCGACAGGGCGTCCACCTCCGACTCCAGGATGTTCCGGCCCCGGGCCAGCAGGTCGCGGGCTGCATTCTCGTCCGACCGGATGGCTGCGGCAGTCAGCACGAGCCGGGCGGATACGAGCGCCACGGCAATGACGGCGAGGGTAAAGATCGCCAGAACAAGAAAAAAACGTGTTCGTAGTCGCATTGCGTCACATGCTCCGCCGACATGAGGATGACCAGGCCAGGGCATGCCCGCGCCGAGCCGTCGAACAGGTCGCAGCCGGGTTGTATGCCGCAGTCATGCCGTCCTGATCCGTCATGGAATCGCGCTGTCTCACTTGCTTGGTGGGAGTATTCCAGCCGATGATGTCTGTGTCCATGATTTTGTTCCGTCGCATCCCGTTGATCCACAGAATATTCGATCCTGTTATCCACGCCAACTGGCACTTTTCGCCCAAAGCAGGTCAAATCGAGATCAGGAAGCCTGAACGTTCACCGTGGCAAGCCTGTGGCGGCGTGCTGTAATCGGCTCTTGGGTGCCTCTTTCGGCTTGAGCAAGGGGGCGAGGGCGTTCATATTATCCCCGACGGAAGATGTCCTTATGGAAGCGAACGACGATCAGATTGAGATTCTTCGGAAAATGAATCCGGAGCAGCGGTTGGATGCGTTTCTGCAATTGTGCCGGTCTGCCCGCCGGATCAAAGAGGCGGCATTCCGTCAATTTCATCCGGATTGGTCCGAGGATCAGATTCGGGCCGCACTCAAGGAAAGTTTTCTCCATGCCCGAAGCTGATCCGGTTCTGCTGTTTGTGACGCATGTTAAACAAGGTTGGCAACGGGTTCATGAACTGGCGCTGTAGTGGTGTTTCACTGGGGAAGTAGTGAAGCGGGTGTCGGGTGTTGGTGATTGTGAATAGGGATGCCTGGTAAGGAAGAACCCACCCCTGACCCCTCCAGGGAGGGGAACTGGGATGGCATGCAAGGGCTCCCCTCCCTGGCGTGTCCTGCCGTAGTGTACCCGCGTAGGCGGAAGGGGTCGGGGGTGGGTTGCACACTGAAGTGGTGTGGCGGTTGAGTCAAGTGCATAGCCCCAATGGGGAATAGGAATCGCTCGTGCTCGCAGAAGAATGGGATCGAGGACGAGGAGGAGGACGAGAAAGTGTCAAACGGAAATCAGGACGTGACACTGGGGGCGTTTGTGACCGTGTGATCGGTGTGATCCGTGGACAATGGTGATTGTGGCAGAAGCTACACGGCAATTAATGGAAGCGACTGACGAGCAGTAAGGAAACAAGTTACTCGCTTTGTTATTTGTCGGGTGCTATATTCAGACCTGAATTCGGATCCATATAAGAGCAAGGTGTTTCATGAATTTGTCGGATACCATTATCCCGATTAGTGAGGCCAAAACCCATACCGCCCGGTTGGTCAACTCCGTTTCTCAGCACCGCTGCCCGGTTTTCATTACTCAGAATGGCCGTGCCAGGGTGGTGGTTGAGGATATCCAGACGTATGAGGAAACGCGGGAAACCCTGGCTTTTCTCAAGATCATGGTGATGGGGCGCCAGGATGTGGCGATTGGAAAATTCAAGCCGGTCGCAGAGACGTTCGCAGGGATTCGCAACCGAATGGCATCCGGCCAGAATCCATGACTCACTACCAAGTTCAAATTACCCGGGAGGCTGATCGGGATTTGTTTGATATTGGCGCCTATGTCGCGCGAAATGATTCACCCGAAAGGGCCTGTGTTTTGTTGGACGATCTTGAACGCGTGTGCTTGACCTTGGCGACTTATCCCGGCAGAGGACATATACCGCCTGAGATGAGGCGAATCGGGATCGATATCTACCGGGAAACGCATTGCCATGGTTACCGTATTGTTTATGAAATCGCAGGGAAGGATGTTTTTGTGTATGCGGTTGTGGATGGTCGGCGGGACTTGCAGTCTTTCTTTGAAAGACGGTTGTTGAGACCAAGGGAATGATCTAAGGACAGGCAGGAAACTTATGTGAATTCAACGGGCAAACTGCTTTTCGTGGTGGCATTCTGGGTTCTGATGGCCACTGTGCAGCGGGTGCTTGCCGATACGAATGTTGTGTCCTTTGCGGAAACGAACGTCTATATAGGGGAAAATGCCGGAGCCGTGACGGTTAGGCGCTGTCAACAAATAACCTTTACGAACTTGCACGACCACTTCTTTCGAAACCGATCAACCCACCCCCGACCCCTCCAAGGAGGGGAGCCAGTTCCGTTCCCCTCCTTGGAGGGGCCAGGGGTGGGTCAAGGTCTGAGTTGAACATGTTATTAACGGTAACTTACGGTGGTTCGTGCCGGCACGGTGGATGGAACGTGCCCGGCAAGACTGCGGACGGTGCCGGAAACGGCTTCTCCGGGGTGGGACTACCTGAGTTTCACCGGGCGGGTCGAGTTTTCTGAGGGCCACCCCCTGGCCCAGCAGGTGATACCCCTTCTTCCTGACACCATCCCCGAACCAGCGGAAAGCCTTGACCAATCTGGATTATGAGGGTGACTTTGACAGGGATGGGGCGTGCAACGGGGACGAGTTTCTTGCCGGCACAGACCCGGCCTCAGGATGCGCGTCGCTTCGGGGTTGGCATGCGAGACACGCTGGCGGATCGCAACTTCACAAAGGCTTCCCGCATGACTTCCGCTTGGCGGAGTTTCTCGGGCCATGGAAGTTGGGCCCGAGTCTTCTGCCACGCTGCCTGTTTGTCCAGATCATGACTCGCCTTATTCATTCATGAACCTCGCCTTGAAGCGAACCCAAGCGTCATAAAGGCCGAATTCCCTGGAAATATCCGCCATCCGTTCGGCAGTGATACTCCCAGCCTCAAGCAGCGCCAGGATTCTCGCAGAGTCCTTGGCTCTTCCGACACTCAGCGCCAGAGTCGCAAGATAGTCGGCCCGCACCACCCGCAAAGGGACACCCTCAAAATCAACCGTATCCGCATTCTTCATGGCCGCTGCCGTGAGTTCACTGAATGTCGGAATGAATTGAACGGGCCATGCGCCAACCTTGATGGACTCTCCCTCGGGGTGATATCCACGGCTCGCACAGAACTCATAGATCGGCGATAACACATCCAACCGGTCCGAAGTCGGGACCGCCACCAGGATGTCCGCATCCAGCGTCGCCACCGCCTCTGTATACCGCATCTGCGCCGCCGCGCCAAACAGCGCATAATCGTCGATCACGTCGGCCGCGAGCATTGCGTTCAGTAATTCCGCAACCTTCTTCATATAATTTCATCTTGCCACGCCCCTTTCGTTGAATCAATGTTTTACGCGGGATCAGGGACAGGGCGGAGGGTATGGCGACCGTGGTCCAACGGTAGAGGGATGGGTGGCGTTCGCCGTCCCCGGCGAACGCATGTTGCGGAGACTAAAGTGGAGCGGTGGGCGAATGCAGCCGCCGGGACGGCGGCTGCCACCTCTAGCATCCACCGGGGATTAAGCCCGCGGTGGGTTGCAGTCCGCTTTGACAGATTGTTCCGCTTGTCAGTGACTTCACCGCGAGTATATTACCGGATATGAACAAGGCTGAATTGGTCGCCTATCTGGAGCGAATGGATAACGAATTGAAGGCGCCAGCCACTTTGCATATTTATGGAAGCGCGGCGTTCATGCTGCTGGACGAGCCGGAGCGGACCAGTTTGGATATTGATGTGGCGGCTCCGTATTCGTTGGTTGACGAGGGTGATCTCCGACGGGCCGCCGCCATGGCGGGACTTCCCCTCAATCCTCCCGACGACTATGCGTCCGATCATCTGGAATGGATCTCCGCTGTGAGGCTGTGCCTGGCAAGACCGAATGCCGGAACGGATATAGTTCTCTGGAGAGGCAACAAGTTGGTGGTGAAAACAGGCTCGGTCCCCCAGCTCATTGCCAGCAAATTGATCCGCTATGATGAGGTGGATCGTAGCGACATCCAATACCTCTGCCGCCAGGCTCCGGTAAAGGTCGCCGCTGTTGAATCCGCCGTTCGGGAATTGCCAGAACCGTTCAATCGCGATGCCTTGGTGTTGGAGAATCTTGAGAATTTCAAGGGGGACGTGGGAATCTGGGGGCTATGCCCATGACGCCCCGTGAACGTCTGCAAATGGCGTATGAACTGGCCTTTTACCCGCCGCGCCTGCACGGGGTCTGGCGGCAGCTCCAGAAGCAGCCATCGGATGCGGCTGGTGAACTGGGCGAGTTGCTGGATCAGGCCTGGATCCTGCACCAGGCGTTGCCCGAGAGCGGTTATGCGTCCCAGCGGGCCTTGAATCGTCTGGCGCTGTATCAGGCCAAAGCCCGGGCGTTTGGCATGGTGACGTTCCTGGCGAATATCCGGCGCTATTGTTCCCGACCCGAAATCAAGACGCACGTGGTTCCCGGGAACCTGGTACGCGACATCGGCCTGCCTCCGTTGTGCCGTTCATGAGTGCCGAATGCAGCCGCCGGGACGGCGGCTGCTACCCCGATATGAATGAGGCGTTACACGCCTGCGATAAACTTCTTGCCCGGGGGATGGGCGCGGGCATAATAGGCCTCCTCGTGCATGCTGGAGCACGGGCCCGTAGCTCAGTTGGTCAGAGCGGAGGACTCATAATCCTTTGGTCGCAGGTTCGAGCCCTGCCGGGCCCACTTAAGGCAATGGGGAATGGGGGAATGGTTGATGGTTAATGGTCAATGGGCAATGGCTTGCCCGCCGGAGCTTTAGCGGAGGAGGGTTGATGGTTGATGGGCAGCTGAGAAGGGTTGATGGAAGAGGGTTGGGAGGTTCACGGTTCAGCGGTTGGGGAGGAAGAGGGGGAATGGTTGATGGTCAATGGTTAATGGCTTGCCCGCCGGAGCTTTAGCGGAGGAGGGTTGATGGTTGATGGGCAGCTGAGAAGGGTTGATGGAAGAGGGTTGGGAGGTTCACGGTTCAGCGGTTGGGGAGG
>Ga0116202_10001942_pt1 | contig 12222 bp, 6 predicted proteins | sample LakKivw325mmetaG_FD_94479 | JGI IMG/M metagenome (GOLD analysis project Ga0116202, IMG submission 94479) | Anoxic lake water microbial communities from Lake Kivu, Rwanda to study Microbial Dark Matter (Phase II) - Lake Kivu water 325m metaG | ecosystem: Environmental > Aquatic > Freshwater >... | reverse complement strand
GCATGGGCGCTGCTTGCGCCCGCCATTGCCGCCAGCGTTGCCGCCATAGCGATGCTCACGAATGAAACGGCCCGTATGCTCAACATGGCTTCGCGATCAGGGCCCCTTTCCCGAGGTCGGGTTTGGTCCCGACCTGGCAGAAGTGCGTCACCTTCCATTCTACCACAAAAAGCCAAGATTCGCCCGCGCTGCAACCAGCTTCCGGTTCCCTCCGTTTGACACTGGGCGGGGGAGAACGGTTCCACGTGCCCTGTCGTGTCGTGCAGTGCACAGAGTAGCCCCCCTGCTCGGAGCCGGAATTGGCGACTTCTGCCGTTCCCGGATGGAGGACAGAGCAGCACATCGGGCGAACTAGACGGTGGGTGATCGCCGAGCACGGGAGGACTGCCCATGGACACCGAGCGCGAGATGCAGAGGCTCAGCGACGAGGTGCGGCTGCTCTGTGAAGCCGTGTCTGCACTGGCGGGCGTACGCAGGACCCAACCTGCTTCACAATTGACGCTGGCCGGCGTCATCGCGGATGTGGCCGAGCGCACCGCAGTGCAGATGGGCGAGCCGGCCGAATTGGATCGCGTCGAGGAGCAGTTGAGCAGGCTCTTGCCCGCAGGCGAGGGGATAGGGGTGCTGGTCGGTGGCATCATGCACGAGCAGGCAACCACGCGCTGGCACAAGATCGCTGCGTGGCAGAACTTCGCAGAGCTACCGGACGGCGCTATGGTGAAGTTCCTGGAGCCGTTGGGCAACCCGCACCGTGTCGAACTTGTCAGGCAGTTGGCGATGGGGCTCTGCACGACGGGCGAGTTGCAGAGAGCGACTGACATGAGCGGAGGGCAGTTCTACCACCATCTGTCGAAGCTGGCGGAGGCCGGCTATGTTGCGCGCATGAGCCAGGGACACTTCGCGCTGTCCACGCGCGGGAAAGTGGCGCTGGCCTGTTTGGCCGCTCTGTGCTCGCTGCTCGCGGAGTGGCCGGAAGACATCGGGGAGCGTCGCGCTCGTGAGAAGCTCGTCGGGCACGACAGCGAGGCGGCCGGGACCGAGGTGCCCACTGACGAGCCCGATGATGAGCCTGAGCCCTCTGAGAGGGGCGAGGACAGCGACACGGCCGCTGTAGGAGATGAGCATCATCAGGCCGAGTCCCCGCCTACCTGAACGCCCCGGCAGTCAGGCCCCTGACGACGTGGCGCTGGAAGACGAAGTAGAGCACCAGCACCGGGATGATGGCCATCGCCACCCCGGCCATCACTATCGCCCAGTTTGTCGAGTGCTCCCCCTGGAAGGTCAGCAGCCCCACCGGTAGGGTCATGTGCGGCTTGTGAACGATGAACACGAGGGCGAACAGCAGCTCGTTCCACACCCACGCGGCCTGGAAGATGGCGACCGTTGCCATGGCAGGGCGCGCGATGGGGACGAAGACCGACCACAGGATGCGCAGATGCCCGGCGCCGTCAATCAGCGCCGCATCCATCAGGTCTTGAGGCACGCTTGCGAAGTACGCGCGCAGCAGCAGTAACGATAGCGGGATGCAGAACGCGATGTATGGACCGAGGATCGCCGCATAGTCAGTAATGCCCAGGGCGCTGTTCAACTGGTAGAGGGGCAGCAGCGCGGCGTGAACCGGCACCAGGAGGCCACCGAGTATGAGGCCGAAGACGAGCGCGCCACCCCGCAGCCGCAGCCGCGCCAGTGCATAAGCCGCCGGTGTCGCCAACACTAGCATCACCACAACGGCCACCGTCGTGACCGCAATGCTGTTGAGGAAGAACAGCCCGACCCCGCTCTTCCACGCTTCGGTGAAGTTCTCCCACGCCCAGTGCTGTGGGAGCGCCCACGGCCTCAGTAGCAGCTCGTTATGTGGTTTGAGTGCGCTCAGCAGCGACCACATGATGGGCAGGAAGAAGCAGGCCGCGAGCACGAGCATGACGATATCTCGGAGTCTGGTCACAAGGCGTCGCGGGAGGTGGTTCTCGATAAGGTCGCTCACGCGTCCCGCGACGAGCCAGAAAACTGCCAACACCAGCCCCAACGCGACCAGATAGAGCGCATACGTACCTGCTGCGACCCAGGCGCGGTAGTATCCGATTATCGTGAGGATTAACACGGCGGCAAGCAGTGCCGGCAGGGCGTAGCGGCGCTGTGGTGTGGGCGGCTCTTGGCCGTCCTCGCGGTTGGTGAGGCGGATATAGGCAACGGTAAGCAGGAGAGTCAGCACTAACATGACCACTGCAATCGCCGCCGAATAGCCCATGCGGTCGAATGTGAAGGCCGATTTGTACATGAAGGTGGCTAGCACATCGGAGGCATAGCCCGGCCCGCCGGCGGTCATCACCTGTACCAGGTCGAAGATCTTGACCGATCCGACGGTGACCAGCAAAGCGTCCACCATCACTATGCGTCGCAGGGACGGAAGCGTGATGTGCACGAACTGCTGCCAGCCGCCGGCCCCATCAATCCGCGCAGCCTCGTAAAGCTCGTCGGGGACGGTCTGCAGCCCTGCCAGCATAATCATCATGTGGAAGCCGGTATATCGCCAGCAGGAGACGGCGATGATGGCAAAGATGGCTACCTCCGGCGCGCCCAGCCAGCCGACGGCCAACCGCTGCAGGCCGACGGCCCGCAGCAGTGCGTTGAGTGCCCCGAAGTTCGGCTCGTAGATGAGTTGCCACACCAGGCCCACGGCGACGACCGGGACGACGAAAGGCGCGAAGAAGACGGTGCGGAGAACGTGGTGGCGGCGTAAGGTGGAATTCAGCCCTACAGCCAGCAGCAGGGCAAGCGGCATCTGCACCGCCAGCGAAAGGACAATGAAATACGCGTTATTGCGCACCGCCGTGCCGAAATTGGGATCGTGCAGGAGTTCGGTGAAGTTGCCGAGGCCACGGTACACCTTGACCGGGTTGACGGGGCTCCAGGAGTAGGCGCTGAGTGCAAGAGTATGCAGCAGCGGATAGGCCACGTACGCTGCGAACACCAGCAGCGCGGGCAGCACAAACAGATATCCGACCAGGTGCGTGCGCTTCATGTTCGAGAGAGCGGGTGAGCGGTCCCGCCCTGCTTTCTAATCGCCAGCTTCGCTTCCGCTGTGGCCGGTCGCCAGGATCTCCTGCTTGGCCTTTGCCTGGCGCGCCCGCACGTTCTGCATTACCTGCTGCGGCGTGACAGTGCCTTCGAGCAGGGCCTGCACGCCGTTCATGTACTCCTCCGCCACGGTGCGGTCCATCATGGTATCCATCCACGCCGCGATCTCGCCTGCCTGCTCGACAACCTGGGCGTACTTGCGCAGCCGCGGGCCGGCGTTGTCCTCGGTGACCGCGCCCCTGACCTGCACCAACTCCTGGCAGGCCTTGACGAAGGCCTGCGCCTGCTGCTGCGATGTCATGAACTGGAGGAACTCCGCCGCCTCGGCGACATGCGGGCTGGCTGCGCTGACTACGTAGCCGTCCGGTGAGCCGGCCAGCCCGTGCTGGTCGCCCTTGCCGCCGGCCACAGAGGGGAAATCGAAGAAGTCCCACTTGTCCCAGAACTCTTCAGGCGCCTCGCCGCTTTCGGAGAAACGTGAGAAGTCCCACGTGCCGGTGTAGAACATCGCCGCCTTGCCCGAATAGAACAGCGTGCGGGCATTCTCGCGAGTGGTGCCGTTGGGGCTGTCGTTGAAGAGGCCCTGCTTCGCGAAGTCAGCGAACATCTGCAGCGCGCGGACGAACTCAGGCGCGGCGTAATCGCCCGGCCCGAGCGGGTCGAACTGCGCCTCACAGGCTGCCTTCCCCAGCAGCCGCTGAGACAGCACGAAGGGGAAGTGGTGTGCCGGCCACTTTTGCACATTGCCCAGCGCGACAGGCACGACGCCGGCAGCCTTGATCTTGCGGCAGAGATCTATCAGTTGGTCGTAGGTCTCGGGCACTTTCCAGCCGTTCTTCTCGAACATGTGCGTGTTGTAGAAGAAGAACGTGCACTGCAGAAGATATGGCACACCGCGAACGCGTCCATCGAATATGTAGGGCTGCAGCGAGGGCGCTATGATCTGCCGGCGCCATTTGCCGCCGTCGGCGTCCATGTACTGCGTAATGTCGGCCACATTGCCACCGCGCACGAAGTTGTGGAGCATCTTCTCGCCGGACCACACGAAATAGATGTCCGGAGGGTTGCCGGCCCCGAGTGCCACTCTAATGCGTGTCTTGTAGGCGTCAGGCTCCAGGTTCGTAATCTCGATGTCAGTGCCGGGATGCTCTGCCTCGAAGGCACTCACTATGGCTTCCAGAGCCGACTTGCGCGGCTCGGCGTTCCAGATGGTCCACAGATTGAGCTTCACGCCTCGAGTTTGAGGCCGGGAGGGCTCGGCGACCGGCTCCGGCGACCTGGGACATCCGGCCACGAGGCCTACTGCGGCACACAGCCCCAGCACCAGGAGGGTTCGATTGGTTCTTAGCATGGTTTTCACGTTCCCATTGGGTTGGCGGGACGCCTGCACGGCAGCTATTTCATCGCAGCATTTCGCCATACCTGCCGCCGGCCGACGAAGGGGTCGCGCCCCCTCGCGGGGAATAGCTACAAGCGAGACAGACGGGAGAGACGCCGACAGAGAGGGAGTGACTGCTATGGCTGCGAGCGGGGATATGAATCAGGTGCTTGCCGGCCTGGGCGGTGTGGCGATGATCGTGTGGCTGCTGCTGGCCACGGCACTTGGACTTGTGTGGCTCATCGTGGCGATCTGGGTGGGTTTCGATGCCGCCGGCAAGCGCCAACCCGGCTTCCCCTGGTTCCTGCTCACCTTCATGTTCTTTCCGCTAGGTCTGACTGCGTGGCTGGTCGTCAGGGGCTTTCTACCGCCGGCGTCCGGCTAGGACGCACTGCGAGATGGTGCCCTGCGCCAACGGGCCGGAACCATTTGCGGCCCGAGGGCGTCCAATCAGTATCGCGTGTCCTATCCGCCCTGAGCCATCAGCCGCGGGACATGCTTTACGCCCGCACATTCATCGCCTGACACGCCGCGCATGTCGGGCTTCTAGCGTGACAGCGTCACGTTTGGCCGGGAGTACCAGCAATTAGATGAAGCAGCCCACCCATCGGCAGCAGTCCGGCAGCGCCGGCATCCTACTGGTTTCAGCCCTGCTCGTAGGCCTGTCAGTCGGCCAGACGGGCATGGTGCGCGCCGATGTGTTGAGGAAGATACAGGATTCGTTCAAGCGTTGGGGTTTCTTCCAGGACGTACAGATCAACGGACAGAACCAATTCACCTTCCAGGAGCACTCCGTTGATGGGTCCGAGACCGCCTATGAGAACCAGCGCTGGGATACGGGCAGTCTTGTACGCCAGACCAGCCTCCACCTCAGCGGCCCTATCTGGAAGGAGTTTGCCTTTCAGGCCGACCTGTCATCCAGTGGCTACGGGCCGACATACTCGCGCTGGATCGCCGGATACGCCGGCCACGACACTTCGGTATTCTTCGGCGACCTGAGCATCAACCTATCCGGCAACGAATTCGTCTCGTTCAGTAAGTCGCTAAAGGGCTACCAGCTTGACCATTCCCTTCCCGATGGCGGTCTCCTACGCGCCTTCTATTCGGAGGAGAAGGGCCTCACCCGCAATGAGACGATCTCCGGCAACAACACGTCGGGGCCATATTTCCTGACTTACACCCCCATCGTTGACGGCTCTGAGGTGGTAAAGGTCAACGAGGAGGTGCAGAAGTTCGGAACGGACTACATTCTGGACTACCAGAGCGGGCAACTGCGCTTTGAGCCATCCGACAGGCCGGCCCAGATCATCCCCGATACCGCCATCATCTCGGTCAGCTATCAGTCTTACGGCTACGGGTCGAACCCGGGCAGTATCTCAGGCTTCCGCGCCGAGATGCCACTGATGGACAACCGGCTCCTTATCGGTGTCTCTCACGTGCGCCAAGAGCGCGACACGGCTAGGTCCGACACCGTGGGCTACCAGGAAGACGTGTACCAGGGCTCCGGCTCCACCGGCCCCTTCGACACCATCTTCCACCCGATCATCAACAACGGCACGCAGGTTATATATAAGGGCGAGACCAAGATCATCGAGCAGGCACTAGTGGTGTTGGTGGACAATGTGGAACAGGCCGAGAATGTGGACTATGACTCGTATCGCCAGATCGGTCGCATCATCTTCCGCCGCGCCGTACCACCGACCGCGCTGGTGCTCATCCGCTACTACTACGATCTGACAACCGACTACACCCTCGGCGATCAGTCCGTGACCGGCATTGACCTCAACTACAAGCTCAATAAGGATTTGTCCCTGCGAGCCGACTACGGGCGCAGCACAGGGGGCACAGACAGCGCCGATGGTGCGGCCAAGCAGGTCAACGTCAACTACTCACGTGACCGCTTGAGCGCTGTGCTGTCATGGCGCGACATCGAGCCGGACTTCACCTATCTCAACTCGGTCGGCTTCTACACCAAGGAGAAGGGCGCCGACATCGGGATCAAGTGGCAGCCGCACGACCATATCCGGCTCTACACACGCTTTTCCGACCTCGACAGCTCGCAGGGATACTCCTTCGGATACAGTGGAGTTAGCTCATATAACAGCAGCTCATACTATGGCGGCTACACCTATGCGTACGGTGTCAACACGGCTGATTCCACCACGTCCAGCTCCAGCCTGGATGTCGCCACGAAGCGCCGCGAATACCAGATGAACCTGGACTTCCCCGGCTGGCCGACCGCGCAGTTGTCTCGGCAGGTGATGGGCAACAGGGGCGGCAGCAGCGGTGATAGCGAGATGACCAGCGACCAGGTCCGGCTGGAGTATGCGCCTCGGGGAGCGCGATACTCGCTCTCTTCCAGCATCAACAAGACCGTGCAGGACTACCTGGGGACGACAGATGATGACGAGCCGCGCGGTAGCATGACCGAACGCTTCGACCTGTCCGGCCGATACCAGGTAGGCCCATCGCTCTCCTTTACAGCCAGCCTCGGACAGAACAAATCCAGCTCAACTTACGATGCCAACACCTCTTCATCGGACACCATGCAACTCGCACTCAACTGGGCGGCCCGTGACAACCTGGACATCAGCCTCGACCACAGAGTCAGCGAATCCATGGGACGAGTGAGCTACTACAGCAGTTACACCTATGACGACTCTGGATCCGATGGAATCGGCGGCGGAAGCGGCAGCTACGACCCGTCTGACGACGATGATGAGGACGAAGACACAACCGACAAGTACCAGGACATAAGTTCGCAACTCCACGTATCATACCGGGCCAGCGAGAGGACCAGTCTGGACCTGCTTCTGGGCAGGCGGAAGTACACCAGCGGCGGTAGCGTCGGCTACCTGGCCGACAGCGACCAGACGACGAGAAACCTGTCAGTGATGCACCGAGTTAGCGATGAGTGGGGCCTCAACATGACGTACGGCACTGATACGATGGACTTCTTGCAGGAGGACCGTGGCTCTGTCAGCAATGACATGCTCTCCCTTGGCACCAGCTACCAGCCCCGTGACAAGCCCTACAGCGCCGGGCTGAACCTCAATCTCCAAACCGGCTCCAGCCCCACATACGTCGGCTTTGGCTCGGCGCAGAAGATGTTCATGGTGGACAATGATCTCTTCGATATCCAGTCCTACGTGAACTACCGTCTCGACGAGACGTCGAGCATCGTTGTGCAGATGGGGTTGTCCGACTTCGTGGGGGGCTATTCGGATTTCCAGAAGAACAACGTCGAGTTGCAGTACCAGCGGAGGCTGAGCGGTTTGGCAACCGTTTCCGCCGGCTACCGCTACATCCGCAACGTGTCGCGGCTGCCGCAGGACCCGCGCCTGGGCTATACCAGTCTCACACCGCCCAGCCAGAACTACGTGGCAAACACCTTCATGGTCACGCTCAACACCAGTTTTCACAGTGGGCTGGGTGGCAGCCCTCAGCAGCTCTACACCGGCTATGCCGGCTCCACCGGCTATGGGCTCGGCAGCTTCGGCGGCTACCGGACGACCACGCAGTTCTCCGACAGCAGCTATGGGAGCAGCTACGGCACCGGCTACAGTGCATTCCAGAACCTGCGGTACGACTCGTCGGTCAGTGATAGCCGGCGTCTGCCGGGCTACGGCATCTTCGAGGGCGTGAGCGGCTCGGGTGGTACAACCGGGTATGAAGACGGCTGGGGCACAGGGACGACAACACCGGGACGCCCGACCCAGAGAGGTATTGGCGAAGGCAAGGGCGAGTTCCAGGCCGACAAGATGCGGCAGAGCCTGGAGCGGCCGGAGTTCGACCAGTCAACAGAACAGCCGCCGATGAACGACCTGCCGACGTGGCTGTTACCCGAGGATCTGTGGGAATACTGGCCCTACTACATGTGGGACATGGAATTCTGAACGGCATCGGAGCGTCCGGATGAGCTCACATCACAGCCGAACAAGACTATCGCTGCTCGTCACGGTCGCGACGAGCCTGGTGTGCGCAGTCGGCTTTGCAGCCAACTCGTTTCGTAACATCTCCGACGTTCCGTTTGCCAGCGTCGCTAACGGCCCGCAAGGCGCCATCGTGATTGCCCAGCCGCCAGCAGGAACCGTAAGCAGCGCGACAGTCCATTCGGCTGTGGCTACCCAGCACGCACTGTCCTACCTACAGCGCGCGCAAACGACGCTGGCACTCATGAAGCGCCATGGGCTGGTCAGGCAGGATGCGGAGGTTCGCTTCCCTCGAACGATCGTCCATACGGAGGGTAACCGGCTGGTGCTGCCCGATCTTGGAACCGCGATGGTGCACGGCCAACAACTGGGTAATGCTACCAACAGCCTCACATTCGTGTTCCAGGGCTTCTCCAGCCAGGACGAGGCCGAATTGCGCAGCTATCTGGATGTCGCCGTGCCGAAGGCCAGGCTCATCTACGGCGCGCCGGCCTTCAGCATCACGGTGAAGATCATCCAGGACGGCACATTGGATAGCCTCCAGGGCGGCACGTATGATGTTACCACCAACGAGATACGGATCCCGCCGCTGTCGGGCAATTTCCCCGAAGACACGTACGTTCTGCTCATGCTCGTGCTGAATGCCTTCCACGATGACGCGATGCTGTTCTATGACGCATGGGAGCAGGGATTCATCGGCGCCGCGGCTTATGCAATCCAGACTACCCCGGGCGTCTTACCCGGCTACGACCCGATTGACCCGGGTCCTTTCTACTGTCTCTCCATATATGAGGCCGAGAACCACCCGGAACTGGCGAATTCCACGTACTACCCGGCCTCCGGTGCGACAAACATGCTGGTCTGGCGCATCGCAATGGCCCGAGCGGCGTGGCTGAAATGCTATATCGAAGACGATCGCTTTTTCGCAAACTTCAACCGGGCCTACTATGATAACTTCGGCGAAGGCCTCCCCGGCAATGTCCCGGCCCTGAAGATGTTGGCGGCCGGTGTGCTGCCACAAGTTGAGGGCCAGAGCTTCTTCGACTGGTTCAACGGGCAATACGTTCTGGACACAAGCGTTCACCTTGGCCCCAAGCTGTATGTGTGGAACATACCTCTGGAGATATCCGTCGCTCTGATCGCCGAGCTGTACAATACGTTGCCCGGCGGCGACGAACAACCCTTCGGCGGCACGGCTCGCACGACCTACTGGAGCTACGATTTCGCCGTCAAGCTCTACGCCGAAGAAGGCAACATCATGGATATCCCCTCAGGCGGCACCTCAGTAGGCGAAGGCTTCCTATTGCCCACTTTCTTTAATATCGGCGGGGCGCAGCGGATAACGGTTGACGTCGAGACCGGAGATATGTTCCGCCAGTACCCGTATCCCTACCAGGAGCGCGGTTTTGGGGCCGGTGAGAACAACCTTTACGGCGCAATCATCGGGAGCGCGGAGGGAACCATAGACGTCATCGGCGGCAACGGCCTGAGCGGGGTGGGAGTCAGGCGGGGCGTATGGGGCGACAGGATCACCTCCTCGTCGCTCAGCCCACAGCAACTGGAAATCAGCTTCCAGAACAAGCTCGGACAGACCGTGACCCGCAAGTACAATGTGGGTTGGGACTCCTACATCACGTTCATTAACGGCGCCGACCAGACTCGCGTTACACACACGTTTCTCAAGGGCACGACCGGCTTGCAGATGATATCTCTGCCGGTGACCCCCATCATAAACAGCGCCCCGGATATCCTTGGGATAGATTCGAGCCGACTACTGATGGCCGAGTGGGACGCAACGCTGGAGGGGGCCGACAAGTACCGGATATGGCCGAATGTGCGCCCGTTCACCCCCGGTCGCGGATTCTGGCTCAAGCTTTTCGAGGACGTTAGCATACAGGTTTTCGGCATTCTTCCCAACGCCGACGAACGGACGCGCGTGTACCTGCCCATAGGGTGGAACATCATTGGCAGCCCACGGCTCAGTGCGATCAACACCTCGGAGATACGAGTGCAGTTCGGCGAGCAAGATTCCGTGCCGTTCGCAGACGCCGTGAACAACGGCTGGGTGCAGCAGGGGATCTTCGAGTACGACCAGCAGGCCGGTTACGACACTGTTGAGCAGATGCAGCCGTTTGCCGGGCACTGGATGCGCGTGCTGCGCTCCCCGGGCGTGTACGTGGATTTCCCGGTCGCGACGACGCAATCTGTCTCGACCACGGCTTCGCGCAAAGACCCACTTACCTGGAAGCTGCCGTTGACGGTCCGCGCGGGCGGGCTTGCCAGTTGCGCGGCGTATCTGGGCGTTGCGCCGGAGGCGACGGGGGGACCCGACCCGGCCTTTGACATCAGCGTACCACCTGACTTCGGGCCCTACGTGAAGGTGCGTTTCACCCAGCCGAGAGATGCGGCGGCCGGTGCATCGTATCTGACCGATGTGCGGCCCGAGGTATGGCCCCAGCGGTGGAACCTGCAGGTATCGAGTTCGCTGCCTGACACGGAAGTAGCGCTGAGTTGGCCCGACTTGAGCGGCTTGCCGCTGGATGTACGCCCCATACTGGTGGACCGCGATACGGGTCGCACTCAGTATATGCGCACCACCGCGGAATTCAGCTTCCGCACCGGCCCCGACGGCGGATTGCGCAGGCTCGCCGTCGAGATTGCCGGCAACTCGGCAGACCTGTTGACCGTCAGTTCGTTGAGCGCCGCCCAGACCGGCGGTGGCGTCGCCATAGCCTATACACTGAGTCGGCCGGCAGGCGTGAGCATCCGCGTGATGAACATCGCCGGCCGTACCGTTGCCGTCGTGGCAAGCGACCAGGCATCCACCACGGGCACCAACAACGCCGTGTGGAACATGCGGAACTCGGCGGGCGCGCCGGTGCCGGCGGGAACGTACCTGCTGCAGATTACCGCCTGCGCCGAGGATGGGCAACAGGTCCGCAGGCTGCAGCCTGTTCAACTGCAACGCTAGAAACGGAACTGGAATGACGATCAGGCAAACAGCTACCGCCGTTACCGTCGCCTGGGTGGCACTGTGCTCGGGGCTTATCGGTGGATGCGGCGGCGTGGAGGACGTGCCAGCCGAGCCGACAGCGGCCATCGTAGTGGTCGGTGTCATTGACAAGAACACGCAGGATTTTCTCGACGTGCCCGCCACAGTCATCGTCGGCGGCGTGCGGGGCACCGCCACTGTTAAGGAGGGCAGTGTCGTTCTGCGTGATGTCCCGTTCGGCACCGGAGCGCCGCCCACTCAGCCCATGGCCGTGACCGCTCGTGGCTACAAGACCGAGGCATATCCCGTACAGATATCCGTGACCACCGCCACGTTCGTCACTGCCGAGATGACGAAGGTTGACCTAGAGACGACCGGCATCGTCGCCGGTCGTGTCACTGAAGAGAGCACCGGGGCGCCCGTCGTGTCCGCGGCGGTCTCGTTCGAATCCGAGCAGATCGGCGGGGAGGCAGTTGTCGTGAACGGCTATACCGACCGCGACGGCTACTACATTGTCGGCGGCATACCGATTGGTCGCGTCGTGGCTGGGGCCGCGGCGACCGGATACGTGGCCACCTCAATGGTGACCAACATCGAGCAGGCGGAGGGCAGCGAGGAGCCGCAGACGCTCGACTTCGTCCTCGTCGGCGGGGACACGCGCGTGGCGGTCACAGGTCGCACCGTTGATGTCTTCACCCAACAGCCGATATCAGGCGCGGCGGTAACGATAGACGATATGCCAAGCGTCCAGACCGACGCCAATGGCGCGTTCTCGATCCGTGACGTGTTCGTGGGCCAGCGCATGTTGGTTGTCAAGGCGAGCGGGTACGACGATTACCGCG
>Ga0116202_10001941_pt1 | contig 12227 bp, 7 predicted proteins | sample LakKivw325mmetaG_FD_94479 | JGI IMG/M metagenome (GOLD analysis project Ga0116202, IMG submission 94479) | Anoxic lake water microbial communities from Lake Kivu, Rwanda to study Microbial Dark Matter (Phase II) - Lake Kivu water 325m metaG | ecosystem: Environmental > Aquatic > Freshwater >... | reverse complement strand
TCACCCCCCAGATCCGGGTCGGCGAGAACCGCCTGGCGGTGCAGGTCTTCAAGTGGTCCGACGGCAGCTACCTGGAGGACCAGGACATGTGGCGCCTGAGCGGCATCTTCCGCGACGTCTATCTCTGGTCGGCGCCCCCCCTGCACCTTCGCGACGTCCACATCACGCCCGCCCTGGGCGAAAAGGGCCAGGGCCGGATGGATATCTCGCTCTTCCTGCGCAACTACAGCGCCTCCATCCGGAAAGCCGAAGTCACCGCCGTGCTCCATGATCCGTCCGGCCGCACCGTGGCCTCCGGCAGGGCCCGCCTCGCCGCGCCCGCCATCGGCGGAGAAACCTGCGGGGCGCTCACACTCCGCATTCGCAACCCCGCCCTCTGGTCCGCCGAAACCCCGAACCTCTACCGTCTCACGCTCTGCCTCTTTGGCGACGGCGCCCTCCTCGAAGCGCTGGCGTTCAACGCGGGATTCCGGACGGTGGCCATCCGCGACGGCCAGCTCTGGATCAACGGCGTGAGCCTCAAGGTCCGCGGCGTGAACCGCCACGATTCAAGCCCCGACACAGGCCACTACGTGAGCCGCGCGCACATGGAGCGCGACGTCCAGCTCATGAAGCAGCATAACATCAACTTCGTGCGCACCTCCCACTACCCCAACGATCCGTACTGGTATGAACTGTGCGACCGGTACGGATTGTTTGTCATGGACGAAGCCGATTTGGAATCGCACGGTCTTGGCGTCAACGGCGACTGGAGCGAATTATCCCTGCATCCCGACTGGCGCACGGCCTTCGTGGACCGCGCCGAACGCATGGTCCAGCGCGACCGCAACCACCCGTGCATTGTCTTCTGGTCGCTGGGCAACGAATCCGGCTTCGGCCCGAATCATGTGGCGATGGCCGACCGTATCCGCGCCCTCGACACGTCCCGCCCCATCCACTACCACCCCGCCGACCGGGACCCCTGCGTGGATGTGATCAGCAGCATGTACACCAACGTGGACCGATTGAACAATCTCGGCGCCGGCGTGGCCGAACCCGACCCCCGCCCGTACCTCCTGTGCGAATACGCCCATGCCATGGGGAACGGCCCCGGCAGCCTGAAGGAATACTGGGAAACCATCTGGCGCTACCCCCGCCTCATCGGCGGGTGCGTATGGGAATGGACCGACCACAGCATCCGCAGGCGCGGGCCCGGCGGCCGCGACCAGTTCACCTATGGCGGGGATTTCGGCGACTTCCCCAACGACGGGAACTTCTGCGTGGACGGATTGGTTTTCCCGGACCGCCGCCCGCACACGGGGCTTACCGAACTCAAGAAGATCTATGAGCCGCTTTGCGCGGAAGGCATCCACTGGAGCACCGGCCGGCTCTCCGTGCTCAACCGCCATTTCTTCATGAACCTCGATCGCCTGGAAGCGGTCTGGCAACTCCAGCGGGAAGGCAATACCGTCGCCCGGGGCCGCCTGAAGATCCCGTCCATCGCCCCGATGAGCCGGGGCGAAATCGCCCTTCCGGCGGCGGCAACCCGCGGCAGCGCCGGAAGGGAAACGTGGCTGACGGTGAGCTTCCGCCTGAAAAGGAACACCCTGTGGGCGAAAGCCGGTCACGAGGTGGCCTGGTGCCAGTTTGCCGCGCCTTCCCCGGCCGGCGCTCCCGCAAGCTCCTCCAGTCCGAAGCGGACCGTCGCGTTGAAGGTGACGGAGAAGCCATCCCTGGTCCGCCTGTCCGGCGCCGCGGGCGAAGTCGTGTTCGACCGGCGCAGGGGCTCGCTGGTGCGCTGGACGCTCGGCCGGGAAGTCCTGCTGGCCCAACCGGTGGAGGCGCAGATCTGGAGAGCTCCCACGGATAACGACAAGCAGATGGCCGGAGATTGGGTCAACCACGGACTCGACCGGCTGCTGACCCGCGTGAACCACACGGAGTTCACGCCGTCCAGGCGGGGAGCGCCCGCTGTCTTCACGGTCGAGACCACGCTCGCGGCCATCATGCACCGGCCGGTGCTGGACGTGGCGTGGCGCTACGAGATCGCCGATGCCCGCAGGCTGCGGCTTTCCGTTACGTTCCGTCCGCGCAGGGTGCCCAAGTTCGGCTACCCCCGTCTCGGCATCCGCCTCCGGCTGCCGGAATCCCTCAACCGCGTGACATGGTACGGCCTGGGGCCCCACGAGGCCTATTCGGACCGACGCGAGAGCGTGCGGGTCGGACGCTACAACGGCGCCCCGGAAGACCTGTACGAGCCCTACATCAAGCCGCAGGAAAATGGCGCGCGGCTGGATACCCGCTGGGTTGTGCTGAAGGGCAAGTCCGCGGCGGGGCTCCGGGTCAGCGCGGTCAACCACCCGTTCATGTTCTCCGCGCTACCCTATACAGCCGCCGAGTTGACCGCCAAGCGGCACTACCATGAACTGAAGCCTGGCGGCTACACCGTGCTGAGCCTGGATCACAGCCAGTGCGGGCTGGGAAGCAACAGTTGCGGTCCCTTGCCGCAGGAGTCCTACTTCCTCACCCCGAAGCGGCCGGTCACGCTGACATTGGATCTGGAAGCCGAGTGACACCAACAGGTGCAACGCGGAATGGATTTACCGGCCGGCAAGCTGCTGGCGCAGGACCCATGCCAGCCATTCCTGTTCCTCGCGGCTGCGGTTGGAAAGAAGCCCGACCTTCTTCCCGTCGCGGGGCAGGATCTGCAGTTCCATCACGGGCCGGTTATTGACTTCCATCCCGCTCGGCCCCACGCGGATGGTTTCGATATCCGCCAGTGCAAACCGCTTCTCGCTTGTCCGGAACGGGCTCGTGACGCGGTAGGCAAGCGCACCGTTCACCACGGCCAGCAGGACCCGCCGCTTGGCCATCTGGATGGCACCCGCCAGCAGCCCCAGCCCGATGCCCCAGAATAGCAGCATGAAGAGGTATACCGGCACAGGCGCCTTCCCCTTGAGCATGGCCGCCGTGAACACCACCATGAACCCGTTCCAGAGCAGACTGAAGAAGAACAAACCCTGGCTGCCTTTCCACAGCCCCCGTGCCGGCACTGATATCGCCAGCCCGTTCGCTTCCGTCCGGAGGGTGATGTCCGTCAAGGCCGGCCTGGAAACCTCCACATCCCCGGCCGGTTCGTCCGCCTCGCGTTCCACCACCTCGACCACCGGGGCGACGGTCTCGACTCCCTCCGGCTGAGCCGCGGCCGGCAAGGCATTCGCGATCTTGTCGGCCAGCGGGCGGAGCAGTTCACAGGGGTAGCCCGGCGCCAGGATCAGCGTCTTTCCGGCATGCATCTCCGCTTTCAGTGCGGCCAGGTCGGGGACAAGGGTATGGCGCATTCCCCGGTTGTCGGTCACGGCTATGCCGCCCTTCTCCACGACCAGTCGCTTGACCTGCTCGATGCGACGGCGGCGGCGGATGGGCAGGGCGCCGATCCGTTCGATGGCGCAGAGCATGCCGTCCCCGATGGTGATTTCCGCGTGCGAGGCATTGGTCAGGATGACCACTCCAAGCGACAGCAGCCCGATGCCTATGGCCAGACCGGGCAGGCCGAGCAATCCGAAGCCGATCCCCAGCCATCGTCCGATTCCATCGCTGTGCAGCCCGCCGGATATCGGGCCCCACATCCAGAAGACCATGAAGAGTGTGGCGAAGACGCCCATCCCCAGCGGGGCCCAGCCGACCCGGCGCATCTTGCCCAGATTGCGCCTGGGCAGCACATAGCGCGTCACGCTCAGGCTGTCCTGGATCCTCCGCACATCGCCGATCCAGTCCTCCGTCCCCGGCGAAGGGAGGCGGGTGAAATCCCCTTGGGGCTGCTGGTTCATGGGCGGGATGATGCGGCAAACCCCGCATCGAATCAAGCGCGGCAACCCGAAAGATTCGCTTGCGTCCGCCGATGCCTCTTTCGTAAGGTACGGCCGCTTGGTTGGACGGCTGATTGTCAACAGGCTGTCGCAAGCACGGAAAACTTGCCGTCAGGCCCAGGGACTCTGCATCCCGCTAAAGGCTTGATGTTGTGGAATATGTAGCATTTTGGAGGGGTGGCAGAGCCCGGTTGAATGCGCGTGACTCGAAATCACGTTTGCCCGCAAGGGCAACGGGGGTTCAAATCCCTCCCCCTCCGCCATTCGACGCGCCCGCGTTGCTCACTTGCTCATGGCAGTCTGCCACTGCCGGGCAATGCGAACGCGGCGAATGCCCTGAGCCAAGGAGCGCAGCGACTGCGTCGAAGGGCAGCTTTCCCATGAAGTGGTTCGTCTGGCATATTGCCTCTCCTTGTTGGATTCTCTCCCGTCAAAGAAGTCCCGCTTCCTGAAAACTGTAATGGCCCTTTCGGGTTACGATGATCTGATCCAGGACGCGGATGCCGAGTATTTTCGCTGCCTGTGTCAGTTGCTCGTGCATCTTGATGTCGGCGTCGCTGGGTTTGAGTTCGCCGGATGGGTGGTTGTGCGCGAATATAACGGCGGCGGCACGGTCGGCGATTACGTCGGCAAAGACTTCGCGCGGGTGGACCTGGCTCCGGTCGAGCAGTCCGATGGTGACGGTGCGCTTTTCGATGACTTCGTTCGCACCGTTGAGGGAAATGCAGAGAAAGTGCTCCTGCTGCTTTCCGGCGATGTCGGCCAGTAGTGGAAGGGCGTCCGCGGCCGTCGTGATCCTGACGGTGTCCTTCAGAAGATGCCGCCGCGCGAGTTCAAAGGCGGAGAGGATTTGGCCGGCCTTGGCGAGTCCCACGCCGGGCACGGCAAGGAGATGATCCAGCGTGAGGGCGGTCTTGTGCTCGCGGATCAGAGCGGCCACCTGCCGGGCGATGGTGCGCACGTCAACGCCCGCCGTGCCCATGCCGAGAATCGCCGCGACGAGTTCCTCGTCCGTCAGGGCGCAAGCCCCCCGTTCGCGCAATTTCTCGCGTGGGCGGCTGTGTTCCGGCATGTCTTTGATCGTCTTCATGCGGTTGATGCCTGGCTTTCTATCGCGCAATGATTGCGCGATCTGTTGCGCGATGGGCGAATCAATGGTGACAAATGGCTCTTGTCGCGCAACCACTGCGCGTCCCATTGCGCGTTTCGCTGATAAATTGCGGTCATTTCTGGAGCACTCGGAATCTGGTTTGTGGGCCCGCTTCTACAGGAACGAGAAGGCCCATTTCGACAAAATGCTTCAAATGGTAATTCGCCATCCGCTTGGACAATTTCATTGCGACCGCATACTCTTGAGCGGAAATGGGTGCTGGCGACATAGTCAGCCATTCCCAGCCCTTTTGCTCGGAACGATTAAGTTCTTTGGCCACGTCTTTGCCGAGTATTCCAATGGCCGCTTGCTTCGTTCTGAAAAGGGTTAGAACCAGATAGGGATTGTCCCAGGCAAAACGGGGCAGCGGCAGGGCAAGCTCTGAAGACCGATCCTTTAATGAGCGGAGGCCGAGGCCCTGTTCCTCCGCCATGCCCATGCGGGCGAAGACAAAATGGAGCGCGGGATTCCGACTCAGCATCGGTGCGCTGAACTTCTGCAGTTGATCCATCGTGATCGGGGGCGTCGGCCCACCGGGACTTCTGACCACGACTGTGTCTTCATCCACGGCAATCTGGCACTTGGCGCCTTCGATGCCGTAGTCACGATGAATGAGCGCATTTACGACCGCCTCACGCACCATCTCGAAGGGCAATGCGGGACGTTGCTCGCGTTGCATGCGATTCCGGTCGAACACATTGGGAAGCTTGTCCCTCAACCACTTCTCCAGTAGATCGGGACTCAGAACGGCCGGTTTGTCGAACTCTTTCCGTTCTCTGTCGCCATTCGGGTACTGGATTGCCGCCAGTAGCCCCGCCTGACGCATGGCCCGACGTGGTTCCCTGCCGAAGAGCAGGATGCCAAACCCGGTCGGCACCAGGCCGGTTCTCTCCTCCTTCAGGAGCCCCTGCTGCAACAAACGACGGTTGAATTCGGCCGAACCGACTGCCTCCGTAATCTTGGAGCGGGTGCGATACATCGCCAATGCCTCGTCGGAAAAATCCTTCAACACTGCGGCGTGGAGTTTGTTTTCGAGCGGCGAGAGAACAATTCCTACGGGCTTCTTCTTTGCCTCGGCGGCGCGCTCGTTGGCCTGCTTCAGAAACTCGGCATTCTCCTTTTCGATAATCTCCTGTAGATCTCGGTCGAACATCGCCACTTCGATGCCGCTGTTTTCGAGATACTGGATGCCCTTGCGAGCCACTTTCGGGTCGGGGTCTTGAATGCCAACCCAGACCTTCTTGATCCGGGCCAGCCGGATCCGTTCGGCACAATCAATCTTGGGATCGCGTCGAGCGCCGGGCGCGCAAGGCTCCAGCGTGGCGAAAAGGATCGAACCATCCAGTTTGTTGCCCCGGTTTTTCCGTTCAAGAAGCGTGAACTCGGCATGATCCCCGTGCCGCAATTCACCCCGGCAAGCTGTTCCGATGACCGTGCCGTCGGGCTCTACCAGCAGGGCACCAACCTTGGGACTGGCCTTGCCATCGGCCCGCGGTTCGGGAACCGACTGGCGCATGACCTCGATGGCCAGTTCCATGAACTTGCGCGGGCGGCTGTGTTCCGGCATGTCCTTTTTAGTCTTCATGCGGATTTGTCGTGCGCGGCCATTTCGGCAGCGAGGGATTCTGAGAAGTCCTTTGCTTCGTTCTCTCGGACGAAGACGGGGTCGCCCGGCATTTTGTGAAGGATGTTCTCCGCTTTTGTATAGGCTGGACGCAATTTCTCCAAAGACGGCTCGCCAAGAAGCAGGTGAAGCCGGAACTTGTCCGGAGCGTCCTGGAGGTTCATCACCCGGCCCAACCAGCGATTGGCCTTGTCCAGGATGCTGTCCGCCTCAAGCAAGTCGAATGAGATGGGTTCAAGCATGTGCCAGGAGCGGTTCTTCCACGCATGCTCGAATTCGTAGTCGTAGTCCTTGGCGACGATTCGCTTCGGGCGCAACCGCGTCAGCACCTGTCGCGTCTCGAATTCCCGTTTGAAAACCCTCCACACATCGCCGTCCTCACGATTCGGGCGTTGAACGCGCGTCTCATATCGCGCCACCAGCCTGTCGAAAAGGTCCTCCAGCGTCTTGGCCGGGTCCTCGGTCTGTCCGCCGCCGGCTTCGGACCACTGAAGCGCACTGTCGTCGGGAGGCAGGATGGTCTTCGCGATTTCCATGATATCGGAGGGCTGGCCGCTCAGCGGAAGTTCATTCCTCAACTTGTCGCCGAGTTCGTCGAACCTCGCCTCGATGTACCGCATCAGTCCGCGGAAGTAATCCCCGTCGATTTCGGTCTTGCCGAACAGGCTGGTCAGCCGGCCATAGCGGGTGTTGCACAGCCCGCCCAGGTACTTGGCTGCCGGCGCGTAGAGCGCTACGCCGATGTTGACAAACTCACCGGTCATTACGTCATGCACATAGCGCAACACCACAAAGGAATAGGCCGTCTTCATCTCAACACCTCCGTTATCTTCTGAAACAAAACTGCGTTGTTGCTCCTCGCCAGTTGGAGATAGTCCTGGATCCGTTCCACAACATCACGCGCGCCGTTCCGCCACTCCTGCGGAATCGCATCCACGTATGAGGCTAAGCGGGCGTCATCGATCGCGGCCAACGCGCCGCGCATCCGGTCCCACGACCGCTCTTTGCCTCTCAGCCCACCGTAGAACACATGATCTTTAGCGAAACCCATGCCCTTACCATCCCACGGATACTCGTCCGGCGCCAAGGCATAGAGGAACGAAAACGCCATCTCGTGGTCGAAGATCGCCAATTCGTCGCCTTTTCTCAGCAGATTCGGCTTGTCCAGCCGCCGATCCGGATTCTGGATCATGAGGTCGAACGCCAATATCTCGGCGGCATCCTGCTGAAGCGCGTCCGGAATACTCCTCAACTGCGGCCAGGATACGTAAGCGGGGCCCAGGTAGCGACATCCGAAATTGGTCCCGGCGCTTGTCTTGAATCGGTCGGCCAGGCCCGTGTCTGAAATCCCGGTATGGAAACCGTTGTCAACGGTCACCAGAAACGGTTCCGGGGCGGGCAAGTCCAGGTCCCGCGCCAGCAGTGAGGCCACGAGTTCGCAGATCAGCCCGGTACAGGTGCACTCGTTTCCCGTGCGAAGCTTGACCACCACTTCTACCGGCTTCTCCGCGTCATCTTGGCAAAGCATGAGACACGGGCATGTGCGCCCGTGCCGCAACGCCTTCACGAATGTCGCCGCTTTGACCGTTGAAACCATGTTGCCAATCCACAATCGCCAATCGTCAATTCCCCGTCTCCCCCCACACCTCCGCAAGCTTCGTCTTGATCTTCGCCTCCATCCGCGCGATGAACTCCCGGTTCGCGTCCACCAGTTTCCGCTCCGCCTCCAACTCAGCCACGATCTGCCGCTGGATGGCGAGTGGCGGGAGGGGGATTTCCATGTCGCGCAGAATATCTTGCGACAAGTTGCTGATGTTGGCACCGCGACCGGTCAATTGCTTTCGGAAACTGGCACCCCTGAAAAGGATGGCGTAGAACAGCGGCAAGGCATCTCGCGTCTTGAAGCGCAAGCGGATCGTGAATGCAGAATGAGAAACGCGCTCACCACCTGTCTCCACCAGCAAGCAACGCCCCACGAGATCCTTGTTTCCGTTCGATCGGACAAATACAAGATCACCGTCGGCGAGGATGTCATCGCCATCCGCAATTCCGTCGGGGTTCACTTCGTCCAAGTCGGCAATTGGAGCGATCAATCGATCTTGGAAAGCCGACACACCAATGACTTTCAGGCCTGTGCCTTTGCTGTCTTTCGAGTAGTTGAGCCCGTTACGGAAATCCGCAGCGTCTCCAAGCCGCACTACCGGCCACTTCGGATCAATGCGGATGGTGGGTTTGTAGGCGGCGAGGATTTGGCGGGCGCCTTCGATGACCTTCCGATACCCCTCCAACTCCGCCACAATCCGCTCCTGTTCGTCGGGGGGCGGGAGGGGGAAGGTGATAGTTTCGATTTCTGACCGGTTGATTGACGCAAACGCAGCCCCATGTGATCCGACGATGGTGGCTTGCATCCCGTTCAGGACATGGAACAGGAATCTCTCAGACAAGGTTGACCGTTGGGGACGAATGGCAGCAAGACCGCGCCCGATGCAAATTCGCACGTTGACAATGTTGACCGGACCGACCGGCGCGCGCACTGACATCACAATGTCGCCCGGTTCAGCCAAACGAGAGGGTGCCGTTGTCCATGCCTTGGCTTCACCCAAGAACGTGTCGCCAAACTCCGTCTTGCCTTGGTGGAAGGGCATTCCTTCGCGGCGATCATTATAGGTTGCACCATCTGGTGATTGCCCTGCGATCACCTTGCACACTTCCCCCAGCTTCACCATCGGCCACTTGCCCGTGTGGCGCGCGGCGGCAACGCGGTAGCGGTCGCCGGAGAGGTTGATGTCGGGGGATTCGAGCAGGCGGGCGCGGGGAACGCGAAGCGTTGGAGGGCCGGGTTCCACCCCGGCCGAAAAGGGCGCCGTGGAAGGCGGTTCTCCAGCGGATTGGCCCACGGCACTGGAGGGCGCGGTTACACCCGCGCCGGATTTCGGCCGGGGTGGAACCCGGCCCTCCAGGAGAATCTTCAGCGCTGCGGGCAGGTCGTTCTTCTCGATCGGGCGACGCTGTGCGCCAAGGTCGAAGCCGTCGTTCTCCACCTTCACGAACAGCACTTCGTCCCTTTGCCGGGCCAGGTTGCGGTCGAGGAACAGGATGCTGGTCTTGACGCCGCTGTAGGGGTTGAACACGCCGGCGGGCAGACTGACCACGGCCCACAGGTAGTCTTCCACGAGCATCTTGCGCAGTTGCTTGTAGGCGTTCTGGCTCTGGAAGATGATGCCCTCCGGCACGATCACGCCGGCCCGGCCGCCGGGGTTGAGGTGCTCGGCGATGTAGTCGGCAAACAGGACCTCCGTGCGTTTTGCCTTCACAGAAAACCGGTTGTGAGGGCGTACCCCTCCCTTGGGCGTGAAAAATGGCGGATTGGCCAGGATCACATCAAACCGCTCATCCCATCGCTCCTCACTGGTAAGGGTGTCGTATTCATGAATGCGCGGTTGTGCAAAACCGTGAAGATAGAGGTTCGCGCGGGACAAACGGCAGTAGTCGGGTGAAATGTCATAGCCACAGAAGTTTGTCATGAGCCGTGCGCGGTCATCCGGCGTGAATTCGCCGCGATGCTTCAGAATGTACTTAAAGACGGAAATGAGGAATCCCGCCGTGCCGCAAGCCGGATCCAGGATCGTTTCGTGCTTCCCCGGCGCAATGACATCAACAATGAAGTCAATGACATGCCGCGGTGTGCGGAATTGCCCGGCATCACCCTGACTGCTCATAATCGAGGTCAGATACTCATATGCATCGCCCAACCTTTCGCTGTGGTCATAGGAGAAACCGTCGATTTCCTTCAGGAACAGGTTCAAGGTCTCCGGGTCGCGGTACGGCAGGAAAACGCCCTTGAAGATGTCGCGGAACAACTGGGGGATATTCTTGTTGACGTTCATCTTCTCGATGCTTTCGGCATAGAGAAGCAGGCGCTCGTGGCCGCTGTAGCGTTTGTCGAGCAGTTGCGCCCAGCGGTACTTCTTGAACTCACCGGCAAAGAACGTGGCCTTGCCTCCGAGTTCTTCGGACTGGCGGTCCATGTCATCCATGAACTTGTAGATCAGGGCAATGGTGATCTGCTCGACCTGGGATTTCGGGTCGGGCACCTTTCCGACCAGAATGTCGCGGGCGGAGTCAATGCGGGCTTTGGTCTCGCTATCGAGCATCGTTCTGTTCCCTGAGTTGCCGGGTCGCGGGCGCGGCGGTCAATACCTGCATCTGGCGGATGGCGATGGCGTTCAAGCGACGCAGCCGCTCGCCCTGGGGCAGGCCCATGTGAATGAGTTCGGCATTCATGCCCTCGATATTGGCCAGCACCAGAAGCTGCGCCACGGTGGCCTGGTCGCGAACGTTGCCCTTCTTGTCCAGGTTTGCACTACGCCACTCCGCTGCGGTATGCCCGAACAGGGCGACGTTCAGAACATCCGCCTCGTTGGCGTAAGTCAACGCGGCCTGAGCGGCGGTGACTTCCGGCGGGATCAGGTGCGCCTGGATGGCGTCGGTATGGATGCGATAGTTCAATTTCGAGAGCGTCCGGTTGAGGTTCCATGCCAGAGACAGACGGCTATTCTCGTCTTCCTTCAGGCGCTGGAACTCCTTGATCAGGAAGAGCTTGAACTCGACGGAGATCCACGAGGCAAACTCGAAGGCGATGTCTTTGTGGGCGAATGTGCCGCCGTAGCGGCCGGGTTTCGAGATGAGGCCAATGGCGCCGGTGCTGTCTATCCACTGCCTGGCGGTGAGGATGAAACTGTTCAGGCCAGCCTGTTTTCTAATCCCATCGAATTCGATGGGATTAAAAGCCGGGTTGTGAAGGCTTTCCCATATGCCGAGAAACTCGATGGTGTTCCGGTTGCGAAGCCAGTTGGATATCAGGTAATCCGTTCGCGCGGGATCCTTGTGCCGTGCCATGTCGGTCAGGGATATGAAATCCTGCGCATGGTGAATCAGAACCGTGACAGCAGTGCCCTTCACGTTCACGACAGCCTTAGGTGTCTTGCTCATCAGTGCTCCTATGCGGCAAAGGCGTTCAGTGAAACGTAGTCCTTCACGTAATCCGGTATCACGTCGCGCCAACCGTTGAGGGCCTTGATGTCCGCCGGTGTCACCTTCGGATTCGTGGCCAGGCGGCCGAACTCACGCGAGTCAACGATGGCCCGGATCTCACCGTCGGTCAGATAGGCTTTGAAGAACTGGCGAATGACGGGCATGTGCGGGGCGTCAGGCTTGTGGATAGAAACGAACTTCGCGAGTTCCTCTTCCAGCAACTCGTCCTTGGACCTGAACCGGTCAATCTCGCCGAACGCCTTGGCCAGAATCTCGCGGAGCGTGATGCGGCGGTCGGCTTGGACGGCCTTGCGGAGCTTGTCGAGATTGAAGAAGTCCTCCGGCTTGTTGAACAGCGTGGCGACGACGACTTGTTCCGCGCCCTTGATGTCGCCGCGTTCGTAGCGCGCGCGGACCTCCGGCGCGGCTTTGACCTTGTCTTCAAACCGCTCGAAGAACTTGCGGTCAATCTTCATGCCGTAGACGGGGACTGCATATTCGACCTGCGTCTTGAGCGGGTCTGGGTCAACGTTCGTGTAGCCGTCCGGTCCCGGCGGCGGTGGCGGTGTAG
>Ga0116202_10001938_pt1 | contig 12242 bp, 13 predicted proteins | sample LakKivw325mmetaG_FD_94479 | JGI IMG/M metagenome (GOLD analysis project Ga0116202, IMG submission 94479) | Anoxic lake water microbial communities from Lake Kivu, Rwanda to study Microbial Dark Matter (Phase II) - Lake Kivu water 325m metaG | ecosystem: Environmental > Aquatic > Freshwater >... | reverse complement strand
GTGTTGCCGGAGTGCTCTTCAGAATAGGCGAGGGACAACTAAGCTCAGCCATATCCTTCCTTGGACTCATGACCGGTTTTGCGGTCGCAATAATACTTGAGACGGCGGGCGTACTGGGTCCGGAAATCAGTCTGTATCCTCCGGGAACTCTCCTGCCACAGGTATTGCAGGTTCAACCTATTCTCCTCGTGGTCCTAGCCACAGGATTTCTTCTAGCTGTTCTTGTAGCTCTGCGCCGCGGCGCCAGCTGGAAGGCATTACTCATCATTGTAATCGTCTTCTCCATAGCAGCCTCTGGCATGCACTACTACGGAGGGACGGAGGCAGTCCAGCCGACTGCGCCCCCACTCCAGCTTACTGAGGAGCAGGGTGAGATTGATCGTTTCATAAGCACATTTCACGTAGCTGTGAGCAACCGTTCAGCTCCCAAAGCCGTATCGTTCTTCACTGATGATGCAATAATGGTTCTTCCTGACGGAACTCTACTGAGGAACGTCAGCATGATCAGAGGTTACTACGAGGAAGAGTTCACGCGTTACCACCAGTACATTGTATACGGGAAAGCCTCAAGGATAGAAGTGACCGATAACACAGCAACGGCAATCTACAGCTCGAGTTTGAGAGCTTGCACTCTGGGTGCAACCCAACCACCATACCTTCCTTACCGTGAGACTTTTACTCTGGTCCGATTTGGGGCTACATGGAAGATAGAGACATTGATCATGACATCTCGTGGAGCTGAATAGCAAAGGAGACCCTTTGTTGCCGAGGAAGATCTTGATCCTTGCCCTTTTGGCTGCTCTGTTTGCGGTCGCTGCACTATCAATACTAGCCGGCTTGCCGAAGACCGAACCCAGATCGACTGAGCAACCCGAGGTTAAGTACTTCTTTTCAGGTGACTCCGGCAAGGTGACCCAACCCTTCCACATTCCCACAGAAGAATGGAAGATTAGCTACTCCGTCCAAGCAACTGACAACTCGTTCTTCAAGTTTATCGTTTATCGTGAAGGTAGCGGCGTTCCACTGACTGAGATCCCGGATCTATATGTCACGGAGAACACTTACGTTACTGTTGATGGCGGACCTGGAGATTTTTATCTTGTCGTAACATCTTCTCTTGCATCTTGGGAGATCACTGTCACTTCGATGAACGAGTGATGAAGTTGAACGAGGCCTCTGCTAGAGAACGTGTCTTGGACGTGAAAGGCACCTGCTGTCCTTACCCCCAACTCAAGACCAAGGTCACACTTGATCAGATGAGGCCGGGTGAAGTACTGAAAGTATTCACTGACGATCGCACCACCGCTGACAACATTCGTCTTGCTGTGGAGCAGCTGGGAGATGCTGTTCTTGGTGTAGAGGACAAAGAGAAAGAGTTCGTAGTGATTATCCAAAAGTCTGAGCGAGGCTACAAATCCACGTTGAGAATGAAGCTTTCTCAGTAAACAACTACCTATAACCCAGCCTAGTTTGGACAAGCTCTCAGTGCGCGGTGCGCCCAAAGATATTAAGACCACGATCTATCTAGAATTGAGGTAATATGGAGGAGCCCTTAGCATGACTAATGAAAAACCCAGATTTGAGACACTCGTTGTCCATAGCGGAGTCCAGCCAGAGAACTGGTTCGGGAGTACGCTTCCACCAATATTTCAAACCGCTTCACATAGGGCTGCGACAGCAGAGCAGTTGAGCGATCTCTTCGCTGGTAAAGAGAAAGGCTTCATCTACCAGAGGCTACGCAACCCTACCAACGAAGCGTTGGAGAACAGAATTGCCCAACTAGAAGGTGGCTTAGGTGCGATAGTCACCTCTTCAGGAATGGCTGCCATTCACAACTCCTTGACCGCGATCGCTCAGAGCGGCGACGAAGTCATCTCGGGAAACTCACTCTTCATGTCCACATACCTCTTATTGGCTAATGTCTTCAAGAGGTTTGGCATCAAAGCCAATTTTGTCGAGTCCACAGCTATTGGTGAATTCGAGAATTCAGTTACACCTAGGACCAAGGCGATCTTTGTTGAATCCGTCGGAAATCCAAAGATGGATGTCCCTGACATCAAAAAGCTTGCGGCGATAGCTCATGAAAGCGATATACCGCTGATAGTCGACAACACCATGCCGACCCCATACCTACTGAACCCCTTCAATCTTGGATCAGACATCGTCGTGCACTCCACAACAAAGTATCTAAGCGGCCACGGTGACGCGCTCGGAGGAGCCATAGTCGACTCTGGTAGCTTCACTTGGCCTAACGAAAAGTATCCAGACTTTGAGATGTTCAAAGAGAGAGCGGGCAAGAAGGCCTACCTCGACAAGGCTTGGAGGGAGATCCACATAAACGTAGGAGCCACACAGTCACCGTTCCACTCATACCTGACCATGATAGGAATAGATACGCTCGCGGTTAGGATGCAGCGACACATTGAGAATACTAAGAAGATTGTTGAATTCATGGCCAACCACAAGAAGGTTAAGTGGGTAAACCACCCCAGCTTGGAATCAAGCCCAAGCTACGAAACCGCCAAGAAACAGTTCCCTAAAGGCTGCTGCGCACTCTTCACTTTCGGCTTGGCAAATCAAAAGGAATGCTTCGACTTCATCCGTAACCTGAAACTAGCTTATCACCTAGCGAATCTTGGTGATTGCAAGACCCTTGTCATACATCCATACTCTTCACAATATGTGAGTTTTGATCCGGTCACCCGCGCGAAGCTGAGCATAACCCCGGACATGGTAAGAGTCTCTGTCGGAATAGAGGCGGCTGAAGACATAATCGCGGACTTCGATCAGGCCCTCGACCAGGTATAGTAGGCTCCACCTTGGTCGCCAGCAATCGTAAGGTAGTGTGTTGCCGCTAGGTGCTTAGACCATGGTTGAAATACGTTGTGCGAACCAACTTCCTCGAAAAGATGAGAAAGACCGAGACAAAGGCAAGCAGAAGACCTAGAGCCGGCTTCTGGAACCCTAGTATCGCTTCACCCCAAGTGAAGCTTATCACCTGATCTTGATATTCATCGCTTCTGGTTTTAGAATCCCAGACTTTCCAAGTGTAGTTGCCGTCGGGCTGAAATTTGTCGTGATAGAAAGGCCCGAACACAAACCTGCCAAATCCTATCTCCCTCCTCCAGAACCGCCATCTTCCGCCTGAAGCTTCTGACTGATGGTACTCGTAGAGCCACAGGTAATTGTCCATCCATTGAATTGGTGTGTCAATGTAAAGGTATACCTGCTCACTTAGACTGAACTGCTGCTTTGGATTGCCATACGCATCGGTGATCCAGACGGCCAATCTCTCTGCGATACTCCATCCATCTCATAGTGGCTCGCCTCCGGTGACTCCCTCATTTGGAGCGTTCCAACTCTCGTGCGGCGGCGGGGTGTCGGTAGTTGACCGCAGATATAATCCGACACAATGAGTAGCGTGAAAACGCCCGCAAGAATCAGTGAAAGAAGATGGCTGGGCCTTTGGATGTTCATGTCTGGGTGTTGCGTACAGGAGCCATTTAATGTCTCCGTCATCTGACTGACGACCACGAGTCGTGAGCGTCCTCATGGCGTCGCTTACGACCTTTTATGATCCATGCTTCATGCTTTGCCTTGTGCCGAGAGAGCTAGCTGGCGGTTTTTGCGAGGCTGCTTGCGCAAAGCAGTATACCTATGAAGGCAATTACTCCTCCTAGTGATTGCACTAGGATGCTGTTCGAGAATATTTCAGTGCCCGCGGGCAACATGGATACTGTGGCTGTTAAAGTCCCGCGGATAAGTTCCTCGCTCTTCAGACTCATGATCATGCCAATCTGGTATATGATGAAGCCTATGAATAGCAGGATAGAGCCTGTTAGGAATATTATTCTCACTTCATCTTCACTTCAAGCATTGATTTCGGGGTCGTTGCTTCTTCCTATCCTATAAATACTACTTATTGGGATAGTACTACCGCTTCAGGGAGCAGTAATGACTCGGCCAGGACCGATAGCCAACATCGAGGAGCAAGACCTGCATGTTCTAGCACATCTTCAAAGGGACAGTGGAATAGGCTTCAATGAACTCTGGCGAAGACTCAAGACCGGCGGACACGGGATAAGCTATTCAACCCTCTCTAGCACCCTGAAAAGGCTCAAATCCCAAGGCTATGTTGAATTCACCGCTGAAGGGGCGAAGAGGAAGATACCTCAACACAGGTACTACAAGACAGACCACGGACTAGACTACGAACTTCACCTGAATGATAAGCTCAGACTTTCTATGGCCAAGACCAAGAAGATTGTGAAAGCAAGAAGGGGAGAGATAAAATATAATCAGGTGATCTTGGGTGAGATACCTTACACCTGCGAAATAGAGCTCTCAGCCCCAAATCTGACAAAAGAAAAGGAGGAAGCGATAACCACATTCGCGGGCACCGTTGGAGACACAGTCACCGCCAATGTTGCTGAGAGTCTTAACCAAGCTTATTCGGGATTCATTGCTCTTCTTGGAAGTGGCAAGAAGAAAGAGGCTTTCGACTATCTAAAGAAGGCCCTTGGGTTCAAACTCAAACTCACGATAGCATTCGATGGAAGCAGAGTTACAGTTGATGATGCTTGGCAGCAGCCACTTGAGGATCAGGATGAGCTGTCAACTGTTGTTAACGCAATAAACACGCCATCTTACACAGAACTTCTCAGCTGCTGGATATTCAGTCTGCTAAGCGTAATGTTTCCACAAGAAAGGCTCCCTTACGACCTTTCAAAGGTCGAAGGGTGGGCGCAGCTGATAACAGAGAGATCAAACAAGATCCGTTCAGAGAATAAACTTCCTCTGCTAGATCCAGATCACGTGCGGCTCTATCTCAAAGAACAAATTGATAAGGGCATCATCTCCATAACACCGGTCCATGTTGACACAGGCATAATGCAACTCCAAGATAAGGTGTCGAACACCGAGCCTGAGGAATCATACTCTTTTATTCTTGGACTCACCTCCACACTCAAGACTATGCTTGAGAGGGCACATTAGGGATGCATGTCAACTGGTTCAGGGCTACCATTAGGGCTAAGGTATCTCGCGGCTCAATCGCTCAGAAGAGAATATCGAGCAGACAAGATACTTCTTGAAATACACCCGCAAAGTGCAGTCTGATGTGGTAGAATACACTTAGGGAAAAGGCTAAACCTTAAAGGCGCTTCAATACGAGTCTTCAGGTGGGATAGCAACGTTGTATTGGCCGTACCAGAAACCTAAGAGATGTTGGAAGTGCGGTGGAAACAAGGTGTATGTAGCTCAATATAACAAGTGGATATGTCCCCAATGCGACAAACCACCTCAAATGTATCCGCCCCAATCATATCCTCCATACAGCTACCCTCACCGTTACCAGCCTATGCACCGCGGCCCTCCGATCCCCACGTATCCTAGGCAACCCAGCAATGTGTACTCCATCACACAACCAAGCCAGTATATGATGCCTGGAAACAAGCTCTGCATATACTGTGGCGCCACAATGAGGGAAGATGAGGCGGTTTGCCCGAAATGTATGCAAAGAGTTCTCCAGGTGTAGGTTCAAGAATCTGATTCATCACTACAAAAGATCGCCTGTCCTGTTCAGGCTAGCTCAATCCCAAGATTCTGCATCTGAACCGTAGATCAGCTACAGAGTATCGGTTGATTTGCTTCGTTCTGAAGAGAACTAGACACTTGTTTGTGCTCAACGATGATTAGCGATCTTAGAGTCTGTGTGGTCGGAGCTGGCAAGATGGGGGAAGCCCTAGTACATTGCTTGACCTCAAAGAGGGCTCTAGATGGCAGTAAGATCCTAGCCGTGGATATAATCAGGGAGCGATGTGAATACATAACAAAGAAGTACAGCATAGAATGTGGTACCGATATTGCAAAAGTGGCTCATCGGTGCAATGTGATCATCATTGCGGTGAAACCTAAAGACACCAAGAGTGTTGCTGAAGTTCTCAGCAGGTTCGTGACATCGAAACAGCTTATCATTACCTTAGTTGCGGGGGTATCTTCGAAGTTCCTGTCAGGGCTTCTCGGAGGTGAGATTCCTATAGTCAGGGCGATGCCGAACATTGCTGCACTAGTGGGTGAGGGGATGATAGCTCTGGCGAAGGGACCAAACGCTTCAAATGAACACTTGATATTGGCTGAGAGGATCTTCAGTTTCGCAGGCAGAGTTGCAATAATAGATGAGAAGCAAATGGATGCGGTAACAGCCTTGAGTGGAAGTGGCCCTGCCTACATCTATACTGTGATAGAGGCGCTGAGTGACGGCGGCGTGAAGGTTGGGCTTGAGAGGGATCTGGCAACCCTCTTGGCAGCTCAAACAACACTAGGGGCTGCCAAAATGGTTCTGGAGACAAAGGAACACCCGGCTAAACTCAAGGACATGGTTACTACTCCAGGAGGAACCACGGTGGAAGGTCTCATGCAGCTTGAGAAAGGAAAGATACGCGTAGTCTTTATGAAGGCTGTCATAGAGGCAGCAAAGAAATCAAGAGAACTGCTCATGAGTTAGGTCTAAGCTGACGCGCATGGAAAAGATCGGCGTTCTAGTTGTCAGTTACGGTTCTAGGGACACGGCAATCATTGATACTCTGTCCAGAAGCGAAAAGTATGAAGTACAGTTCTACATAGCTGACAAGCAACTCAATCCCTTCAACCTTGAGAAAACTAGGCAGAGTGGAGAGCACAGAGTCATTCCAAATCTCTCGATCAGTGAGATCTGCTCCTTCGCTGGGAAACACAAGGACAGAATAGATTTCTGCATTGTTGGCTCTGAGGGACCAATTATTCAGGGCATCAGGGATCTCCTCGAAGAGAAGACAGGCATACCTGTTATCTGTCCTACAAGAGAATACGCTATCGAGGGAAGCAAAGTCTCCCAGCGTCATCTACTTGAGGCATACTATCCCAAGGCAAATCCCCTGTTTAAGGTCTTCGAGCCAAAAGAGAACGGGTCTGAACCGGTCTCTGAGTTCAAGGACTGGCTGCTTGAGTTAGGAGGACCGGAGAATGTTGTCATAAAGCCTGATAGGCCTGGCTTCGGTAAGGGGGTTGGTGTTGGCGGTGAGCATTTCAAGACTATCGAAGAAGCGTATGCTCACTTCTGTTCAATCTATGGCAGAGCACAGAATGAAAAGGCGATTGTTGAGCAGAAGATCGAGGGTGAGGAGTCTAGTTTCCAAGCTCTCTGCGACGGAAAACACTTGGCAGTTCTCCCTGAGACCCGGGACTACAAGAGGGCGTTCGAAGATGATAAGGGACCAAACACTGGTGGTATGGGTTCCTACAAAGGGGAAGGTGAGTTGCTTCCGTTTATGGACTCCTCTGACAGAGAAAAGGAGATCTCGATAGTGGAGAGCATCTTTAGGGGGCTGGTCGGAGGAGGAAGTAATCCCCAGCTGAGAGGACTTCCCTTCTATGTCGCTTTCATGCATTCAGCTGATGTACCCAAGATTCTTGAGATAAACAGCCGACCTGGAGATCCAGAGATACAGAGCATTCTTCCAATAATCGATCAGGATTTTGTTGATGTCTGCTTGATGATAATTGATGGAGAGTTCCGTTCTGTCAGATTCAAACCTATGTCCAGTGTCGTGATCTATAAGGTTCCCCCACTTTACGGTGGATATTCTAAACAATTCCCCGACAGAGTCGACTATCATGCAGTAGATTCACCTGTCCATCTGGATGATGCGTACGAGCTTTCACGCAAGAACCCAGCTAGCCTGAGAGTATATCCTGGGTCTTTAGAGCTAAGGCCTGACGGAAAGTCCTACACACTATCATCTAGGACTGTGTGCTCAGTGGGAATAGCCCACACAACGGAGGAAGCGAGGATGTTAGCCGTCAGTGCTGTTGAGAGAATTCGGGGAGGAGCACTCTGGTATAGAAGAGACATAGGTTCCAAAGAGCACATCAGCAAGAGCGTTGAACATATGAAGCGGTTGAGAGCAGAGTGAGGAGGATCTTCGTAACCGACTGTGAGGGCCCAATCTCAAAGAATGACAACGCATTCGAGCTTGCACAGAAGCTGATTCCAGAGGGCGCAAAACTCTTCACACTGATCAGCAAGTATGATGACATCCAGGCTGAGATTGTACGAAGGCCTGGCTACAGACCTGGAGACACGCTGAAACTTATCCTTCCCTTCCTCAAAGCCTACGGCGCAACAAATGATATCCTGAGAAGACTTTCAGCAGATAACATAATGCTCGTTAAAGGAGCCAAAGACACGCTATCTCTCATAAGAAAACACATGCCATCCTTCATAGTAAGCACAAGCTATGAACACTACATCCGGTCACTCTGCAAACTTATGGACTTTCCCGAGGATCATGTCTACTGCACAAAACTAGACATCGACAAATTCAAGATACCAGACTGGGAGTCTGAATGGTTGAGGAACTGGGTCGGCAAGTTGATAAGGCTTTCACCACCGAATATTCCTGCAGGTGCCAACTCAATCTCAGACCTTAGCAGAGAAGACCGTGAGAACGTAGCGGTTCTCGACAGGATCTTCTGGGAAGAGATGCAGGGGATGACTGTTGGTAACATTCTCGGGGTGGTCAGACCGATCGGTGGAATGGAGAAAGTTGAGTCAGTAAGAGATATTGTCAATAAGCAAGACAGTGACGCGGGGCAAGTCATTTACTTCGGAGACAGCATAACCGACTCTGAACCAATCAAGTACGTGAGGAATAACGGCGGTGTTGCGGTCTCATTCAACGGAAATGAATACGCAGTTCGCGAGGCAGAGCTTGCAATCCTTTCAGACCATACCTTGGTGATAGGAGTGTTTGCTTTGGCTTTCAGCAAAGGGGGGATAGACGCCGTGAGAAATCTTGTCACAGACTGGAATTACGAGAACGTGCTTCAGATCATCAATGGTGAACTTAGACCAAAGATTCAAGATGCATATAGGAATAAGTTACCACACGTGGAGATCATCTCTGAGAGCAACAAGGAGAGGTTGATAGAAGAGAGTTGCCTTTTTAGAAAGAAAATCAGAGGAGAGACCGTGGGCAGCCTTGGATAATCCTGCACTGAGGTGAAGGAATGGGAATCGAAAAGCTAGACGACAACTATGCGGAAGCCTTTGAAGGAATCTTCATCAGAGTCATCATAACTGCTGAGAATGAACAGACCGTGAGGAGAGTAGCCGAAGACTCCACAAGTACACCATCCATCGTGATCGGTAGAGTTGAGGGAGGGATCGAGAGATTCGTCGCTGAAAATGATACTCCTGACGGACGTAAAGGTGTCCTCGTTCAGTTCTGGGGAGGACTTGACAGATCAAAACCACTGCAAGATTCTGTTAAGAAGTTCGAGATCGAGCTTTCCTACAGAATAAGACAGGATATACTTGTAAAACCATTCACAGCCGTCTTCAATGCTTTAGAGAATCATACAGGCCAGATCGACACGATGGAAAGAATAGGCCATTGTGGCGACGGGTTCGAGTGGGAAGAGGACTTGAAAGGTCGAAGAATGATAAATGTTCCAATAATGGTTCCTGACTTCCGCATAGAGAGATACCTCGGCTACAACACTGGAGTGATGGGGGGAAACTTCTGGTACATGTGCAAGACAAAGAAAGCTGTCTTTGAGGCAGGGCAGAGAGCCTTGGATGCAATACACCAGGTCGATGGCGCGGTGACACCTTTCGACATATGTTCAGCCGGTTCAAAGCCCGAGACAAAATTCCCATGGATAGGGCCAACGACCAACGAACTCTACTGTCCATCGCTCAAGAGTAGACTTGATAGATCAAGAGTCCCTGAAGAAGTGCACTACATCCCTGAAGTAGTCATAAATGGTATCGACCTGCCAACCGTTACTAAAGCCATGAAGGCGGGTATAGAGAGCATATGGGACATCAGCGAAGTCGCCAAGATTTCTGCTGGAAACTACGGAGGCAAACTCGGGAAATACAGAATTGATCTGAAAGGGTTATTCAGTTGAGGCTAGATGTTGTTGGTTTCGGAGCGCTCAACCTAGATAAACTCTACAGGGTCAACCAAATAGCTCGGGCTGGGGAGGAGATCTTCGTAAAAGGCTTGACCGTTTCACCTGGCGGCTCAGCAGCAAACACTGTTGTAGGTCTCGCTAGACTCGGCGCGAGAACAGGTTACGTAGGCAAGCTGGCTGATGATCCTGAAGGTGAATACCTTCTGGATGACCTTCGAAGGGAAGAGGTTGATGTCAGTGGGATCAGCCTCTCAAGTAATGGAAGAAGCGGCGTCTGCATAGGCTTCATAGATGATAATGGTGAGAGAGTGCTCTACATAGATCCGGGCGTGAATGACAGCCTCACGTTCAGCAAACTTCAACCATCCTATGTCGACTCATCAAAGTTCCTTCATCTCACATCATTTGTCGGAAACGTACCTTTCAATGCGCAGAAGCACCTACTCAGAAGCTTGGCAAGACCTTATGTCTGCCTCGATCCAGGCGAACTATACGCAAAGAAGGGCCTAGAGGCCCTCAGACCATTACTAAAGAAGACAACTGTTTTTCTTCCGAATAGGAAAGAGATGACTATACTTACAAAGAAGGATTACAGGAACGGCTCAAAGACCCTGCTAGGTATGGGAGTAGGGGTGGTAGCAGTGAAGCTAGGCAGCAGAGGTTGCTATGTCACAGACGGGAGAGAAAACTACTCGATTCCTGCTTACACCAAGAAACCCAAAGATACGACTGGAGCTGGTGACGCATTCTGTGCTGGATTCATCTATGGGCTACTCAACCAGAGAGATCTCTATACGTGCGGAAAGTTGGGAAATCTCGTAGCTTCAAGGTGCATTAGGAAGTATGGAGCAAGAGCGGGCTTGCCCTCGAAGTCTGAACTGCAGAAGATCTAGTTATCTCTCCAGCTCGAAGCCACCGTGAAGCCAACCTTTCTTGCCAGCTTGAAGTCTACTGTCTTCCTGTAGCCCATCTTGAGGAGTGCCTTTGCTGCATTAGTGCTTGCGTGGCACTGATAGCTTGCACAGTAGACTACAATCAAGTCGGTCTTCCTAAGATGTTGTCTGGCCAGAGCGCCTAGCTGGTCAAGAGGCAGACAGATTGCTCCGGGAATATGGCCGCTCTTGTAATCCTCCAACAAGACTTCCACAAGTTTAAACATTTTATTGTTAGCTGACATCTCAAGAAGATCTTCTATTGTTATGAATTTCACTCTCGACAAGGTCATCACTATCACATTTATGTTTGTAGGCAAAAAAAAAGTTTAGAAAACAAAACGTGGCAAAAGGGAGGTCCCAAGATATGATTCATTTCGGGAAAGGGATACCGCGTGTTTTCCGAGGAAATGGCGCAGCGGTTTCAATGATGGAACAGGCAATGGTGTGCAGAGTAGCCGAAATAGCCCTTAGGTCTCTCAGGAAGAGAGTTGGACACGGTATTCTTGCTTGGTCTGCCTTAACCTACTCCTAGCAAGATAGAAAGAGACTACAGTCAAAGCCGCAAGGAGAGCGAGCAACACTAGCGGATTCATTACGATCGCCAACTCCTCCAGTACAGGTGCAACATCCACAGTAGGAGTTGTTTCTTCGAATAAGATTCTCACGGCGCTCTTTCCGGTTATGGTGAGAGTCAGTGGTTCATCTAGATCAGTGTAGCGAACAATGTGCCCTGAGGAGTTAGTATATTCCAGACTTTCTGCCATTAGACGTGTCGATCCTAAGTGAGATGATCTAGTTATGGGTTTCAGAGTGTGCTTTCCCATCTGGATCTCAAGTCTGAGTGGCTGCGTTCCCAAATCATACTTTATGTCATCTAAGAAGAAGTCTAATGGAACACCGCTTGGCGATGTTTGGATGGTTAGAGTAGTGAAACCTGAGACTATTATACAGATTGAAATGGAGTCGGAATAAGCACCGCCCTTCGCGTTGACGGTGATAGACTGATTGCCGCGTGGGGCTTCAGGTGCTGCGCGAACAGTAATTGGACAGTAGGCTCCGGAAGCGGTGGAGTTTAGGAAGATAGGTGTTCCCAGTTCTACTGTGATCCCTTTCGGAGCGTCCACCTCAAAATCGATCCTTCCTACGTATCCCAGTGAGCTTATTGAGAATAGAAACTGGGAATCGTAGCCTTCCCCTACACTGAAACAATGTGTAGGTCCCCTTAATGAAAACCCTTCTGAGTATACGTTGGCTGCTTGGGATCCGTGGCCGATGAAGAATATCCCTACCAAGATAAGATATAGACATGTTAGCCATTTAGGCCTGAAGCTTTTCAATCTTTTGACC
>Ga0116202_10001937_pt1 | contig 12242 bp, 10 predicted proteins | sample LakKivw325mmetaG_FD_94479 | JGI IMG/M metagenome (GOLD analysis project Ga0116202, IMG submission 94479) | Anoxic lake water microbial communities from Lake Kivu, Rwanda to study Microbial Dark Matter (Phase II) - Lake Kivu water 325m metaG | ecosystem: Environmental > Aquatic > Freshwater >... | reverse complement strand
GCTCCCTCCCTTATATAGAGGAGTTCAACCCGCTGGATCCCATCGACACCTCAATGCGCGAGTTTGTCGATAATAAGTTTAGCGTAAAGGTCCTCAAAGGGCCGGTGGAAAAGCCGGTCAAGGAGATCGAGCAGAAGGCCAAAGACTTCTGGTCCATAGATACACTTGAGAAAAAAGAGCTGAAAAAGTCCAAAAAGGTCAGCAAAAAGAAAAAATAGCCGCTTCAAAGCCATTGCCCCGGGAACAAAATGCAAACAGCAAAGCCTCTCAGAGATAAAAAGATCATTCTCGGAGTTACCGGCTGCATTGCAGCCTACAAATCGGCAGAGCTACTAAGGGCCCTAAAAAAACTGGGAGCCGATGTCTGGGTCATAATGACCAGGTCTGCCAGGGAATTTGTTGCCCCTCTTACCTTCCGAACCCTCTCGGGAAATCCCTGTATAACTGAAATGTACGACAGTTCCGCGGCAGCAACTCCCGTACCCCACATTTCTATTTCTGATTCTGCAGATCTGCTGTTGGTAGCGCCTGCAACCGCAAATATCATAGGCAAAACTGCGGGCGGGATAGCCGATGACATGCTTTCTACCACGATAATGGCCTGCCGGGCCCCTAAGATATTTGCTCCGGCGATGAACACGAATATGTGGGGCAACCCGTTAGTCCGCGAGAATGTAAAAAAGCTTAAAGGGCTTGGATACTGCTTCATAGGCCCGGCATCGGGAGAACTTGCATGCGGAACCGAAGGAGAAGGACGCCTTGCTTGCATAGAGGACATTGTTGCTGCTGTAGAAGCCAAAATAGGCATTAAGCAGGACCTTGCGGGGAAAAAGGTCCTTATCACGGCAGGAGGCACCAGGGAGGCTATAGATCCGGTCAGGTTCATTGGCAACCGTTCGTCAGGTAAGATGGGGCTTGCTCTGGCCCGCCAGGCGCTGGACAGGGGAGCAGAGGTAAGGGTCGTTCTGGCCGATGCCAGGATCGACTTTCCAAAAGAAGCCGCGCTAGAAAAAGTTTCTTCGGCTTTGGAAATGAAAAAAACCGTCCTCAAGCATTTTGACTGGGCGGATATCGTCATCATGGCGGCCGCGATATCGGATTTTAAGCCGGCTGTCGAGGCAAAGGACAAGATAAAAAAGGGGACCGGGGACCGCATACCGGATACCGAAGCAGCAATTAAACTTGAGAGAACAGATGACATTCTGCAGGAACTAGGCAAAAAGAAAGGGAGCAAGACCCTGATAGGATTTTCGGTCGAATCAAAGGACCTGATAAAAAATTCGAAGCGGAAGTTGAAAGAGAAAAACCTGGACCTTATAGTGGCCAATCCTGTTGAGGCTTTCGAAAGCGATGAGTCCGAGGCGGTCCTTATGTCTTCCGGCGGCAGGTCTGTCAAATTAAAGAAGCAGGACAAAGCAAAACTGGCCGCATCTATCCTGGACTCGGTCCTGTAGATCCAAGACATGTATGCCCAGGTAGTTCTTTCCAAAGTATCTCCCCAGACCGACAAAGAATACACTTATAAGGTACCTTCAGAATTGGGCTCAAAAGCCAAGGTCGGGATGCAGGTGCTTGTCCCTTTTGGCAGGGCAAAAGCGGTTGGCTACATCACTGCTATCACAAAAGAAGCCCCGGCAGGGGTAGAGCGCCTTAAAGAAATTCTTGAGATAAGGACTAAGGCTCCTCTGTTTTCACGGCGCTCGATTGAGACCGCAAAGTGGATCTCTTCCTACTACTGCTGCCTGTTCGGCAGTGCCCTAAGGCTGTTCCTTCCTCCGGGTATAGAGGCTTATGAAAAGACGGAGGGGAAGAGGAGGATAGAATTACCAATTACCCCCTCGACAGGGCTCGGGGCAAGCAATTTCCCCCTCGACAGGGCTCGGGGCAAGCAATTACCAATTTCCAAAAAACAAACTAAGAAAGATGCTGGAAAGCCTGTCCTGCTTTTTAATGCGGGATCGTCAAAAAGGATGGACATATACCTTAAGGAGGCACAGAAAACCCTTTCAGAAAACAGAGGTGTCATACTGCTTCTGCCGGAGATAGGCCATGACAACCGGTTCGTGGAAGAATTCAGAAAGAGCTTTGGAGAGCTGGTTGCCGTTATACACAGCAACATGGACGAAAAGGAGAGGTTTTCTGAATGGGAAAGGCTGTACCTGGGGAAAGCAAAAATAGCCATAGGGACAAGAAGCGCGATATTTGCTCCCGTGCACTATCCCGGACTAATTATTATCGAGGATGAGAACGAGTTTACCTATAAATCCGAGCAGACCCCAAAATATCATGTGAGGGATACCGCTTTGTTCATGGCAGAAAAACTGTCCGCCCGGTTGATCCTGAGCTCTTCAAGCCCAAGCGTAGAGTCTTTTTTCAGGGCCCAGAACGGACAGTATGTCTTCAGCGAGGGGAGCGAAAGCGTCAAAGGCACAAGGCCTCGGATACTTGTTGTTGACACAAAGGAAGAAAGGTCAAGACAGTTGAGCTCCCTTCTCAAAGAAGAGATAGAGAGATCTCTTGATGAGCAAAAGCCGGTAATGCTGATCCAGAACAGGAGGGGATATGCTCCGTTTTTGGTGTGCGGCGCCTGCGGCAACGCGATAGAATGCCCGAACTGCTCGCTTTCGCTCACATATCATTCACCCGATGGCCAGATCAGGTGCCACAGATGCGGTTTTGTGTCCGGGAATAAAATAGTGTGCCCCAAATGCCTCAGCCACTCGATCAATTATTTCGGTGCCGGGACCCAGAAGATAGAATCCGAGATAGGAAAGCTGTTCCCAAAGGTCAAGATCATAAGGATAGACAGGGACAACCTAAGCTCTAAAAAGAACGCTGCGATAGCTCTTGAAGCCTTTGTAAAGGACGAAGCGCAGGTGCTGATAGGGACGCAGATGGTGCTAAAGGCCCTGCCAAAAAAGAAGTTCGGGCTTGTCGCGGTGATCTCGGCGGACGCAGCGCTGAACTCACCCGACTTCAGAGCGGCCGAGTCCGCGTTCGACTTCCTTTTCCGCATTACCGGGGCCGACCCTAATGCGATACCTCCTGACAGGGTTGTGATCCAAACCCTCAATCCGCAGCATTATGCCGTCACAAGCGCGGTGGAAGGGGACTATAAAAAGTTCTATGCCACGGAGATAAAGTCCAGAAAGGATTTTGGCTATCCCCCGTTCTCTTCGCTGATAAATGTGATACTCTCCGGCAGGGACAAAGAAACCGTAAGGAAGACGGCTCTGCAGCTGTGTAATGTTCTCAAAGCCCCGGACAAAAATATAGAGATACTGGGGCCGGTAAAAGCCCCTTTGGAAAAATTAAGGGGCCTGACCAGATATCAGATGTTGATTAAGGGGCAGGATTTGGATATCATTAAAGCAAAACTGAAAGAGACCATTGCTGACCTGTCAAGGAACAGGCAGATCAGGCTCAGCGTTGATGTTGATCCCTTGAACCTGGGATAGAAAGGCGCACAATGGCGGCTTTAAAGATACTTACCGACGGAAACCCTATATTAAGGAAAAAGGCGAGATCTGTTGCAAAAGTTATGCCGGAGATCAAAAAGCTGATCGATGACATGGAAGAAACAATGCGGCTTGCCCCGGGGGTGGGGCTTGCCGCTCCGCAGGTCGGAATTTCACAAAGGATAATTATTGCCGATGTGGGGCAGGGGCTTGTGGTACTGGTCAATCCAAAGATACAAAAGAAAAGCGGCAAGTGCATGTTCTACGAAGGCTGCCTTTCGGTTCCCGGGGTGGAGGGACAGGTGGAAAGGAGCGAAAAGGTCCTCGTCAAAGGGCTGGATAAAAGCGGAGACCCGGTCTGTATTGAAGCGGAGGGCTATCTTGCAGTGGTGCTTCAGCACGAGATAGACCATCTGGACGGCGTGCTTTTTGTTGACAGGATAAAGGACCCTTCCAGGATAAAGCACAGAACACCCGGAAAAGACGAAACGATATGAGGATCGTTTTCATGGGGACCCCCGAATGCGCTGCCGGCATCCTTTCCTGCCTGCTTGAGGCAAAGAAAGATGTGGTTGCGGTGATCTCCCGGCCGGACAAGCCCACAGGCAGAGGATTAAAGGTCCAAAGTTCAAAGGTCTCAGCCCTGGCAAAAGAACATAATCTGCCGGTGTATAAGCCGGAAAATGTTCGGGGTCCCGGTTTCATTAAGGAGGTCTTAGAACTCGAACCCGATCTTATTATCGTTGTTGCTTACGGGAAGATACTGCCTAAAGAATTCCTTGATATCCCCAAATACGGCTGTATCAATGTTCATGCATCACTTCTTCCGAAATACCGCGGAGCCTCTCCCGTGCAGGCGGCTCTTTTAAACGGCGACAAAGAGACGGGCATCACTATCATGAAGATAAATGAGCGCCTTGATGCCGGAGATATTATTGCTCAGGAAAAGATAATGATAGAGGATGAAGATAATGCGACGACTTTGACGGATAAATTGTTTAAGGCGGGGGCGGGATCACTATTGAGTGTCCTGAGCGATAATGATAGGGCCAAGGGTATAGGGTCAAGGCGGCAAGATGAATCCCTTGCCTCATATTGCGCGACGATCAAGAAAACAGACGGCATTATAGATTTTTCAAAACCGGCGGAAGAGATCAGGAACAAGATAAGGGCCTTTACGCCTTGGCCGGGGGCGATTTGCAGATATAAGGGGACGGCAATAAAACTGTTGGATGGAAAACTCTTTGTAAAGACGCCCCGGCGGGGCGTCTTTACCGGATCTTCTGATGCCTTCCCCGGCCGGGTCATGGATGTCATAAAAGATCAGGGGGTCGTGATATCTGCGGGCGACGGGAGCATATTGATCACTCAGGTCCAGCCGGAGAATTCAAAAGCAATGTCCGCTACGGAATTTGCCAGGGGCTACAGGATCAAGGCAGGGGATAGTTTTATTTGGGAATAACAACGATAGCGTTGCTGACCGCTCTGGGCGAGCCGCTGTTCATTGATTTTCCGCTTATTGAAAGAGCAGAAGAGCCTCCTCCGTCAAAGTTCATCGCCTCATAGGCCCCAAGCTTTACCATAAATGATGCCAGCTCTTCCAGAGTGGCCCCTATGCTGGACTGGTTCTTTTCGACCATAGCAAGGATGATATCTCCGCTCTTTGTTATGCCGACTGCCGTGCGGGCAGCCCTGCCCGAGGCTACATCTTTCCTGAAATTTTCCTCAACGGATGTGACATTAACATATCCTTTTTGCACGAGCCTGGGGCCTCCGCCGATCACATGTTTTATATTGTCAAACGGCGGAGAGGTGATAAAGAACCACTTTATGGTATCTCCTTTTTTGAACAGGGGCCTTATCGCTTCGCCGGCAGCGCCGTTTGCGCAGACCACGAACCCTCTTCCGGGAACTTTTGTTTCACCGTATGTGATATCGACCACTCTGTCATCTTCAACAACAATGTTAGTAGTGGCCCCCGACGGGTCGGTCATCTGGTAATAAGGGGTCTGGACCACTATCTGGTTCTGGCCTACCGGCTGATTCAGAGCGGAAAACCCCAGCGTCTGTCCGTTCTCAAGTTTTAGATATCCTTCCATTTTTACCGGGGCTATCCTTGCGCTGCCGTCCTTGCTTACTATAAGGGCTGTTCTGTTGAACAAGGGGGAAGATACCAGCTGCCCGTCGATTATCAGCACCCCCAGAGGAGTCCCGCCTGCTCCAAAAAAGGTCCCGTTTATTCCCGCAAGGCCTCCAAGCGCTTTGACAAAGGTATTGACCGTCCTTCTGGTAAAGTGAACATGGCGGTCCTCTTTTTCTTCTCCAAAAAGCTTGCCAAAAAAATCGAACAACGGGCTGAACACCGGAACTGTATCCTTTCCCTTGATCTGCGGCACGACTATTGCCGGGGTCAGATCGAACTTTGTTAGTGATGTCAATACCGCGTGCGACCTGACGGCTTTACCTTTTATGTCCTGATCGACCGGAAGATAATAGAGGCCTTCTGATATCTCCTGAGCTTTGCTGAACCATGAGGGAAGTTCAAGCGGAGTTTTTCTGGCTTTGGGAGCCTGCTCAGCGGCGGGGGCTTGGGATATTTCCGTGCGGTTTATGTCGACAACTATCCTGTCCGGTTCAGATAAGGCAAAGACACGGCTTTCGACCCTGTAATGCGTTGGGATATCTATCTTTAGGGTCTTATTTGAACTTGTGATCGAAACGGGGCCGAGCAGCGCATCGAGTATCCTGTACTGTAAAAGACCTTCTGCTGCGGCAGAATCGTCAAGTTCAACTGTTATTCCCGCACCGGACGAGCTGTGGCGGAAAACGGCAGAGGAGTCAAGGTCAAGAACAAGCCTTATTTTTTCGCTGTCGCTGCTGTGGCGAATGCTGTTGAGCACTGCCGCACTGAGCGAAGCGGAAAGCACAAATGAAAGAAGGGCTGACGAAAGGAATTTCCCCATAAAGCAATGATAGCAAAAAATCAGCAGGTTAAGCTACAGGCCCTCTTCTTTTTCGGCAAGCACCCTGTAAAAACAAAAGCAGCACATGCCTATTATGGCCGACCAGGAAACGATCAGAAATATCCAGCCCGGCAGGTTCACTTTTCTTCTCCCCGTGCTCTGGCCCTCTTCCAGGATGATCGTACCATCAGCGCCAGAGCAAGAAAAACCGCCAGAAGTCCTATCCTTGTCCACAGGATGTAAGGCGCATTTGTCGGATCAACGCCTTCCATCAAGATCGTTGACCAGCCCTGCTGCACGAACCAAAAGACCATGATCGCAAGCAGCAGGGTGGGGGTGACATATTTAATGATCCACTTATAAAAACCGGGGACCCTAAGCTGAGCTCCGTGATGTATCTCTTCCCAGGCTTTGTCGATGCCGAAAGCCCAGACGAACAGCAGCGCCTCTACCGTGCCGAACAGGACCAGGCAGAAGGTCCCTCCCCAGAAGTCCATCTCATCCAAAACACCTCTGCCCAAAAAGAAGATGGCCGGCTGGCACAGGATAAAAGTTGCTGCGGCAACGAACGAGGCAGCTTTTTTTCTGGAAAGCTTAAAATCGTCCCGGACAAAAGCTACGGTCGGCTCTATAAGCGAGACAGAAGAGGTGAGCCCCGCAAGGAAAAGAAGAAAGAACCACAGGAAGGCAAAAAAAGCCCCGAATGATATCTGGGAAAAAATAAGCGGCATTGTAATAAACCCGAGATTGAATGTGCCGCTCCCGGCGATCTCTTTGATCCCTTCCGGTCCGAAAAACGCAAAGGCGAGAGGAATTATGATGCTGCCTCCCAGGATCACCTCTGCCAGTTCATTTGTAGAGGCTGCCGACAATCCCGAAAGAGCTATGTCATCGCCCTTTTTAAGGTAACTCGCATAGGTCAGGATCACGCCTATCCCCACGCTCAATGTAAAGAACATCTGTCCTGCCGCCGCGAGCCAGGTCTTGGCGTTCAATAGTGCGGAAAAATCAGGGTTCCATAAAAACCCGAAACCGTTAAGTATGTTCCAGTCCGGTCTGGAAAGGTCTGGGACTCCAAGCGTGACCACCCTAAGCAGGATGATAACAGCGGCCATAAAAAGAGCCGGCATGGCCAGTTTGCAGAGAAGCTCTATTCCTCTTGAAACACCCCTGAAGATTATCCACATGTTTAGCGCAAAGGTTATGACAAAAAAAACATAAGCCGCAGAAACTCCGTTAAAATACTGGTTTGAGACAAGTCCCTGATAGCCGGATAGGAACTGTGCCATCGAGGCCTTGTCCGGAAGGCTGGTCAAAAGTCCTGTCAGAGAATAGTAGCAGTAACCCAAGAGCCAGGATTCGATGTAGATATAATAAATGAAAATAACCAGAGGGCCGAAAATGCCGATAACCCCGAAATACTTAGACAGCCTGTGCTTCCAAAGTCGGTGCAGCATTCCAGGGGCGGTGGAATGCCCGTGTACCCCTCCGTACCTTCCAATAGACCACTCGATCCACATGAGAGGGATGCCGATCAGAAGAAGGGCTATAAAATATGGGATCATAAAAGCACCGCCGCCGTTGTTTGCCGCCTGCGAAGGGAACCGCAGAAAGTTCCCAAGCCCGACGGCAGAGCCTGCTACGGCAAGGATGATCCCGATTTTTGAGCTCCAACGGTCTTTTTTTGCTTCGGCCATTTTGATAGACATATGTTAGCAGCGGAGAAAAAAGGTGTCAATTTTTGTTCTGGTCAAGCAGCCACTCGGCATACCTTCCTGCCGGACCGGGATCCCTTGAAAGCACCCTTAACCGGATGGCGTTAAAATGTGATGTTTCTGTCCAGCGCGCAAGTTCTGCCGTTTTTTGAGCCGTTTCTCCGCCCAGAGGCGGAATAGGCACGGATATAGAGATCTTTCCGGGGCGTGCTGTAGTACAAATGCTTTTGTCTCCGTACACAACGCTTATTACTTTTGTCTGCGGTTTCGGCTGCTGTATCGATACAAGGCTGAATTCATCTGAACACTCAATTACCGAAAAAAGCCCTCGGCCTCTTTGCTGCTCGATTTGCCAACCGTCAAGAAGCAGATTATGGAACCTCAAACTGCTTCCCAGGCTTGTTGCAGATATCTCAAGGCCGATTCCCGTTTTCAAAAGCCCGAATTTTAGCGCCAATACCCCTCCCGAACTGTGCCAGAAAATATTACTTGCCAGTTCATAGAGGATGACGCTGCAAATATAATCGTCTGTCCTAAGAGGCCTTTTAGTTAAGCATGAAAAGTTTTCCAGCGCCCTGAGCCAGGAGCCTCCTGCGATGCCGAACCTGGCTATGTTGTCCAATGACGAGACCACATCAGGGTGAAAAGCCCCGTTGACCACTGCGGGAGTCATTCCGTCGTTTACCCAGCCCCTCCCTGGACCGGTATGCTCAGTCCGGGATGACGATGGTATACGGATAACCCAGAAATATTCATTAAGACTGTTCCCTGATCAAGTATCGATAAATAAACCCCCTTGATTTCAGCTCTCCCGGTGAAATCGTAGAACCTTTTGAACGATAAGATAATTGAACAGCTTTTTCATTATCAGGAGTTATTTATGGCAGTTGTTGCATCGGTCCCCGCAGCGGTAAGAAGAACCACCATCTCCGGGACCCTGCTGGCCGGAGCGGCAACAAGATGGAAGGATTCTCTGCGCCAGACCGTAGAATTTGGTCTGACCCCGGAATATTTTTTACGGGCCGTTGCCGAGCGCAGAATCCCGGATTATATTACAAATCCGGAAACAGGAAAGACGATCTCCTGCTTTGAAGATCTTCAACTATTGCCGAAAGCGGCGTTCCCTGTGCCAGATCCTCTGGAGCCGGGGCTGTTAAGGCCCGCAGGATATTACAATCTTAAGGCGGTCAGCGCCATAGCCGATACCCATGTGATAGTTATAGATGAAGAAAGGACCTTTATGGACGGCTTCAGACAGATGGCTGCTGAGGCCGGCATAAGCGATCCGATCTTTGTGGCCCAGAGCAGAAGAGGAATGAGCAAGGTCCTCGGTCACGGAGATGCCGCTTTCCAGATGATGAACAACCCTCTGATCAGGGAAATGGGCCATCTGGAGTATTGTTTTATCAATTTCGGTTCGGATGTCAGCAGCCCGGCTACCGCAGCGGCCTCTATTAATACGCTTTCCGAAAATCAAGAAATATGGTCCCTGCTCCCCACAATGATGATGCAAGACCCCCCCTATGCCATTGTGGAGGTTGATGGACAGATCAAGTTCTGGCACCCAAAATTGATGGGAAGCGCTTACAAAGGGATGGCCCCAACAAATGTCGGTGCCTGGGCCTTTCGGATGGCTCCGTTTAGGGAAGTGCTGGACTTTATGGGTAACACATTTGAAGAGGGTTCCGGATACCACATAGAAGGCAATGCTACCAATGAATTTGCCCTTGACAATGTTGTACAATACATTGCAGCCCAGAACAAGTTCCTTTACCCGGTATTGGCACAGGAATACGAACTTCACCCTCTCAAGAGTTTTTACACCAGCGAATTCGTAGAGTACATCTCCGCGCTAAAAAGGATGCTGCTGGACATCGGCTAAAAAGACCCTTATAAGTGATATAATTCCATTAATAAATCCCCGGAGGTGTCCTAATGAAAAGCGACAATGTAAAAAAAGGCATAGAAAGAGCACCACATAGAGCCCTTTTGCATGCGACAGGAGTACCAAGAAGCGGTTTTGACAAGCCTTTTATCGGTGTTGCCAACAGCTTCACAGATCTTGTTCCCGGGCATATAGGAATGAGGGACCTTGCTGAACTTATCATGAGAGGGGTCCATTCCGGAGGAGGACAAGCGTTTGAGTTTGGCCTGCCGGCTATCTGTGACGGCATTGCCATGGGGCATGAAGGCATGTATTACAGTCTGCCTTCGAGAGAACTCATTGCTGACGAAGTTGAGACCATCGCAAAAGCCCACGCGCTTGACGGCCTGGTCCTTTTGACCGCCTGCGACAAGATCACTCCCGGAATGCTTATGGCTGCGGGAAGGCTTGATATTCCGTGCATCGTTGTTAATGTCGGGCCCATGCTGGCGGGAAGACACAAGGGCAGGAGGACAGACCTGGTGAGAGATACTTTTGAAGCGCTGGCCGCCTGCCAGCAGGGCAAGATATCTCATAAGGAACTTGAAGAACTTGAGATGTGCGCCTGTCCGGGAGCCGGGGCCTGCGCCGGGCTCTACACGGCAAATACAATGGCCTGCGTGACCGAGGCGATGGGTATGTCGCTTCCGGGCTGCGGGACCGCGCTTGCAGTTTCATCAAAAAAGCGGATGATAGCTTATGAGAGCGGGGAAAGGATAGTGGAACTGGTCAAAAACAATATCACCTCTCGCAAAATAATGACAAAAGAAGCCGTGATGAACGGGATACGCATAGATATGGCGCTTGGAGGTTCGACAAACTCCTGCCTTCACATCCCGGCGATAGCCCATGAGGTCGGAGTTGAGGTCGGCCTTGATACCATAGAAGAAATTAGCAAAGTCACCCCTCATATTACCAATCTCCGGCCAGGAGGCGAGCATTTTATGGAGGATTTTGAATACGCAGGAGGAGTTCAGGCCGCGATGAAGGTCCTGACAAATATGATCGCGGACAATCTTACCGTAAGCGGCAAGTCTGTCAAACAACTTGCAAAAGAAGCCAAAGTCTATGACAGTTCGGTCATAAGGGACCTTGTCAGCGCTTATCACAAAGAGGGAGGGATTGCGGTCCTAAAAGGCAATCTTGCCCCGGACGGCTCCGTTGTCAAGCAGAGCGCGGTCGATGAGAGCGCGAGGGGCATAATAGGAAAAGCAAAATGCTTTGACGGGGAAGAGGCAGGAATGAAGGCCATAATGGAAGGAAAGATAAAAGCGGGGGATGTTGTGGTTATCCGCTATGAAGGGCCCAAAGGCGGTCCAGGGATGAGGGAAATGCTTTCTCCTACGGCTGCCATTGTGGGGATGGGGCTTGGAGATAAGGTCGGCCTTATAACCGACGGAAGATTTTCCGGAGGCACCAGGGGGCCGGCTATAGGACATGTTTCTCCGGAAGCCGCCGAAGGCGGTCCTATAGGCATCATAAAGGACGGGGATGAGATAGAAATAAATATAACAGACAGAAAGCTTGAACTGAAAGTCAGCCAGGAAGAGATCGCCAAACGGCTGAAAAATTTCAAGCCGTTAAAGAAAAAACTGACAGGTTATCTTGCCAGGTACGCTCATTTTGTAACTAGCGCAAGTACAGGAGCGGTATTAAAGACTTAGCCCGACGCTAACCCTTCGACAAGCTCAGGGTATAAGCGTCGGCTCCAGGAGCCGAACCTTTAGGTTCGGGCCCTTGGTTGCGCCCCTCTACATAATTTGCTAAAATATATCAAATACAGAAAGGCCCCTTTATGGAACTTTCCGGGTCCGATGCTTTACTAGAATCCCTAAAAAAGGAAGGCGTTGAAGTCATCTTCGGCCTCCCGGGCGGGCAAGTTCTGCCTATTTATGATTCCCTTTACAATTTCAAGGATATAAAGCATATCCTGGTCCGGCACGAGCAGGCGGCAGGGCATGCGGCAGACGGATACGCCAGAGCTACGGGGAAAACCGGTGTCTGTCTGGCAACATCCGGTCCGGGCGCGACAAACCTTGTCACTGCAATCGCCAACGCCCATATGGATTCTATCCCGATGGTCGCCATCACCGGTCAGGTCGGGACGGCGTTTTTGGGCAAAGACTCGTTCCAGGAAGCCGATATTACCGGAATTACCCTGCCGATAACAAAGCATAATTAT
>Ga0116202_10001935_pt1 | contig 12243 bp, 7 predicted proteins | sample LakKivw325mmetaG_FD_94479 | JGI IMG/M metagenome (GOLD analysis project Ga0116202, IMG submission 94479) | Anoxic lake water microbial communities from Lake Kivu, Rwanda to study Microbial Dark Matter (Phase II) - Lake Kivu water 325m metaG | ecosystem: Environmental > Aquatic > Freshwater >... | reverse complement strand
CCATAGTGCTCTGGCTTGTCTGTCTGCGAAAAACTGTGGCAAAACAGACAATGCAGTTGAGGGAAGATATTGAAAAAATCTGGATTGCGGAAACATCACTCAAGAAAACCGAAGAACAGTACCGCATGCTTTTTGAAGAGACCAAAGATATCGTATACATGGCCTCAAGTGAAGGAAGGATTATTGACATCAACCCGGCAGGGGTTAAAGCATTCGGCTATGATTCAAAAGAGGAGATGCTCCGGCTCGACCTGGAGAAAAACATACTCTGGAATCCGGCGGACCGTACGACGATAGAGAAACTACTGGAGAAACAGGGATACGTTAAAGACTATGAAATTGAAGCACAGGGAAAGGCAGGCAACAAGCTGATATTAAGAATCACCATCACATCAGTCAAAAACGAGGAAGGTCGCATTGTAGCACACAGGGGGATAGCGAGAGACATAACCGAACAGAAACAGCTGGGACAGCAGTTGATTCAGACCGAGAAAATGGCGGCGCTGGGCGAACTAATTTCAGGAGTGGCGCACGAAATAAATAATCCGCTCACGGCAATGCTTGGATTTACCGAACTGCTCCTCAAAACAAGAAAAGATCTTGACCAGGAAATGAAAAATGACATCAAGAAGATATATGATGCCGCAATGCGAGTATACAGAATCACGACCGGACTTCTCAAGTTTGCACGCAAGGAAAAACCGGTCAAAAAAGAAGTATCCATTAATTCCCTGCTGGAAGAAACCCTGTCAATGAAGGAATATCACCTGCGGGTAAAAAATATTTCCACTGAAAAAATATTCGCGGACAATCTGCCGCACGTGAATGCCGATATCAATCAGATGGAGCAGGTATTTCTCAATATAATCAACAATGCCGAATATGCCATGACCGACATTACAGAGAAAAAGGTACTGACCATAAGAACTTCCCTTCACGGGAATTACGTAAGAATAGAATTCATGGATACCGGTCCGGGTATTCCGGAGGAGCTCATCAAGAAGGTCTTTGACCCGTTCTTCACGACAAAACCCCGGGAAAAAGGAACCGGACTGGGGCTTTCGGTCAGCTACGGAATCATCAAGGAGCATAACGGCATGATATACGCTGAAAACAGGAGGAACGGAGGTGCCGTATTTGTAATACTCCTGCCATTCAAGGAGAAAGATGGCAACTGAAAAAATCCTCATTGTGGATGACGAGCAGCCTGTCAGGGAATATGTTGAACGGACGCTGAAACACCTCGGCTATAACGTCGTTGCAAGTACCGGAGACGCGGAGACGGCGCTTAAAATCCTCAAGGAGGAAGACACAGCTCTTCTCCTTGCGGACATCCATATGCCTGGCAAGGACGGCATGTGGCTCTTGAAGGAAATCCGCAACCTTTCCGTTGACACGAACATAATAGTTATCACCGCCAGCCACAACCTTGAAGATGCGATAGCTTCGCTTAACCTGGGCGCCGATAGGTACATCCTCAAGCCGATGAGGATACAGGAGATAGAGCATACGGTCAAGAACGTCATGGAGAAAAGAAAACTGCTGATGGAAAACAAGGCATACCAGCAGCAACTGGAAGAGAGAGTTTCAATCAGAACCGCGGAGCTAAAAGAGACCCTTGACGCGCTTTCGCTGTCCCAGGATAAGATTAAGCACGGGTATATTGAGACGATACAGCGTCTGACCGCGGCGGCGGAATACAAGGACGAGGAAACCGGCTCCCACCTGCGCAGAATCGGACTGTACACGAGACTTATTGCCGAAGAGCTGGATCTGCCGTCCGGATTGATTGAGATGATTTTCATCACGAGCCCCATGCATGACCTCGGTAAGATAAGCATACCCGACAAGATACTTCTCAAGCACGGCCCGCTCACCCCCGTTGAGTTTGAGGTGATCAAGACCCATACCGTCGTGGGCGCAAGAATTCTTCAGGGCTCGGATTCCGAGTTTCTGAAGATTTCAGAGAGTATAGCCTTGAGCCACCATGAAAGGTGGAACGGTTCCGGCTATCCTTACGGACTCAAGGGAGAAGCCATTCCCCTGGAGAGCCGCATACTCATGGTTGCCGACCAGTACGACGCAATACGAAGCCGCCGGCCGTACAAGGAGCCGGTTGATCATATGACAGCTTATAAAATCCTCACCGAAGGTGATGGAAAATCGCGCCCCGAACAGTTTGACCCGCAGGTTCTGGAAGTCTTCAGGAAACATCACGAAAAATTCAACGAAATATATCAATCCATTCAATAAAGTTGTATAATGTAGGGTATGAAGCAGGACATACGCATATCCATAGGACAGATAAATGCCACCGTGGGAGACATACGTGGCAATTGCGACAAAATCCTTCAGTATGCAAAGAAAGCCGCGGCCGAATATGCGGACATAGTCACTTTTCCGGAACTCGCAGTAACCGGTTATCCTCCCGAAGACCTTTTGCTGAAACCGAAATTCGTGCAGGACAATCTTGAAGCAATCGCTTTCCTGGAGAAGGAGGTCAAGGATATCATTGCCGTTGTCGGTTTTGCCGACAGCAACGGGAAAGTACTTTACAATAGCGCCGCAATACTGCATAACGGAAAAAAGATAGCGGTTTACCGCAAGATGTTACTTCCCAATTACGGCGTTTTTGACGAGAAAAGATATTTCAAGGCAGGAAGGAACGCTATGGTACTGAATTTCTGCGGCATATCCTTCGGCGTCACTATTTGCGAGGACATCTGGCATGCACGCGGCCCTGCAGAAAAACAGTCCGCTGCGGGAGCACGACTCTTGATAAGCATAAACGGCTCGCCCTATCAGCGTGGGAAGACCGAAGAAAGGGAAAAAGCCGTAAGACGGCAGTGCGTAGCAAACAACGTCACCATTTGCTACACCAACATGGTCGGGGGACAGGATGAGCTTGTATTTGACGGGAACAGCTTCATCATGGACTATGCCGGAAACATCACACACAGGGCGGAATCCTTTAAAGAGGAATTGTTGACTGCCGACGTATCTTTAGGCAGAGAAAAAACGGCAGGAAGCAGAACCATTTCCATACCTCATAAGCCTGCGGGCAGCAAGCCACTCCTCCCGGCTACAAAAACCGGAAAGTTATGCGACGAGCAGGACGTTTATCTTGCTCTCATAACAGGTTTGAGGGATTATACGCTGAAAAACGGTTTCACTGAGGTCATTCTCGGACTTAGCGGCGGAATAGACTCGTCCATCGTTGCGGCAATCGCGGCCGATGCCCTGGGCAATGAACACGTGACAGGCGTGTTCATGCCCTCACGCTATTCTTCCGGAGAATCCAGGGAAGATGCGGGTAGCCTGGCAGACAACCTGCATATCCGGTTCATGGAAATCCCCATTGAAGGGATATTCCGTACTTCCCTTGAAACACTCTCCCCTGCCTTTGCCGGCATGAAACAGAACCTTGCGGAAGAAAACCTGCAGGCAAGAATACGGGGCAACATACTCATGGCCCTCTCAAATAAATTCGGATACCTGGTACTGACCACGGGAAACAAGTCTGAAATGAGCGTCGGGTATTCCACTCTTTACGGTGACATGGCGGGCGGCTTTGCCGTCATAAAAGATGTGTACAAGACACTGGTGTACAGGCTGGCACTCTGGAGGAATTTAAAAGGCAGCGTGATACCCGCAAGGGTACTGACAAAAGCTCCCACCGCGGAACTCCGGCCCAACCAGAAAGACCAGGATATCCTTCCTCCCTACGAGATCCTGGACGGTATACTGAAGGAATACATTGAGAAAAACAGCAGTCACGCACAGATAGTCTCGCAGGGGTTTGATGCGGAAACCGTGAAAAAAGTGATGGAAATGGTTGACAGAAGCGAATACAAGAGAAGACAGGCGCCGCCCGGCGTCAAGATTACTCCCAGGGCATTCGGGAGGGACCGCAGGATGCCCCTCACCAACCGCTACAGATTATAGACCTGTGAAATCCGGGAACTTTTTCCGCGCACTGCGTGTCTAACATGAAAAAGGAGGAGCAAATGTACAGGAAAACCATGTTCATCGTGATTCTGTTCTGTACTTTCACCTCGGCGGGTTTTTGCGCCGAGGCCGTCAAAAGCAGGTTTGTTTCGGTTTCTCTGTTCAAGAACGGCCTGGGTTTCGTCACGTCCGAAGCAGAGCTGACGGGTAAAACAGACCGGATTATCCTTGAGCAACTGCCCGTACCGGTGCACGGGACATTCTGGGTATATCCGATAGGCAAGGGAGTATCAATCGGAGAAGTGCGAGCTTTTGAAAATGAGATTGTGGAATGCCTGCCTGCAATAAACATGGCGGAAGTCCTGGAAGCCAACGTGGGCAGCACCGTCGTCCTTCAACTGTCCGACGGCAAGACTATAACAGGTAAAATATTATCGGTTCCCTCAAGCCGCATCCAGCCCGTACCGGCGCCGCAGTTAAGAAGCTCGTACTATCCCGCGCCTGCAGAAACAGCCTCACTGATGGTCCTGCAGACAGATGAAGGCGTGGTTTTCATGAATAAGAACTCGGTGCAACAGGTAAGTATCCTTTCCCCGGGCAACAGCCGTCCGCTAAAACCGGATTTCAAAACAGGCATGGAACGCAGGAAACCCGGTGCTGCCATGGAAATAAGCGCAACCGGCAAAGGCAAAATAGGGTTCCAGTATCTCACCAAGGGCATCACGTGGGCACCCAGTTGTTCCGTTGATATCTCGGATCCGAAAAAAGCGCGCATTCTGACAAAGGCGGAAATAATAAACGAGATCGGCGACCTTGAAAATATCAGTGTGAATTTTATTTCCGGTTTCCCCAATTTCCTGTTCTCCGAAGTCATTTCGCCCATTGCCAGGCAGGGCGACCTGGCCGCCTTCCTTAACAGTCTCGCCAATCCTGCGGGCAGGCCGCGGTCGGACGTCATGACACAGAGAGCCATGTTCAACATTCCGGCAGAAAGCGAATCCTTTTCCGGGTACGTCACCAGGCCGGCGGGACAATCCATGGAAGAACTCTTCCTATACGAGAGAAAAAACGTAACCCTGAAAAAGGGAGAACGCGGTTATTATCCTCTTTACGAGATGGAGGTGCCTTACGAACATATATACGAGTGGAAAATAGAAGACACTCTTGACGAGCAGGAACGCTACCAGCGGAATGAGCAGACCAGGATGACCGAAGAAGTATGGCACAGCCTGCGGCTGACAAACACAGGGAAGATTCCCTGGACAACCGCGCCGGCAATGACCGTTCAATCAGGACAGATACTCGGGCAGGATATCATCTACTACACCAGCCCCGGGGGAACAAGCAACCTGCGCATAACACAGGCAGTGGACATAAAGGCGGAACAGGGTGAATACGAGGTCAACCGCCAGCGTAACGCCGCAAACTTCTACGGCTGCAGCTATGACCTCGTTGATATCAAGGGCGTTCTCAACGCAACCAATTACAAGACCTCGGAGGTTAAGCTGACCATTACCAAGATGCTTTCAGGAGAAGTTGTTTCAGCCGGCCCGGACGCAAAAATTGAGAAGATTGCCAGGGGATTGAAAAGGGTGAATCCAAACTGCCGGTTGACCTGGGAGATTCCGGTCAAGGCTGCGGAAAAGATTCAGATTGAGTATCAATACAAGGTCTACGTCCGTAACTGAAAAAGGAAATCAGAATGCAGGCAGTCCGGGATTCGCTGCCGGGATGACGGCCATTCCTTCCACCTCAACCAGCCAGCCGGGACGGCATACCGGAGCCCAGCCGCCCACCATGGGCGTATCAGGGAATCGCTCACGCATCTTATCAAATACGGGAACGTGGTCAACAGGGTCGCGGACGTAAACGATGAAAGATGCCATGTCTTTTAGCGTCGCTCCCGCCTGTTCAAGGAGCGCCTCAATATTCTCCGTGGTCCGATCAAGCTGCCGCATTACGTCGCCGTGGTGAAGGATATTACCCTTGCCGTCAATGCTTGCAGTGCCTGATATGATCACGTGTTTTCGGTCGCGATAGGTAACTGAAGTCCCACGTTCAAACGTAACTCCGTATACACTTGTTGAACTCAAGTGTTCCGGTGCCGCCAGAAACCTGACCTGCCCGGATGACAGGCCCGAGACGGCATAGGCATCCATGGTGACTTTTGCATTGACGTCAGAATGCGAGCCCTGAACGCCGGTGCTCGCTATGAAGTGTGTTTTTTCCGTCAGGCCGTGGGAACAAAAGAATTCCTTCCGGGCAGCAACGAACCCGCGGTAGTTGACGTCTATATTCTGTATGAAAAACCAGGTTCTCATGACATTGTCTGCCATTGACATGCCGTGTGCCCGCAGGAAGGAATCGTATTTTTCAAGGATGCCGAGGGTTTGCTCATAGACGATCTCTGACGCCGGACATGTAACACCGGTCGTCCAGTAGTGGGTAAGTCCATCTCTCCCACGTGAAATTGAATTGCTTTTTTCCTTTTTCTTCCCGGCAGACCTGCATACATGGTATGCCCATAGTGAGATTCTCGCGAGAGGACCCGGAGGCTGACAGACAAGCGAGACGGCGCAACTGCCGGGCTGGTTTGCGGTACCGGGAAAAGACGATTTTTCAAGCAACGGCGCCTGGTTGGGAAGGTCGCTGCAGAACAAACGGCGGAATACCACAGTTTCCGGCTCAATCCCCAGTTCGTCCAGAACGTGCAGGTATGAACGGGACAGCCAGTCCAGCTGCACTTCAAAACTCTCCAGCCTGGACGGAACCAGAGAGAGATGGTACTCGTCAGTACCGTCCTGTCCCCTGAAGCAGGAGACATTCACGGAAACCGGGACACCGGGAACTTTGAAAGAAAGAAATTGCATTTTTCAGTTTCCTTTTCCTGTAATCTCAATGGCTATAGCCGGCAAAAACCCCCGTGAAACCTTCTTCACCGCCCTGACCCCTTTTTCATCAGGCTGGCCCACCGGCGAGTTTGTAAAGACTTCAACAATCAGGTTATCGGATAATCCGGCTTCGGCTTCTTTACCATTGGTTCTAATAACGAAAGAGAGAAGTCCGTTCTCCATTTTCACATCGCCGATGGAAAGACCGGCCGGCGGATCTTTCAGCTCAAGCACAGGCATTTCCTGAAACATCCTCTGCGGTATCCTGGCAACCACCGGCGCCGTACCGCCCGCCGGGATGTTAATCAACGTCCTGTCATCCACAAGGGATATGGGGGCGGAACGATAGTTGGCTCTCATCACCGAGGCAAGAAGTACCTGTTCAGGCACCAGGTGAAGAGGCAGAAATGCTTCCATCATCTCCTCGGCGGGCACGACGGGACGGATGACGGTCTGCCCGTCAATCACGGCACTGCCTTCAATATGCAGCTGGACAGGTTCTTCGGGTGCAGGCGCAGGTGCCGTGAGGGTTATGCGCACACGGTCTTTTCCGGCAGGGACCCGTCCGCCTCCGATGGTGAAACCGGCAGGCGCATCTCTCAAGGCAAGCTCTATCCCGCCGTTGAATCCGTCCCTGCGGATTGCATGAATCCATATCGGCACGGCACTGCCCGCGGTCATGTTTAGACTTGAAGGAACCGCACGCAATGCAAAATCAGGGCGCCGCGGACTTACGCGCAGCCGGTAACCGTATTCATCACCTCCGTGTCCCTGCGCATCCGAAATCTGAACGAAATAGGTTCCTTCCTTCGGGATTGTAAAACAAAACCAGGAATCCGCGTGATGCGTATTCAGTCCCGTGCTCTTGTCTTCATTATCGTCATTCCATGCCAGCACGTTGCCCGATGCATCCGTAAGCCGGAGAAGGGAGTCCAGCGGGGAACCCAGCCTGCGGGCATAGACCTCGGCCGCAAATTCATAGCCTGCAGGACAGTCAAACCTGAAGATGTCAACGTCCCCCGGTTTTGCAATACGCCCGTTTATGGTCTGCGGAAGCGCAACCTTCTGTGCCGTACGCAGTGTATCGTTGGATTCATCCTCAACAAGTTCGGGCAGGCTGTCAACCGCATAGGAGACGGTATTTGAGCATGTCCCATCCTTGAACAATTCCGTCTGCCGTATATATTCACCGCCCGGCCCCGTGTCAATCAAAAGAGATTTCACGGGGAGGTTCCAGCCGTCAATTGAGACAACAGGCCGCGTTCCGCTTCTGCCTCCGAGAGGAAAGACGCTGGTAATGAAAGGTTTCCCGCCGACGTACAGGCGATAGACAAAATCCTCGCGCCCCCGGTATATGGAATCCCTTATACCGATAATATATTCCCCGTCCTCAGGGACCTTGAAGAAAATTACCGGGTCCGGATTGAAACGGTAGTCGTCCACGTAAGCCAGCTCCCTGCCGTTTGCATCGTACAGCGTCAGCACTGCCTGAAACCATCCCGGCACGGCATCCGCCATGTAGGGTATAATCTGCCGGGCCTGTGCCTCTATGGCAAGCGATTGCCCCTGCCGCGCGCGGAAACGCAGAAGATCCGTGTCTCCGGGCAATATCTGCCCGTTAAACATTACGGGCAGGTCACACGGCGTCTTCACGTTCGCAAAACTGTCATTCGGTTCGTTCTCCAGCATCTCCGGTGCCGTTCCAACCTGGAAGCAGAGGGGATTGGTGAGTCCGCGCGGAGTCCACAGGCGCATTTCACGGCTGCCCGGTCTGGCATCTGCATCTATCCTGATGTCAATCAACACCATCTCCTGAATTGAACGCTTGATCTGCTGTCTGCGCAAGGGTGCAAGAAAAATTTCCACTACCTTCTTTAATTCTTCCGGATTCAGGTCATCCAGTCTCTGAAGCAGGGGATGCGGAGGAAACGTCACGGGTTTTTCCGGTTCGGCAGGTTTTTCCGGCTCTGAAGACGGTTTGTCCTTCTGCGCGTCCTTATCCTGTTTTGCTTTCTCCTGTCCGGCAGGAGCGGTACGCTCAACCGGCGGAAGCCCCCGGTGTTTTCTCTGCAGTTCACTGACTTTCTCCTGAAGTGTCTGCCGCTGAAGCGCATCCAGAACCGGTATATGGACAACATTCTCCGCAATCACTCCCTCTCCTGTAATGTACGCCTTCGCGGCGCCGCGCAGATTCTGCCCGCCCACCGTAACGTGCACGACGGTTCCCTGTTGACCTCCAGCCGGATACACGTATCCTATTGACGATTCAACGGTCTGCCCCTGCGCCCATGCCGCGCATAAACCGAGGAACGCCGCTCCGACGATGCTAAAAACCGCTTTCCCGCTGATCATTTTTCTTTTCATGTGTTGCTCTATGAGATTGAGCCTGCCATCACATTATTTCCTTCAAAACACCTTTACCAGGACCGTCCTTAATGGGCGGCAAAACCCTTATATCCCTGCCCTGCGGATCCGGCAGTTTCGCCGCGGGGTCAATCCCGAGAAGTTCGTAGATGCTCCCAAGCAAGTCCTGCGGGTAGACCGGACGCTCCTTGACCTTCTCCCCTCTCGCGTCGGAAGCGCCTACGACACAGCCGCCTTTGAAACCTCCTCCGGCAACCATAACCGAGAAACAATCACCGTAGTGGCCCCGGCCGCCGTTCCACGGCGGTTCCCAGTATACCTTTGGCGTACGCCCGAACTCTCCGCCCCACCAGACTATGGTGCTGTCAAGCAAGCCGCGGTCGGAAAGGTCCTTCAGTAACGCGGAGACCGCAACATCCATTTCAGGCAACTTCCTGCGCATCATGTTGAAGTGCTGGTTATGCGTGTCCCATCCTTTATAGTTAATCGTAACGTAGAGAACGCCGTTTTCCACCAGCCGTCGTGCCATCAGGCAACACTGGCCGAAGGTATTCCTGCCGTACATATCCCTGATTTCATCCTTTTCGGTGGACAGGTCAAACAGCTTGACCGCATCGCCCATTATGACGTCATATGCCTGTTCGCGGCTGCGGTCAAACCACTGAAATTCCTGGTTGCCGGCGACCGACTTGCCCAGGCTGTCCAGCCTGCCGAGAAACTGCCGCCTGTCGCGCTGGCGCTGCTCTGAAACGCCTTCCAGGAAAATTCCTTCCACCACGAACGGCTGTTTGTTCGGATCACCCCCGGTAACAAACGGCTTGTATTTTGACCCGAGGAACCCGACCTCCGAGAACCGTCCCTGCGGCGTGGTCAATATCACGTAGGGCGCTATGGTTCCTCTGTAGCCGTGGTCATAACCCTTGAAATACGACACAACGGCTCCGACGCTGGGATATACAAGTTTTTCACCCGCCAGATGACCCGTCTGCATGATATACGCCGCAGTTTCATGGCCGCTTATTCCGTGCGTCATGCTTCTAATAATGGAATATTTGTCAGCCATCTTCGCGAGGTTTGGCAGCAATTCGTTTATCTCTATGCCGGGAACATTGGTCTGGACAGGCTTGTCAAAAGGGCCGCAATAGTCATACCCGGCGCCGGGCTTGGGGTCAAAAGTATCAAGGTGGGAAGGCCCTCCCCACAGCCATATCTGTATGACTGCTTTCGCATGCGCAGGCCTGGCCCCGGCCGGAGATTCATCTCCATATACGTGCATGATCAGGATACAGAATACCGCAAGGAACATCCGGGTGATTGAATTGATTCTTCTTTTTCTTTTCGCATCCATTTTCATTACCTCAATGCTTGTACAGAAATTCCTTGCTGTTAATAAGAGCCCACGCAAGATCTTCCACTCCCTGATTGAAGAGCAGCCCTTCCGTCAGAAAATAACTCTCCGCGTTCTCAAGTTCGGTCTGCGTGGGAAAACGCGACAGGAACAACATGTAGACGTTCCTGGTCAGTTCCGTCTTGTTTCCCCTGGCAACCGCAGTCATCCTTCGCAGCTGCTGGCTTGACCTTATCTTTCGCTGGATGTCCGTGGAATTCAGAAGGTACATCTGCTGTGCATCGCTTATCTTGTTGTTGCGTTCGGACTCCATTCCGGTATCGCGGGCAGGCCTTCCAAACAGTTCAAGAAACGGACCCGTTATACTGCCGTCTGCAAGCATGATATTGCGCTGGTCCCTGGGGATAAATGTGTATGGCTCCGGTATGGGACTCACGTATTCCTCGCCTATCCCGGAAATTCTGCAGAGGATGTCAAGCAGTACTTCAGCCTCCAGCCGGCGCACCGGGTAATGCGCAAAAAGCGCCTCCGCGTCCGGATTGCCTGTCCTTGGAATAGAGGATTGCTGGTAGGTGCGGGAATTGAGTATCAGCCGGTAAATGTGCTTGAGGTCATACCTCGCGCCAACCAGTTCCTTCTCAAGATACGCGAGAAGCTCCGGATTAGAGGCAGGATTGTCGGCCCTTATGTCATCCGGTTCATGGATGATACCGCGCCCCATCAGCCATGACCACACCCGGTTAACGATGTTTTTGGCAAACCACGGGTTGTCCGGCGTGATGAGCCAGTCGGCAAATACAATGCGGGGGTCGCTGTCAGGGGCTATCTTTATTTCTTTTCCGTCAGGAAAGACTCCCTCAAGAGTACCTGCGGGCGCAGGATTCAGATATACTATTTCCTCTTTCCACTCGGCTGTTTTCTTGTAGGCAATCCGTGAGAAGAATACCGACATGCCGGAACTGACGGTTTCAGGTACTGCATCAAAACGCGTTCCCATGAACGTGAGTGCGACAGCCGCGGCAATGGATGAAGGATCCCTTGCCTGCACAGCCCTGTAAAAATTCACCGGCGGAACGCAGAAGTTACTGCCGCTGGACGTCAGAAGTTCCCGCACAAACATGTCATACGGTTTGTTATCCCTGATGGAATCGTGTATCCAGCGATGATACGCCTGAACCGCATTGGGCCAGAGATTAATCGGGAACTCCGCCTTGACCCGCAGGATATCGCACCATTTAAGCGACCAGTAATCCGCGAACTCATTCCTGTCCAGAAGGACATCTATCAAAATAGCTCTTTTGTCCGGACGCCTGTCGCCGAGGAAAGCGATGACTTCGCCGGGTTCAGGAGGCGTGCCTATCGTATCCAGATACACGCGCCTGATAAAGACCTCGTCGGAGCACTGGGGTGAAGGATCAATACCATTCTTGTGCAGCGCCGCAAGCACGAACCTGTCTATGTCGTTCCCGGGCACCGTCCAGGAAGCGATCTCATAAGGGTAAACAATTTTTGATGCGGGTTGTTCTTCGCCTGCTGTTTCAGCAGAGTGTAATATGCATGCCAGGAAAACCCAGGAAACCGTGAGGAGGACTGTCTTTTTCACATTCATTTATGCATTGCGGAATCTCTTTTTTCCTGCTTCGTTAGTCTTTAACTGATATTTTGACTTGCTGCGGCCCCGGCCAGTTTAGT